>Ga0209700_107996_pt1 | contig 14147 bp, 7 predicted proteins | sample SiratroredBW_FD_187528 | JGI IMG/M metagenome (GOLD analysis project Ga0209700, IMG submission 187528) | Root nodule microbial communities of legume samples collected from California, USA - Siratro red BW (SPAdes) (version 2) | ecosystem: Host-associated > Plants > Roots > Nodule | place: USA... | reverse complement strand
TTGATTTTTATTCTTTTGTTATTTTTTTAAAAAGGATAAATCTCTTCTTTAGTATTTATTAGTTTTCTTCAGTTTTATTCATTTACTTTTTCATAATACTTGTAAATTGATTTGTGGGTTTGCTTTTTTTTTTTTTTTTTCCTACTAGTTTAGTCTAACCTCCTATAGCCTTACTTTTTATATGTTTATATTTTAAATTTCACATGTTTAAACTATTAAATGTTTCGAATATAATTTAACAACCACGGATCATTACATATATATATAGATGGATAGTTACATTATATACATTTATAATTTCACATAAAAAAGTAAGTGATGCATATGTTAAGATAATAAATTTATTATAATAAATTAATTGAGTAAATGATATATTTATTATTGTTTTTATTATATATATATATATATATATATAACATAAAAGTGGTATAAGAGTGTGTTTAGTAATATTAACTATTAGTTTATTTAATTAATTCATGTAACATCCCAAAATTTAAAAAGTCTTCATAGAAGGTGTACAAAGTTTATAATAATTTAAAATATAAACTTAAACATATTATATTATATATATATATATATATATATATATATATATATATTTTGAGATGATGTTATTAAACTTATATCTATATTGCAGTTCACAATACAAATAAGACATAGAAAAACAGTCATTGAAATAAATTTTCAACTTAAGAAAACTATATAAGAAAAGACATTTTAACCAATATATAATAATCATTCAATATCTTTTAAATATCAATGTACAATAATAATATAGACCACACATAGATTTATATATTAAGGATATGACAAGGGGAATATCAATTCATGTATTTCAAAAGACTCATATTAAGTATGTCGTACCAGAGAGTAATATATGATTAAATACACAAAACTTGGATTTATAAGTAAACATAAGAGAATGGATCGGGATAAGTTCATTACAACTCAAGTTGTGTTGTTACAGTGTGTATGAACTACCCTCTCAACTTCTCATTATATGATATCTTAATCTATATAACTTATATAATCAGTGAAGCAAAATGGTCTCTTACAACACTAAAATCAATATTTAATACACAAATAACTCATATATCATCTCATATATGTGACAACAATACATAAAATTCTTATCAATCATAACAACTATTTTCATATAAAGTACATAACAACACAGAATCAATTAAATATACAACTTAATATTCATTTTACATTTAAAATAAATATTCATATACAATTCAATTCATCGAAGAGACAAGAAAAAAAGAAAAAAAAATAATCTTTTTAGCTTAAGTGAGAATATTTTAACTTGAGCGAAAATTTGGCAAAGATGGTTGATTTTCAAGGTTGTTTTTGCTTGAACGAAAATAAGGTTGAAATCAAAGTTAAGTTGCAGAGCTATTTTTGCTTGAGTGAGAATTGACCCACTTGAGCAAAAATATCATAAAATCAACCTCAACAATAGAATCAAATACATTTTCAAAGATCTTTTAAAATAATTCCAATAGTAAAACTTCTAAATAGTTCAAAATGATTAATGCAAACAATGATTTATTCAAAAAATTGTCCTTCAATCATTACAATTTAATCTTAATCATTCAAACTCATAAACTCACCAAAACTATAATCAAAACTTAAATTAATAAACTTTATACTTCATGCGTAATCCAATTACTAGATTAACTTTCTATCTAGATCAACTATCATCAGGTTCTATAAAAAACATAAATAACTTTCCTTACTTGAAATTTATTATTCCAAAAAAAATCTCGGTTCAAGTAAGAGAACCACTCAAAAACTAGAGACCTAAAGTAAGGTATCCATACATTAGTATAAACTTAATCAAATTAAGAGGATTACTCTTCTCAACAGATCCTATTAAGATTGATAACATATGATAGGAAAAAGAAGATAACATATTTTAGATAACACATGAACTTATATATTTTATTTAAAAATCTGACTAGATATAGAGATGATTATTGACTCCCCAACTATCACAAAGTATTATTATATTCAGAAAGATAAGGTATGGAGGAAGAAAGTTAAAAAAAAAGGTAGAGAAAAGATTTAAGAAAAAAAGAGAGAAATAAAAAAAAGAAAAAAAGTAGAAGAGTAAGAGAAATAAAGATGACAAGACACTTGCAAGTTATAAGCTATTTTCATTAATTTAAAGAGATTTAATAAAAGACATCAAAATATTTTATTTTAAACACTTTTAATTTATAGCTAAAAATATTTTAGTTAGTTTATAAATTATATCTTTTCTTTTTCATTACTACCTCTTCTATGTCTTATTACACGACAATATGTAAACATAGCACAAAATAAAAATTGTAGAAAAACTTAATAATAGTAATTTAAATTGAGAAATAAAAAAATAATTTTCAAAAAATAAATTTAATTAATATTTATTAAATCAACAAGTTTAAATACAATGACCTGTACAAACTAAAAAAATATACAGATTTTTAAAAAATAAATAAAAGGACTAAAAAGTTTAATACAAAAATAATTATTTTTAAATAATTAAAAGATAATAATATTTTTTTTAGAAAATACAAATTTTATCTATATAATAAAACTTTTGTCTTTTAATGCCATTTTATACTTATCAACTAATTTTTCAACTAGTTCTATTAAAGGTTTATTTGACAAAACTAGCTAGTAGTTCACAAACTATCTTCTAAATGATAAAACTAGTCGTTAGTTGATTAACTCCTAACTTTTAAGGTTCAAAGTGATAAACAAGTTTATTGACTTAAGAGTGTTTAGTAAAATTAGTTCCTAAGCTAGTTTGGAAATGTAGAATGACATAACTACGTTTAAAAATAACTCCTTTCTTTCAATCTTTATATTTCAAGTTTTGTTGCTAATGACAGAAATAATTTGGCTCTTAGCTTATGATGTCTTAGTAGCTATGGTAAAAAAATAAATAAATATATTTTATTAATATGATTTAAGTGAAATATAATTATAAATTTGGATCTGATTTAATAAAATATAAGGACCTACTAGTAATTATGAGATGTTATTTACTTTATAAATAGTTGATGGTAATCAACTTGATGGACGTTGGTTACAACAAGAAATTAGGGTTCTCTTTGTAGTGTGAGGGTTATCCACAATTGATCATCAAGAAAGTGTGTGAGAAAAAAAAGTGACTGAAAGAGATGTTGACCTATTTCGGCAAGTGTACCGAGTCAAAAGTAATATAGATTTTTAAAGTACGAATGTCAATCCCACAAAGAACAATTTTTCTTACAAATCTCAATTTTCATTACTCACTAAGCAAATAAAATTTAAGGATGATTTGATAATGATTTGGTTTAAATAATATACGAACATAAAAAAACAATTATAAAATAAATTAACGAGTATCAAAAGTGGTTTAAAAGATCTAGAGAAACTCTGGAATTGAACTTCATCTATCTCCCTCATTCATATTTTAGGTTTGGTAAGAACATACAATATCCGTAACTACTCACTATTGATGCACATATAAAAATCATTCACACTGATTCCTCTGACATGAAATTCATAAGAAAATTTCCTAATATCCCTCAACTATTTAGTAAATTACCTAGCATTAAGAACAAATGTTATATGCAATCAATACATTGAAACCTATTCCTAGTATTCCAATATATTAAGTATTTTCATCTTGTCAGAAACTTAAAAGTACTTCCTAGTTAAATTCAAGAGTCAAAATCAATACTCTATTGATCAGATAAAATCTAACATTAAGCACAAGACGAAAGTACCAATTGAGTAGAAACTGAATATTATATATAAAAATAACCAAAATACAAATGAGTTCAATCCCAAAGATGAAGAATTAGCTACTCATGGTAGCCATTACAATCCAAGGAAAGGAAGATTGCTAGAGAAGAAGAAGAATTGATGAATTGCTTTCGTACTTGACGGCTGATCTCGTTTCCTTAGGTTCCGATCAGAAAACCTAAAATCGCCTTTTGAAACCCGTTTTTGGGCCTAGGTTAAGTGACTTTTCGCTTGAGCATTTTTTTATTTTAAACTTTTTATTTCTTTTCTTCATGAATCTTCCAATCTCTTATTTTCTTCATTTTTTCATACCTAAAAATTTCACAATAATTGAGATCAAATGATTTTCTTTAACTCAGGACTCAAAATCTAAATTTAGATCCAAAAACTCTCAAATTGGGATAATTACTATCTTAAAGAACACTTAAACCCACAAGTACTCAAGCTTTCTCATGTATAAACAAATACTCAAAATTGGCACTTATCAAGAGATAGATTGGTGAAAGGAGATTGAAGTTCTTTTGATTGAGTCTCTCATGAATTGATAAGTCTCTTATTATCTTATATTATATGAGAATCATATATTCTAAAGTTCTATGGAATGTTTATGATTGATCGATTAAAATTATGATTGAACTTACGACTATTACTTACATATCAACATTACTCACATCTCTTTGAAAGACATTTTTGCAACTGTTTTCTTGTAGGAAAAAATTTGAATGTTGTTAGTATTTACAGTTCAACATCCTACATTACTAGTAGAACTCTTTAGTCAGATATGTCCAATATGCAATAGGACCCTTGGTGTTTATTTTGTGATTGTAACATTGTCCTTTCCTCTATTGAGACCAAAGGAGGACATGCTCCTAAGAAACTGTCATGCTTTGATTTCCATGATTGGATAAACTCTAATGAGCTTATTGATCTTTAACCCTCTGGTTCATTTCTTACTTGGAGTAATGGAAGGCTTAGCTGCAAACGTGTTCAGAGGAAGTTTTGAGAGAGTTTTGTGTAACTTTCGTTGTCTTAATCGGAAAACCAGCTACAGATACCAAGTTTCTGATCACCATCCTTTATTGGTTTCTTTTGTTTATGATTCTACTCCACATAGGTATCCCTCTTTCAAGGTTTTTTTTAAGATGTGGTTTGAGCGTCCTAAGTGTAAATCTGTAATTCACAATTCTTGGACAACTACTGTAATTGGTTGTGTTATGTTGGTTTTACAAAAAAAACAAAAAAAACTACAAAGATTGAAATACGTTCTTAAAGATTGGAACAAGAGTATTTTTGGTAACATTCACATTGTTGTGGCTAAGAAACAAATGCTATTCAAATCTAGATTGTTGCAGCAGGCATCAAATAACATGATTTTCCTGAGTGAGGAAAAATAAGCTATTGGGAATCTCAATACTGCTTTAGACACTCAAGCTTTGTTTTGGAAGGAGATAACTAGAATGAATTTGTTTGTAAACGGTGATAGAAATATTTTTTTTTATTTCGTGTTATTATTAAGAAACTAATAATGTTAATGCAATACAAATATTAATTGAAGGGGATTCTATTTTCGAAGATCCCAAGTTAATTGAAGATTATGTTTTGAGATACTATTAGGATATTTATGTTACTAAACATAACTCTTACTTTTCCAGATGCTATGAGACAATTAATCACATATTATATTCCTACTTTAATTTCTATTGATGATAATAAGCAGCTCATACATTGTCCTTCTAGTGAAGAGATTTGGAAAGTTATTTTTTATTTCAATGGTAGTAATGTTGATAGTTTTTATGGGTGGTTTTATCATACTTTTTGAACATTGTTGGTATTTGTTCCAAGTAAAGAAAGAAAGGTGAGGTGAAGGAGCATAAGTACTTAGATAAGAGGAATATTTGTAGAACCGACTATGAGTATTCAGTTAGTATTCAAGGTTTAGTATATTTTTCAAAGTCTAGTGTCTCTTCCTTCTCGACTCGAAGGGGAGGGTACCTGTAAAGGCACTTCGAAGATCAAGTCAATTTTTCGTCAAAGATGAGAGGTTAAAGGTACAATACTCATACCTATAAGGGATGTTTTCTTATTTATATGAATGGTCTTGGGCCAGTCACTGTTTCAGGCCCAATGGTAGGCCCATCATGGTAAGCTTCATCTGTGGCTTAAGTTTGTGTTTAGTCTTATTAATCATACTTTGGATTTTATTTCTTGAGCGAGCTCGGTTGATTTATCTTCTCTACTCATAATGGCTTGAGAACGACTTCCCTTATTCGTATCGATCTATAATACAGTCTTGATGTTTATAGTGTCATAAAAAGTTCTTTATCAATAATTAGAATATTAGATTCTTCCTAAGATGAATGTTAATGTTATTTTCCTTATTTCTAATATTACTGGAGTGGAATCCATGAAAGACTTTAAAGTTATTATTGTTACTAATTTCCAGTTCAAAAATCATCACTAAAATTCCTACTAATAGGCTTGTTTTTATAATAAGCATGATTATTTTACTTAATTGGAATGGATTTGTCAAATTTAAAAATATTAAAAATTGTACTTGTATAATTTCTGAAGGCATTAATATGTTATACAAGAAAATGAGTGGGAAATGTTTCCATTATAATTAATACCGAGAAATCTCTTGACATTATTAATTAGGATTTCTTAATTGATCTTTTTAAGCAATTTGGCTTTCATTAGACTTTTTTATTCCTAGATTCTTTTCGTTCTCAAGTCTATCTTCCTATCTATACAGGTTAATGGAAAGCTAGTGGATTTCTTTAATTGCAATAGAGGTGTTAGATAGGGAGATTCATTTTCTCCCTTTCTTTTTGTTTAATTAAAAATGTTGTACTCTTAACTATGACTTCCAAATTTACAAATGGTCTGTTAATCTTCTTAATGATGTTGATAATTGGATTAGAACATTTGGATAGTGACATTAATAAGTTGACATTTGATTATCATTCAATGGAGTTATATGTTCTTGAGCAATTAGGAAGGAGGTTGCAAGTTCTCTATGTTCATGATAAAAATAAATTCTTCATGTTTCGTCTTGCTAGAGATTTTTCTTATAGCCATAGACCTTGTGTTGTTCTAATGAGATCAAGATTTTTGAAGAACAAATAAAATAAGCTTGTCATTTATAAGCCTTTTTCAATTTGGCATGGTATCATTGAATGGTATGCGTTGGTTCTTGATAATACTCATTAGACGATTGGAAGTGATGAACATTTTAATTTCTAGAACGGCAGATGGTGTTCCAATAAAGCATAGTCAACTTAATTATAAAGTTATTCATGCATGAAAGGGGTAATATGTGGAGTCTACCTTTCTCTTTGCAAAATTTTTAACCTTCGACAATATTTGAAATTTAGTTCTCAATGATTTTCCTTATGTTCCAAATTGGACCTTGGATGATTTGGTGTTTTAAGTCAGAAATTGGTTAGGAACTTTTTTAAGTTCCTCATAACTCTTTTACTTTGGGTAGTCTGATTTGGCTAAGTTCTATTCTACCTACCAAAACCTTGTTCTTTTGAAGTTGTTACATAAGAAAATCCCCTCAGATAAAGAGGTCCAGTTTAGAGGAATCAATATGTACTCCATGTCATCCTTTGAAAATAATATGAGGAGAGTAATATTCATTTTTTTTGTATAATATGACAGTTAAAGTATGTTTTTGGTTTCGACAGGCGTTTCTAGGTTCAACTTTTTCCTTTGATAATGATATCATGAAGTTTTTAATGTTGTAGGTAATCCTCTAGTGAAAGAAATTCCTTTAACAACTTTAACATATATTATTTATATGTTATAGAGGGTGTGAAATCATGTAAAATTTTGATAGAGTTTTAATTTTGATATGACTTTACTCACTATTCAAAGACACATAAAAATGTGATGTAATTCTTATAAGAAAAAGATAATTAGAAAAGATAAATAATGGCATTACTCACTTTGCTATTTTAAATTTTCTTATATTTAAACGAGATCTTGAAAAGACATTAGTCCTATCTAGGCATTTGGAGGATGCATCTTGTTGGGTGAGTTAAAATCAACAATGTTGGTACTACTAGAGGATGTCTTGGATATGATACTTATGGTGGTATTTTAAAGGGAGTCAAGGGGAATTACATAGGAGGTTTCTCTTTAAGATTTTTTTTTACTCAAAGTTTATGACTATTATCTTGGCTATAGAGAATGTTATGATTCATGATTATAGATGTTCGTAGTCGGAATGTGATTACACTTTGATTTGTTACACCTTCTCTTGTCCTTAGTTTGTTTCCTAGGTTATTAGAGGAAGATGGATAAAATGCGTGGAAGGTTGTTGAGCTATGGACTTTCAGTGTCTCACATCTTTTGCGAAGGCAATTATTGTGTGATATCTTGCTAACTTTGGGATTAATAATAGATTAGATTTTATTTGGTTTAATGTTCTTTCTTCTTTTATTTGGTTTGGTCCCCCATGTTTTTGTTTATGTTTTGTCTTTCACTTTTATGCAGATTTTCATACAACAATGCAAAGAACCAACTTGATAATCTGAGGTTAATGACTGGACTATAGGTTTTAGTATAGTTAATACCAGGATGTTGATGAAACTCTTTGGCAACAAGACGAGTTTTATATCGAGCTATAGAGTCATTGGGATTTCGCTTTGGACGAAAAACCCATTTATTACCAATAATGTTGAAGTGTGATTGCTTAGGGACAAGAGACCATGTATCATTAACAAGTAATGCATTGAATTCTTCTAACATTGCTTACCTCCACTCAGAATGTTTCATAGCCTGACAATGACAAAAAGGTTCAAATTGGTCAGATAAAGAAAATTTGGTGGCTAGGTGAAGTTGTTTGGGTTTAAAGATGGCATTTTTAGATCTTGTGACATTTGCATGTGCTTCTAAGAGTCTAGATACTATAAATGTGTCTTGAAACTCAAAGAGTCAAAGATGACTTAAGTAGCCCATGTGAGGTGCATATGCTAACAAAAGCCTTCCAGAAAACACTTTTAATTTAAAACCAATTCTATCAAGTTCATACTCTCAAGTTTGCACTTCTCTCAAGTTCTTTCTAATTTCTACAATTTATAAACATTTATTCCTCTAATTTCTTCCTTCAAAAGCTTGAATACTCTTTATTTCGTCATCTAGATCTTCATTTGTCATGTTTCTTTTATTTAACCTTCATGTCTTTTCTTCTCTTTCTTCAACAAGTTCTTCCTCATTCTCATATGTATCACCTTCATAAGATTTTTGTGCAAATAATTATCTTGACTTATGAGATTGAGGTTGTAATACCCTATAAAATAGTTTCAGAATAAAAACAAACCTATAATTTAGTTTTAGAGAAAAATAAGATAACACTTGGATATTTGTTTAACAGAAAAGTTATTTAAGTAAATAAAAAATAGTTATTTAGTTTTTATTTTTATAACAACCACCAATTATTTCTAAGAAGACATTCTGTTTATAAAAACTAACAACTCTCTCTCTAAAAAAGTTGTTATTTTCCTTTTTCCCTTTTCTTTGCCTTATCTCTAAAATTTCACCTTCCTTCCTTATCAAATTATCAGAGGTCACCTTAGGTTCCTAGCGTTGAGTAGACCAAGAGTTTCAAATCAAATTCTTGGACAAAGTTAGGTTGCCCGTGATTTTAGGTTTTTGGAACTCCTTTGATTATCTCTACTTTATAGAGGTAAGTGAAGCTAGTTGCATGTTTCTTTATAAATGTTTGTCTCCTTTGAAATATAAGTTTATCTAGAATGATGATATTTTAGTAAGGGAAGCTAGTTGTATGTGTTTTATAAATGTTAATTTATTTTGAAATAGTGAATGCTATGCATGATGTGTGAGATATATTTATGAATTCAGGTAAGAAATCCTAATTGCATATTTTTTTATAGATATTGTAATTACTTATTTTATTAAGTATGAATTAGATGAATTTGGATGAAATTGTATGAGTGTTTATGTATTGTATAATGTAGTATCAATGTTTGTGAATGATGTGGTGTGTAATTGAGACATATTGTTTTCAGATTGTATCCTAACTCTACTAGTCAGTGGAATCCTAAATGAAGATGATTGGGTGGTGAGAGTTGAAGGAGGTTCATATGACTGCGTCACGGTGTGAAAAAGAATCGATTGGACCCGATCATACGGATTAATAGATTCATATGAATGCGCTACGATGTGAAAAAAGAATCGGTCAGACTAGATCATGTGGGTTAAAGGGTTCATATGGCTGCGCTACGGAATGAAAAAGAACTAGTTAGACCGGATCATATGGATTAAGTTTATATGACTGCGCTACGGTGTAAAGAAGAACTAGTTAGATCATATCATATGGATTGAAATGTTTATATGACTACGCTACAAGCCAGTTAGACCAGATCATATGGGTGTCATATGAGTGTGATGTGTGTTAATGATAATGTGATGTATGAGATGAATCATAAAAACTTGATTTGTTGTTGTTTGGTTGATATAGAAATTTAATTTATGAAAATATATTTTTTAAATTCTGTAGCTTACCTTTTCTTTTTGTGTGATGTTTGTTTTGTTTTTGAATCTGTGATGTTACACGTGAGCAGAGAATTTGACAGGTGTGACTCCAAAAGGAAATGGTAGAGAGAAACTTTATTTTATTTTAAAATTATATCAAAATACTCTTTGAAAAATTTTATTTTATAATAAATGTATGAATATTTATATTTAGGTCTCTTATAAAATTTATGTAAAATATAGTTACTATTATATAAAAAATATGGGATGTTATAGAAGTCATTATACGAAAAGAGTTTAAAATAAGTCCAATATTAATCTTTAATAGAATATATTTAATACAAATATTTCAAATGTGAAATTATTTTAATCTCATCAGAGATGCAATTGATGATTCAGGCATGTGCCTGGCGAATTTGTAGTGTTATTCGTTTTTCCTAAATTGAAAATAAGTATCTATATTGAATGTAAATTACTAATGTATTAATTTTATGAGATGGTTTACGATAAATAATGTGTGTTGATTTAAGATTGATCGAAATTGGTTAACTTATTTCTTTATATGCTTTTTTAGTTTATTTTTCTAATAAAATAATATTTATTACGAGAACAAACAATGTTGTAGATGTAATAATAATTCTAAACATACTTTTGAGATGTTTTACATGTTAGTGCTTATATTTCTTTTTGAAAATTTATATTGTTTTTGTAAAACCTGATATTAGATTAATTGAATAGTTATATATATATATATATATATATATATATATATATATATATATATAATTTTTTATATTTTTTATATATATATATATATATATATATATATATATATATATATATATATAACATTTTATACTTATTATAGACAAATGCATGCACATCTTAATTATATATTATTTAGGAAATTACAATAAGAAAAAAAGGAACAGCTGAAGAAATTCAAATCTATTTTTAATAAATTTACCATTTGTTAAACTGTTGAAATATATACTTTAGCTTAGACAGTAAAATTAGGATAAAATGTGTGAGAAAAACAAATTAAGAACATAATTTTAAAAATTTTGAAAGTTTGACAAAAAGTCATTATCTTTTATTTGGACAAGAAATGTTTAGAAGGTAATCTATTTTTAAAACCAATTGAAATATTTTATGAAAAAAATATGTTATTTGGATTTAAATTTTAAAAAGATTGAAATTTGAAGAGTTTATTAAAATAATTTGATTACATAAAATTCAATAATTAAAATTCTACATCAAGAATATGAAATTGTTTATACTTTGACTTCTCTCATATCCATGTTTATTCTTTTAAATTTATATATATATATATATATATATATATATATATATATATATATATATATATATATATATCTTATTTATAAAAAAGAATATATCTGATTACTTTCCTGTTATCCTAACTTTTTTTTATACTCATAATTATCTATGAATATTTGTAGATTTTGTTTTCTAAATATTAAATAAGATTATTTAAAAATAATTTTTCAAAATATAAACTCAAATAAAATTTTGATCTTAAAACATAATTTAAATAAAATTACATACTAAAATAGTACGAATAAATTTATTTTTTCTGAAAAGTAAATTCAAATAAGTTGTACTATTAGTTTAGAAAAATTAATTTTTTATATAACTTTAATTTTATAGGTCTAAAGAAAAAAAATATAAATTTATAAAATTAAATTTTAAACGATTATTCAATTATTAACGTTTCTCTCACACTTATTACTTCGTTTTTATTTATGAATACTGTTTATAAAATTATTTAATAGTATTTTATGACTGAGTACAAAAAATGAAATAAGTATAACAAATGGCAAATTGAGACAAAATTAAAATATTACAATGGTGCCTTTCTAGTCTTACACAGATGAGATGTTCAATATTTGAACCACCGTTTTTTTGACACAAAGGAAAATTTGACACTGATAAATGGATGGATTCAAACGTCTAAAAATTTTCAGAAACTAGAATTATACGATTACAAACTGGATCTAAATTACATAAAATAATAGGATTAAAAGTAAAATCGAGCATAGATAAAACTAAAAAAGAAGTACTTTTAAGTGAAGAAGGGGGTTTAGGGTTTTCGAAAAAGTTGAACACCTTCAACCCCCTTAAGTTTTTACCCTCAATTTTAGTTTTTTGTTTTCAGTTTTATCTTTTATGTATATTTGAGCATTTGATATTTCTTGTCAGGTACTTCCTACACTGTATCAATTCCAACCTGCATGATATCAATTTCGAAAATATAAAAAGTTTTAACATTTTATTTCAAATAAATGAAAAGGGTGTTTATTTTTTGGAATATAATTTCTTTTTGAAAAATATTTTCCGATAAACGTATTTCAGATAATATATTTCGCAATATGAAATTTACATTGTGATAAATATTTTTCAGAAATAGATTCTCTGAAATTCTAAATCCATAAGTCATTGAATTATAAACACAAAAAGATATTTTAGTCATTTCATTCAATCATATGGTGCAGGTTAAAATACATGTGGTGCAGGAAATAATTTTCTTCTTTTCATTACGCAAGCCTGAAACTAATATTGCTTTGCAGCCCACATGCGTTTTTAATAATCAAATTTTCAGTTAACAATAATGGGCTAGCCCGATTATTTTTGCTTTCCTGCCCTCCATAGTATCTTTCTGCATCTTTATACTAAAGGTGAAAATATCTTTTTGCCCTTAAAATAAATTTTTTAACTTAAATTTACCTTTCATTCTCCACAAATTTTGCGATGACTTTTAGTTTGTGCAATTCAAAAGCAATTATAAATGTAATCATGCTTTTGGATTATTGTGCAATTCAAAAACAGTTATAAATGTAATCATGTTTTTGGATTACACAATCGGAAAGTTAATGCAAAATTTAAAATAATTTGTGGATTCTACAATTTAGAAGTATTCTTAAAACCATTTTATTTTCAGATTTTGTATTGTATAATCTGAAAGCATGTTTTTCATTCTAAATTGTTTTTAGATTATACAATATGAAAGTCAAATATATTAAGTGAAAAAAAATAAAGAATCTTAAAAACTTGTAAGATTTGAAGTCAAAAGTTAAAGTTTCCAAATTGTATAATCTGAAAATATAAAATTAAGAATATTGACTTTTGGATTACACTATCCAAATTTTATTTCACTAAAAGTTTCCGGATTAGAAGTGCACATTTCAATCTCAAAGTCATTGTTAACATTTTTTTATTCCGGATTTGAAATCCGGAAGTTATATCAATTTTTATGACCGATTTTACAGAAGGTATATCCTTTAGCGGATTTTGTTATCTGTAAGTAAACTAAATTTGTTAGGACTTTTGAATTACATAATCCGAAAGCTAAACCAGTATTTGTGTCAGACGTCCTATTTGAATACATGGGCATTTATGTCTTTTCTACAGGGTTAAACTTGGAATTCGAAAAAAATATTGAGGTGCAGGAAGATACTATGGTGCAGGAAGAAGTACTCCCAATAATGTTGTACTGCTCCCCTTTTTATGCTTCTAGGCTTTTAGCCCAGTTTGCAAACTAATTTTGACTTTCTCTTACTTAATTTATTCCATAATTTTTAAAATAACTATTTTACGGAAAATAAAATGTGACTTTCAAATCATCCTTTTTGGAATGAAATAAGGTTCAATTGTAACCAATAACAAACAATGACAATCAATTTCCAATTATCTTACTTAGATATTAATTATATTGGATGAGATTGTAAATATTTACATGCAAGTGTAAGTTAAGTGAAGGTATCATATATCTTGAAACATTATTTTTTGGAATTCCATAAAATGGTAGTTTTTTTTTTTTTTTTTTTTTTAAATTTTAAAAA
>Ga0209700_107994_pt1 | contig 14153 bp, 3 predicted proteins | sample SiratroredBW_FD_187528 | JGI IMG/M metagenome (GOLD analysis project Ga0209700, IMG submission 187528) | Root nodule microbial communities of legume samples collected from California, USA - Siratro red BW (SPAdes) (version 2) | ecosystem: Host-associated > Plants > Roots > Nodule | place: USA... | reverse complement strand
TCTGACTAGTATCTATGTCCAATAGAGTGTCTTAAATCATTGGGTTAGGTGGTGGGGACTAATATTAGGTTGCTTGGGTAGATGCCATTTTTGCAAGGTATGGATGGTGATTTGGTAGGTTGAGTTAGACATGTTGAACCTGGTTAAGGGTATTATAGGATCTTGAGAATGAGAATGTTAGATTATAGTTCTTATGTTAGGGAATATAGGACCTAATTTTTTTCAAGTAAGGACGTTAAGAGGCGTGGAAGCATAGAATTCTTAATTCGGTGGTCAGGAAGCATGACCAAGGATGGAACTCGGGCCGGATGACAGATGGGAAATATAATAGCCACTCACGTTCTTTGAGGAAAAAGGATTTAGCATGCAGCAATACATCAATTACTGTTGGAAAAAGAGTTCAATGTATGCAAGTTTTAAAGGGCTGGAATCAAACTGGTGCGTGTAGAGTAGTGATGCTATACGTATGTTAGGGGTTTTATATGCTTATGCTGATGCACTTTGGTTCATACTTGTAAGATATAAGATTCGTTTTCATTGGTGTGTCATTATATTGTTGGCAAAAGGTATTTTGTAGGTGAAATCATATTTTGTACATAGGTTAGGACACTCCTGAAATACCACTTTCAATATTAATATTTCATTTTTTTCTGGTTAAAAAAAAAATTAGAGCTCCCATCTATATGTGCTTGTGAGGGATCAACAAGAATTTTAAAAATGATATATGTTTAATTGAATAATAAATTATAATTATAAATTTAATTATACATTGAATACAAAATATTACCATTTTCTTATAATATATCTTGTACCTACTCAGTAATAAGGTCAGATTCAACCAAATCTGTTCCAGCTCAACTCACTATTAATTAAGAGTTAATATTATTTATTCTGATTAATTATGATTCATTCTGATTAATTCTAATTGACCCCAATGGGCTAAAGAATATTAATTCCTGATTCTAAACAGACAAAATCATTATGAGTAAATATACCGCTTTAAATGACCAGGTCCTCTAAATATGACCTGGGTCTACAGGGAGTATTATCTATTATCTATCTCATATTCTCTTACTCATATACTCAAAAAATACCTTTTTGTATTCTTACTGACTTGAGCGTAGAGTCTTTTGCAGGTGGATCCCCATTCGGTTTAACGTCTTCAACTCGGTTGTTGTTAATATCTCATTTGGTTCGACGTCTTCAATTTGGTTGCCGTCAATACCATCACGAACGATCTCCTCTCAGGTTGGGTAAGGACATTTGGCGCCCACCGTAGGTTGGGTAAGAACATTTGGCGCCCACCGTGGGGCCAGGTAAAACTTTTCCTACCCCACATGACAACATTATTATTCTAAAGAATCGTCATAATCCCTCTATCTCAATTCTACAATATCAAATTATATTATATTACTTTATTGAGGGGTATAAAACATAATGAGTATTGACAAGCATGAAAATTTTAGAATGGTGCATTATTAACATTTCATATAAGGGTTTACTGATATTATGTTACAATTGGTGACCAATTGATCATGGGTTCAAACCAAACATACCCTCTCTACGTTAAGGTACGACTACATTCAATAACCCTTTCTTGTAACATTGCACATAAAAGGACTCAAATTGCATGTTAATTATATATTTAGACACTAACCATATATTTTCATGTGATTTAGATGAAAATACAATTGAATTTTCATATTAATTTTATATTTTCTAAACAGATTTCTATCAAAGAAAAAAATAATCATCCATCTAATTCTTTAATCATAAGCTTAATATTATTTCCGCTTCATAGTAGAACTTTTGTTTGTAAACCTTTTTCAAATTATGTTTAAAAAAAAATAGATGGTAAATAAAATAAGAATATTTACCAAAATTTAGACATAAAAGGTTTAAAATATTCACAATGTTAGTTACTTGAATTTAACACTTACTATGTGCGTAAGTAATATTATTTTGATGATTAAAAAATAGGATTAGACCGTGTTAGTCCTATGACTTAAATTACTTAATATATTTTTATTCATATAAAACATCATCAAATTATAATATATTTTGTAGTCTGGTAAAGAATTTCAATAATTATATTTTCACCCTTGCAAACATTATTGAAGGTTATTTTGGTTCAATCATTAATTGATTAATTATATAATTTATTGCATGTATGCAGACTCACAAATTATTGTAGATATACTTTGCTTATGTATGATTAATTATTTATGGGTGCAAGTATAGAATTTTTTAATCACCCATGTATTATTGTAAAATGCTATTGCTCCTCATGGTATAATTGTCATTTTACTGTTTCACAATTATGTGTAGATCATTTTCAAAACATATAAAATTTTCCTATTTGCTTTGTCTTGGAACTAGCTAGGATTTTTCCAATAAATAATTCTACTGAGGTAGATATATAAGTAAACCATTTTCCGATTTGTTTTAAAGTGTGATGGTAAAAAAAAAAAAATATTTGCCAATAAGGGCATGAAATGATAAAAATATTTACTATATTAATTGGTTGACATAGTTTTTAAAGCATAATTATATTAATTGCTTGATGATATTTTTCAGAGCATGACCTCTACGTTAATTGTTGCTTGATAAGCATAACTTTTATATTAATTGCTTTATGATATTTTTGAGAGCATAACTTTTATATGAATTGAATTGCATTATGATATTTTTCAGATCATAACTTCTATATTAATTGCTTGATGATATTCTTAGCGTAACTTTCATATATTAATTATTTGATGATATTCTTAAGAGATAAGTTCTATATTAATTGCTTGATAATGTTTTTCAAAGCATAACTTCTATGTGATATTTTTTAGAGCATAACCTATATATGAATTGCTTGATGATATTTTCAGACAATAACTTCTAATTTTCTATTAAAAAAATAGTGAAAATATTTGACAATGGTATTATCAAGTTTTGTTGAAATCATGTGTTGCATCATATTATTTGATCATTATAATTATTAAAATGATAATTATTTTTCATGAGTTGTTATTTTGTAAAGTAGCACTTTGAAAATAAATTTAAGCTACATCCAATTCAAAATCCTTGAAAACATGCAATTCAAAAAAAAAGAGTCAATATGATCATGTTAGCGATTTTGATCCAATTTGTTGAATCCAAATTAGGAACGCGTGAAAACAATAACTATTTACATGATTTGATGTTTCACATCTTCAAATTCATATGGTAAAATTGAGTTGCAATAGTCTGTCATGTCTTCAATTCAATAGAGTAGAATTTGATTGCAATTTTTCTTATTTTTTATATATTTAATTTCACAAGTGGGACTCACATTTGACATCCCTTTGATTTTGATATATTGAATTTTTTTAATCGGTATTGTTCAAACTACAATAAGGTGATCATAGCGTCCAAAACAACACTCATGCGACTATAATCGAACAAGCGATGTCATTCTATATATTATTTTGATTTTTCACACATAGAAGAACTATTATTGTTATTGGAAACAAAATGTGGTAGTGTAAAAGTGTATGTCTAGGAAAGTTCTGGCAAGGAAAGACTTGGTATTTAAGCGTGTCCATTGGTGACCCACCTCTCTTTCCTGGGAATCTACCTGGTGTACAAGTTCACGATCTACAGTCATTGTTATAGTAAATAATATTGTTCATGAAGAGAAATACGTGAGTTAACAACAAAATGTATCAACCAGGTCATATCCGGCTCCTTAATCGGGGTTCATAGGTGTGCACAAGAGGTTAAGTAGATTTGTTAACAACCTTTGGGGCGAGCACAAAACCCCAAGCATTGAGAGTTCGGTACCTCCTAGTTGAGGCAGATACATCTTACAATGCACTTATCGACCGTTGAATACATAGTAAGCTCAGTGTCATTGTTTCTATGCCGCACATGGCTATAAAGTTCTGCGCTAAGGGTGACGTAGTTATGACGAGGAAAGTCGATCCAAAAGCAACTCAAGAATATTATGCTCAAATTCGCAAAGTAACCAATACTTAAAGGGAAAGATCACAATCCCAAGGTCAATTTCAAAGATAATCATATCACTTTTGGCAACCACATAGTTATGGTCTCACATTTGACGATCCCATGGTCTAGGTTTCACTCAATTCCTCAAGCTTTTTTCATTGATCTTCAATAATACTCGAAATGCGGGCACAATACCACAAAAGGCTAAGTCCAAAATCAGATTGGGTTAACGTGCAAGCGACGTACCCAAAAACAACTAAGCAAGACGCTTAAGTTGAAAACAAGTCAGACACAACACCTAAAAGACTAAGCCAAAGCTTAAGTCCAAATTCATATCGGGTTAACGTTCAAACAACGTACTCGAAAGTCGGATGCGACTCCAACAAAGGCTAAGTCCAAAATCAGATCGGGTTAACGTCCAAGCGACATACCCAAAAACAACTAAGCTAACACTTAAGTTGCAAACAAGTTGGACACGACTCCTAGAATTTAGGCAAAGACCTAAAGCCTAAATTCAACTCGGGAACTGAACAAACATTCGAGTTCATATAACCGAGTATGATTTACATTAGACGAAACAAGCGCTTAAGTCAAAAACTCGAAAATCAAACAAACGTTCGAGTTCACATAACCGAGTATGATACACGTTAGACTAAGCAAACGCTTAAGTCAAAGGCTCGGGAACCGAACAAACATTCAAGTTCACATAACCGAGTATGATATACATTAGACTAAGCAAACGCTTAAGTCAAAAGCTCGTGAACCGAACAAACAAGTTCATATAACCGAGTATGATATACATTAGACTAAGCAAACGCTTAAGTCAAAAGCTCGGGAACCGAACAAACGTTCGAGTTCACATAACCGAGTATGATATACATTAAACTAAGCAAATACTTAAGTCAAAAGCTCAAGAACTGAACAAACGTTCTAGTTCACATAACCGAGTATGATTTACATTAGACTAAGCAAACGCTTAAGTCAAAAACTCGGAAACCGAACAAACGTTCGAGTTCACATAACCGAGTATGATATGCGTTAGACTAAGCAAACATTTAAGTCAAAAGCTCGGGAATTGAACAAACGTTCGAGTTCTCATAACCAAGTATGATATACATTAGACTAAGCAAACGCTTAAGTCAAAAGCTCGGGAACCGAACAAACGTTGAAGTTCACATAACCGAGTATGATATATGCAAATGCTTAAGTTAAAAGCTCGAGAACCGAACAAACATTCGAGTTCACATAGCCGAGTTATGTTCGAGTTCACATAGCCGAGTAACCTTCGAGTTCACATAATCAAGTATGATATACGTTAGACTAAGCAAACGCTTAAGTCAAAAGCTCGGGAACTGAACAAACGTTCGAGTTCACATAATCGAGTAACGCTCGAGTTCACATAATCGAGTATGATTTACATTAGACTAAGCAAACACTTAAGTCAAAAGCTCGGGAACCGAACAAACGTTCGAGTTCACATAACCGAGTATGATATACGCAAATGCTTAAGTGAAAAGTGGGAACCGAACAAACATTTGAGTTCACATAGCTGAGTAACGTTCGAGTTCACATAGCCAAGTAACGTTTGAGTTCGCATAGCCGAGTAACGTTCGAGTTCACATATGCATTAGACTAAGCAAACGCTTAAGTCAAAAACTCGGGAACCGAACAAACATAGTTGAGTATAATATGCATTAACGCTTAACTCAGGAGATGAACAAACGTCCGCCCACTCAAAACAGAGTATAAAGATCAAGCAAACGCTTAACTCGGGAGAAAGACAAATGTCCACTCCAAACCCGAGTCTTGAATCCATGTTCTGCAAAGACTTGAAAACTTCAAAAGACATACAGCATGGAAGGTCTTGAAAGCTCAAAAAAACTGTCTTATCCAAACGGAATGGCAAACCGTGACGAACTTGCTCAGTTCATCCCCACAGGAGGCTGAAGACATCTCGGTCATCCTTACGGTCCACCTGTTTAGTGTGGCAAACCATGACAAACTTGTTCAGTTCATCCCCACAAGAGGTTGAAGACATCTTGGTCATCCTTACGGTTCACCTGTTAGAATCACGAACTTGGAGGGCTTATGTACCTACACGGTAATAAGGTCAGATTCAACCGAATATGTTACAGCTCAACTCACTATTAATTACGAGTTAATATTGTTTATTCTGATTAATTATGATTAATTCTATTTGACCCCAATCGGCTACAGAATAAATCATTATGAGTAAATATACCGCTTTAAATGACAAGGTCCTCTAAATATGACCTAGGTCTATAGGGAGTATTATCTATTATCTATCTCATATTCTCTTACTCATATACTGAAAAAACACCTTTTTGTATTCTTACTGACTTGAGCGTCAGAGAGTCTTCTACAGATGGACCCCCATTCGGTTTAACGTCTTCAACTCGGTTATCGTTAATATCACATTTGGTTCAACGTCTTCAACTCAGTTGCCATTAATATCACCGCGAACAATCTCCTCTCAGGTAGGGTAAGAACATATCCCATTGTATTAATTTAATTGGTGGTTAAGGTTTCAATAGGTGAAATTACTAATGTTTAAATTAATAATTAGCTTAGGGTCTTAATGTATATAACTCAACTGTTAACTCTACGGAGAATCTACATGTCTTATTCAAAATCTGTTGACTTTACCAAGTCAAGGTAATACGCAGAGTGATTGTGGATTATATTTTCTACACACAAATCAGTGAATTTCTTCGAAATTTAAACCTGCATTATTAAGCTTCCTGTCACAGTCTCAGGTCCACATTCTCCTTTACCAGAGACTAATCAAAGAAATCAAAATATCTTTCAAACCTTAAATAATTGTTTTAGTGTACATGCTATCCAACCGCTAATTACTACGTTCCACTGATAAAAACAAATCAATAATTATTAATTTCAATATGTGAATTATATCTACATTCTTATTTGACTGCGTCAATTATGTATCTGCATATCAAGTGTTTATATAAGTCAAACCTGTAAAACTCATTGGAATTTGTGGCTCGATAAACCTTATCAACACGGATATTAATGAAAGAATATGTTTTTCGCCACGTATCCACACATGTGGTGCAACTTTTAGCCCTTGAATAATTTGCAAATATTTAATGTAGATAAAAAAATCAAATGCATTATATAAATATTGTTTTTCAATCAGGATATAAAAGTTTATTTCGATAATTTTTCCATTTGTCTCTATTTAAGTAAATCCTGAATATTCCTTTAATTGGGTTCTCAAACTAATTCCCTACAATTATTTTTGGACAGCATATCAATATGAACTTCCAAAAAGAACAAGTTAGGATAGTTTTAGAAACTCAAACAACACCATTAAGAAAATAACATGATTAAATACCTAAATCAGAATTCAAGCCCTTCACACGAATATTTAAAATTTTGAATTCATTGCGGAAACCAGATTGAGACGCGGTTTCGGAGTCAAAGTCTACGTTTTAAGTATCATATAATTTTTTAAAAAGGAAAAATGTGGTCCTTTATTGTTATATATTCAGTCTGTGTTGTTTTAAGTATCAATATCTAACTTCGATTTGTTTACAAATTGAAGAAACAGTTCGGACATGATGTGGTGGAGAGAGAGAGCATCGTTGGTGGTACTGTTACTTCTACTCCACAAAGTTCATGGGGGCTGTCCCCCTTCTTCCTGTGGCAAAATCACCAACATCCGTTATCCATTTCAATTAAAAGGTGACCCAAAAAAGTGTGGAGACGAAAGGTATGAACTTGGTTGTGAGAATAATGTTACAGTGTTGTATCTCTACTCTGCACAATATCATGTTGAGGCAATCAACTACAACAACTACACAGTAAGAGTGGTTGATCCTTCTCTTCAACCCCATAATTGCTCCTCTCTTCCTCTCCGTTCCCTCTCTCGCTCCAATTTCTCTGATACTTACACTTACTCTTACGCTGATCCATACCAAGCCGGTCTAGATGCCTTTGAAAATAGGAACTCCCTCACTTTCGAGCATATAGTGTTTATGAATTGTAAGCATTCAGTGAGAGAGAACAGGAAGTATGTGGAGAGTGGTGAGTGCGTGAAGTGGGACTCCAAGGGCTATGCATATGCTATTGGTGGTGAGCTAAAAGCTGAGGACTTTGAAGTTGGGTGTGAGGTAAAGCTTGTTGCTCCCACTTCTTTGCGGCCTTTGGATAACCATTCATACACTGCCATGCACAGCGCACTCGCCTATGGATTCGAGATTTCATGGATAAATCTCGCCTGTCTGAACATTGCCATGGTCGTTTCTGCCATTTCAACTCTTCTAACCAGAAGCTTCGTTGCCTAAGTGAGTTAGATCCCATTTTTAGTTTATGTAAATCGATATTCGTTTTTCTTCAATTAACATTTACATAATTATACCCTTTTCAAATGATTAGGAAAACCATATTTAATCTATTTACCACTTTTTCACAATTTTTCAAAACAAAATTTCAATCGTCTCTATCTTATGTTTCATTTTACATGTATTATTATTGTCAAAATATCATTCTAATAATTCAACCAACTTTTAGAAGAAAATCATATTTTTTTTTTATCTTTTATATTTTACATGTATTTATACGAAGGTGTGAATTAAATTAAACATTTATTATCTTTAAAATAAATAACCGTTGAACTTATTCACCTTCATAACCTTGATCAAAATATGAAAATAGTCTGTCTCTCTTTTTTTTAATAACTGTTGAGATCACCAGTATTCTAAAGTTGATAGTTTAAGTGTTCATTGGAATTTTGAAAGAGCTAAAATACATCATACGTAAGATTTGATCATCTTAATTTCTCAATGCGTTAATTACACAAGTGGAGTATAGAGCTTTTAACAATTGTTAAAATAGACTTTCAATAGTAGTTCTAGAATTTTCATTAACGGAAATATTGTTAAAAAATAGAAGATTCGGCCACGGTTCAACATACAATCGTTTGTGTAATTTTTTTTTAATTTTATTTTGCTTTTAAAAAACCTCAAGCATATAATAGGTTTACAAAATTATGCAAATAGTCTTCTTGTTATAATTGTTGAGATTAACAGTTCTGAAATTGATGTTTTCCTTCGTTTTCGGGTGATATAGGACTTCTGGACGACCCAATGTGGATAGTACAAGGTAAGAGTTGTATCATTCTTAATTTACGTATGCTTGAATTACGTACGCATATAATAGTAATAAGAATTAGATTTGATGATTTATGATGACCTTATTCCATGTATACTTAGTTTTAGAAACGATTTAAAATGAGGTCCATATGTGATGACTTTCTCTTAAATTCTTAAAATTATTTTGCTCCATCCTGTTGGGATAGAAATTCATCATTGGCAGTGCTACCACAGCATATAAGGTACGCACTTTATTAATTAAAAGAAAAAAATATTTTAACAACTTACTTTTTAAAACAATTTGATGATAATTCACTTTTAATAATGAAATAAAAATTAAATTATTTAATAAAACAATTGTAAGATAGTTATATAAAAAATTATATTTTTTATTTATATTTCTCAAAGTTATATTTTTATCACTCTAGATATTTTGTCTATTATTTATTCATTAATTTTAAAATATACCAGTTTTATCTTTAGAGTAGTTTGAATAGTGTTTAATAAAAGCTATTAAATGTTTCCAGAACCAAAAGTCAAATTCCAAAACAGAGGTATGAAAATAAGTCAAAAAAATTTGAAGAAAAACTGTTTTAAAAAAAATTAGAGTGAAAAAAAACATATTTTACTTAAAAAAAAAAATCAATTTCGTTAACCATTAGTCAATTTGGTCTAAGATGAAAACTTTCTTGTTACCGACAAAGAAAAAATATAACTTATATTTAGCAACTTCAACAACCAAATATATTGATATTTGCTTAATATTTAGATATTAAATTTACTTTTTCATTACGATGTTACTATCTAAATGGATGTGTATAGCATCAATTTTAAGAGACAAATATAACTTTTTACTTTAATATATACTTATTGTATTTACATTAATAGTGAAAAATCAAATTATTCTTTACCATAATATTTATTCACTCAAGTAAATTTTTCTCACAATTACTATCTTATTTGGATTTATGGTATGGACTTTTATGAACAAAAATTTACTTTAGTAAATACCTTTATGTATTTTATAGTATCGGTATAATAACTCAAGTAAAAAATTCTTGCAGCTATTCTCTCATATTTCTTTGAGGCATGGGTGGCTTGCAAATTTGTGTTTGGATTACCATTCTTAATTGTGATTTTTATATGGAAATGGAGGAAAAGACATGCATCAGTGTATGAAAATATTGAAAAATACCTTGAACAGAATAAGTTGACACCTATTAGATACTCATATAAGGAAATCAAGAAGATGACTAAAGGTTTCAAAGAAAAATTAGGTGAAGGAGGATTTGGTTCTGTGTTTAAAGCAAAGTTGCGCAGTGGATCGTTTGTGGCCATTAAAATGTTGAGTAAATCCAAAGGAAATGGACAAGATTTTATTAGTGAAGTTGCAACCATTGGAAGAATACATCATCAAAATGTGGTACAATTAATTGGATTTTGTGTTAGTGGCTCAAAGCGTGTTCTTGTGTATGAATTCATGTCCAATGGATCTCTTGATAAATTTATTTTCTCAAAAGATGGAAGTGTACATTTGAGCTATGAAAAAATATATAATATATCAATCGGAGTGGCTCGTGGGATTGCTTATCTCCACCACGGGTGTGAGATGCAGATTTTACATTTTGACATCAAACCTCATAACATCTTACTAGATCAAAACTTCATCCCTAAGGTTTCTGACTTTGGATTGGCAAAGTTATATCCAATAGATAATAGCATTGTCACAGTGACTGCAGCAAGAGGAACCATTGGATATATGGCTCCAGAACTCTTTTATACTAATATTGGAGGAATATCCCATAAGGCTGACGTTTATAGTTTTGGAATGCTTTTGATGGAGATGGTAAGCAAGAGGAAGAATCTAAATCCCCATGCAGAGCACTCAAGTCAATTGTACTTCCCCCTTTGGATCTATGACCATATTAAGGAAGAGGAAGATGTAGATATAGAAGATTTGACTGAAGAAGAGAAGATAATAGCAAAGAAGATGATCATAGTTGCACTATGGTGTATACAACTGAAACCAAATGATCGACCCTCAATGAATAGAGTAGTGGAAATACTTGAAGGAGATATTGAAAACTTAGAAATACCTCCAAAACCTATTCTATATCCAGATGAAACAATGATAGAGGATGAAACAATCAACTCTAGCTAGATATATTCAATATTGAAACTACTTTTTTGGTAAAGTATATACTATTCCACGATGCACAATAGTACTTATTTGCATCCATCTTCTTATTCTAAACACTTGGTTGTCCGTGATGTTTCACTTCGTTTATATCATGTTTTATTTTGTGGTGAGCTATATAATACAAGGACTTATTATTATTTTCTAAAATAGCTAGATGATATCATATTCAATAATTAATATATAATATCAACCAATATTGACTATTAGATTCTAAAACCATAGTGAAAAGATTATTGAAAGCTTAATTCTATTATTATTCATCGTCTAACATTGTTCACCGTTTAAACTTTTTGCATTATTGTTCTTCTAAGCTTCAATTCATTAGATGATCCTTATAATGTTTATCTAATACTTTTGCATTATTGTTCATCATCGAACATTGTTCCTCATCTACTCTGATTGTATACAAACAACAAAAACTTGGGACTAAAATGCAAGGGATTACATCATTCTTCTTCTCTCATTTTCTTCCCAACTATGTCAGCATTTCATATATAGGTTATTTTGTTGGTGATAGTGTCCTTCCCCATGCTAAACGAAAAAGATTGTTGTCCCTTACTTTGTTTATAATCAACATACTCCTTATATAATGTTCTTATCTTATTTGTGTATTTTTTTTTAATGTACAGATAAATCTTTATAATTTATTATAGCTCATTGACTAAGTTTGTTTAAATTATATTGTCACTAACATTGACCATTATCAAATAAACAATTCAAAAAATCAAATAAAATAAGATATTCAATTAAAAAAATAGAAATTTTAGTTCTAGTATCATATTAATGTTTGATTTATGTACAAATTATATCAATTACTGTTTGTACTATGTGTTATAAATAGACATAAACCTTTTTTTTATTGTCTGTGGAGAAGCGTAGGTGGGGAAGGTTATTGACTTAGTCATATCAAATAGACTAAACCAAATGGGACAAAGGTTTGGATTTTTTAAGTAGTAAAGATATCAAATCATGACGTTCTTGAATCACAACTTGATAATGTTTGGATTCGAAACATAAAGATTCATGCCAACAATCTAAAATACAGGACAAACATGACTAAACCAAAGACTGAGGGTCTTCTGGAAAGTAAGGCAATAGTTGGCGCAAAGCGGACGATTAAAACCAATAACAAATTTTGCAAAAGGAAAAATCAGCAATCATATGCACAGGTAATGGAGGGGTAACTATATGGGAAGCTTGATAAGCGATGCAAACATAAAATCTTTGGGAGACATGAGTGGCTCTCAAACAAACAACAATTTCCTCTGAGAGCATATAATATATGAGAGCATGGTTTTGTCTTAACACCCAATTTTCTCTTATTGAAAAAAGAAAAAATATTTAATAATAAGATCTATTTCATGATAATAAAATAATAAAAATTAAAAAAAATAGAAATAGAAAAATAAGAATAATAAATAATAAAAATAATAATAAAATAAAATAAAAAAAGGATAAAGAAAAAAAACTGAAAATAAAAAATAATAATAAATAAATAAAAGAGAAAAAAAAAGAAAAGAAATTTGAGAGATGTCATAAAAAGGCCCTCTCAAATGCTACTATAAAATTTGGGATAGTAAGATACAACAAGAATCTTCCTCAAGGTCACATGTAGAGGACATTTATTAAGAATAATCTAATTATGAATGTTGAAGCATCAATGAGTTTCATGCTTACACAATGAAAATGTTCATAGTTGGGCAAAGACAATGGAAATAAGTGGAATCAGAAACAGGACCAGACTGAAGAACGCCAGCCACTATGACAACATGGGTCAGCTCAACCAAACACAATACAACAACGATATTCTCAAAAGAAAAAGTAATTAACATAATCAGAAACAAATCAATAAGAAAAATCAAACAAGCACAAGCAAGAAAGGAAAATGTACATAAGGGAAAGTTGGAGGCAGGGAAAGTTGGAGGCAAGGAGACGATCAGAAATGCGATTACAAAACCAACATAGATGCTGACGTGTTAGGTGAAACGAAAAAAAAAAAAAAAATAATGTCCAGAGTCCAACTTGCATACATTCCTAATCATAATTGCATTATAGGCCTATCATAGTCAGCTCGATTGGATTTCAACCCTCGTCTCAAACAAATATGAAATAAAACATGTTTTGCCATAATATGCGGGAGGAGCAGACGGTGTAGAGATTAAGGTCCAAAACGGGAAAAGAAATAAAGTAGGGTAGAGAAATAACAAAGGTGATTGAATTGGATATGGGAGGAACACAATTGAATGGAAACACGATGGAAGAAGGAAGAGAAAAAGTGGATGGATATATAAGCACGATGGAAGTACTGTTACTTCTAGTGCAGAGAAGTCATGGTTTTGTAACCAGATGTCGTTGCTCCGAAAAAAACAAGTAACATTAACTTTTATTTTCAAAATTTTCATTTATTCATAAAATGTTAAAATTTTTTAGTAATTGAACCGATAATCAAATCAAAAGTTATAAGTTAAAATTAGTTACAAATTGTAGGAAAGTGGTGATCCTAATGCAAACTCTTTTTATTGTGATGTAATTTTTTTTTTTTATAAAATTCTCAAAATTGATAAAAAAATTATTTTAGTTATAGAAAGAAGAAATCATATCATCTTGACATGATTTTATTTAACTCAAAATAAAATCATCTCATAATATACAATTTTAAAAATTTAATTAGTCTAAATTAATCATAATCCAAATTCAATTAATTTAAATTAATTATTAATAAAATCATGTCAACTTAATATTATTTATTCATGAAAATAATTTTTTTTATTTTTAAATTTTTACGAAAAAATTATACTAGAATTAAAAAAAAAAAACTCGTGATCATCAATACCTGTTTT
>Ga0209700_107993_pt1 | contig 14154 bp, 11 predicted proteins | sample SiratroredBW_FD_187528 | JGI IMG/M metagenome (GOLD analysis project Ga0209700, IMG submission 187528) | Root nodule microbial communities of legume samples collected from California, USA - Siratro red BW (SPAdes) (version 2) | ecosystem: Host-associated > Plants > Roots > Nodule | place: USA... | reverse complement strand
TTAAAAGTGTGGTTGCTATTCATTCTATTTGTATCATCATAAGAAATTTGTTCTGTGATTTCATCTGTGATGTGTTGTTGGCATTTGTGAATCTGTGTGATTGATCTTTCTTTATCTTGAAATAATTCTGAACTAGTTTTTAGTAAACTATAAGATCTGATAAGCCTGTATAGACTGCCTTCTCTGATATTGAAATAAATCAATTCATTCGAAATTGAAGTCAGTTTATTTTCGCTGAACATTATATTTTTCATCATTGAGATTCGTTAAATCTTTTCAGTGTGTGAAAATTGTTTTCACTGTCTCAAAAAATTGAAAAAGTTTTCAAAGTTCAATTCACCCCCCCTCTTGAACTCAGCCTAATACTCTTTCACATATGATATTTCAAAGAGACAAAACTTTATTATGAGGGCCAATCTGATGTGGACCATTAATGACTTTCCTACTTATGGGATGTTGTCTGGTTGGGGAACTCATGGTAAATTAGCTTGTCCCCATTGCATGGAACATCATAAGTCATTCACATTAAATTATGGTTGCAAAACTTGTTTGTTTGACTCACATCGAAGGTTCTTACCTATAGATCATCCATTTCGGAGAAATGTTAAAGCCTTTCGAAAAGGTGAAGTGGAAACCGATGGGCCACCTCCTAGGCTAACACCTATGCAAGTTTGGAGAAGAGTGAAGGATTTGCCAAAAATAACTGAAAGTGGTGCGAAAAGGATAGATGGATATGGAGAGTGGCATACTTAGACGAAAAGAAGCATCTTTTGGGATCTTCCTTATTGGAAACATAATTTGTTAAGACATAATCTTGATGTGATGCACACAGAAAAAAATTTCTTTGACAATATATTCAATATTGTCATGAATGTTGTTGGCAAGACAAAAGACAATGACAAAGCAAGAAAAGATTTAGCTTTGTATTGTAGCCGAAGAGACTTAGAGTTGAAGGCCCAAGGTAACGGGAAGATGGTAAAGCCCAAAGCAAATTTCACTTTAAGTACAACTGAAGTTAAACAAGTTTGTTGTTGGATTAAAAAATTAAGGATGCCGGACGATTATTCTTCAAACTTGACTAGATGTGTTGATGTTGAAAAGGGAAGGATTCATGGTATGAAGAGTCATGATTGTCATGTATTCATGGAAACATTACTTCCTATTGCATTTAGCTCATTGTCAATCCATGTATTAAATCCTTTTATTGAAATCAGTTATTTTTTCAAAGATTTGTGTTCTACATCATTAAATCGAGAATCACTATTAAGAATGGAGGAAAACATTCGAATTATTATTCGCAAGCTCAAAAGAATATTTCCTCCTTCTTTCTTTGATTCAATGGAACATCTTCCTATTCATCTTCCATATGAAGCACTGCTTGGTGGACTGGTGCAATATAGGTGGATGTATCCATTTGAAAGGTGGTAATTTATCGCATACCTTTTACCACAATTGTCATTTTCATTATACTTATGAATCGTAGTGCACAAATTATTATTATTTTTTAGATTCATGGGTGATTCCAAAAGATCAGTAAAGAATAAAGCCAAAGTTGAAGAATCAATTTGTGCATCTGACTTGCATCGTGAGACAACATATTTTTGTTCTCACTTTTTCAACAGTTTCATGCTCTCACCACAGTCTAATAGGAATGAAACTCAATTTGATCGCCAAACTAATGAGTTAAGGTTATCAGTATTTAAACAAATTGGTCGTCATGGAGGGAAGACGTTGACTCATTGGTTAACTGATGCTGAGTCTACCTCAGCTCATGTGCATGTCTTAATCAATTGCGTTGAAGTTAAACCATATCTTGAGTAAGTAAATGATCTTTTGGCATTCCTAGATTCGACATTTGGTCTAGATATTAGTTGATGATGGGTTAAACTTTTGGCAGTTCATTCTCGATGTCAGACCAAATACCTGAAACAAGTGCTTCTACTCGAATACATTCACATTTCCCTAGGTGGTTCAAGGTAAAAGTATGTATTTGACCATTTATTCCATAATGTCTTATAGGTTAAATAACATAATTGTTGATGACACTTATATTTGTAGGTTTATAACGAGCCATTGACTGTGAGGAATCAAGAATTAAGGGATTTGTCAAATTGGCCCTTTAAATGTGTCAAAGAGTGGCACACATATTTTGTCGATGGTTACAAGTTCCATACTGATTCATGGAGTAAAGGAAGGAAGATAATAAACAGTGGTGTTTATGTTAAAGGCCTTACCGAAGGAGGTGAAGATGATTTTTATGGGATCATTCAGAAAATATATGAGCTACAGTACAATACTTCAACTTATCCCAAGAAAGTGGTGTTTTTTTATTGTGAATGGTTTGATCCATCTAGAAGAGGGACGAGAGTCGATCCAAAAACCAAAATTGTGGACATTCAAATGAATTTAAGATACCAACCCTTTGATCCATTTATCATGGCGCAGAATGTCAGACAAGTGTATTATATCTCATATCCACCATTTCAAATGGACAAACGTAATTGGTGTGTTGCAATTAAAACAAAGCCAAGACGTCGGATTGATATAGAAATTGATGTCCCTTACCAAGTAGATGAAATGTCACATACAAATGAGGTTATCAACATTGAAAATATTACACACTTGCAAAACTTTGATCATGATGCCGAAGAGTTAGAAGAACTTGAAGACAATGACGATGAAACTGAAGACGAAGAAGATGAAAATGAAAAAGATGAAAATGAAGAAGATGAAGAAGATGAAGAAGAAGAAGAAGAAGAAGAAAAAGATGATGATGATGAGGAAGAAGAGAAAAGTGATGATGATTACGATATTGATGAGGATGATGATTAGTTATTGTTTATAAAAATATTATTAGTACTACCACTTTTTATATGTTTATAGGAAATATAGTTCAGGATTTATATTGTTGTTAAAGAACATTACTTTTACTTGTTGTTAACTATGTGCGAGTGATGTTTTGTTTTATATTCGGTGGTAGTATCAAGGTTTTCATTTTATGCATATGATTAAGCACCTGTTCTGTTTTCATTGTTAAGAATGATTCATTTGTTCCTACCAAACTGCAACTTGCTCTTGTAAAATTGAATCCATTGGTTCACTTTGGCCTTTGTAATGGCATGAAGTCGAGCCCAAAAGTGAGGTTTTTCTCACCCTATAGAGTAGTAGAAGAATTGAGATGTGCAGCTAGAGAGTTTTCTGAGAATGATGGTATTGAAGTGGACTTGGAGAAGAGGACAATTCATATCACTCCAATTTTCAAGTGGTAAGCACTTTTGTGGATTTCTACAGCCTTGGTTTCTATTTCCAAACTCTAGCATTCTGCTGAAGAAATATTTATATTGGCAGGTACTCTGGGGATTTCAAATAAATTACTTGGTTGCAAACAAAGCAATATTTTTGCTGTTTAGTAACATGGAAAGCTGCCCAATTTATCACATTCTTTCCCAAAAATCCTCTCTTGTCTTGTTTTCATTCTTCTCTTTTGATATCTGGTGCTTTAGGTAGAGGGTGTTCTGATCTATGCCCAAGTGGTTAAAAATAAATTAGCACCAGCAGTAACTGAAAGGGTTGAACTGGGTATCAAGTTTGGAAGAGGCTTTTTCCATGAGTCAGAGGTCTTAGATTTGGCCTGTGAACATGGAATCATTGTGAAAGATTAGGGAAGTTACCTTACTGAAGGGAGAAATTTTGAAAGTGGAGAAGTAGCTGAATTGTTTTTTGGCTCAAAATGATGCCATTTGTGATAAGCTGGTTAAGGATATGACAAGACTTTATTTTTAAAACCATTTGAACATATGCGCAACATGGATTTACTAGGCCAAATCTCTTTCATTGGTATCAATGTCTAACTTTCTGTAATTGAGCATTGCCAATACTTTTATGAAGGCAATTAATATTACCTTCTATGGGATGCCAGTATCCAGCATTGCGTAGATGAGCTGGCTGGGGCATTTGAATCAATAGCAGGAATAGAACCTGGTGAACCTGTTTCTACAGTTAGAACTGGGTCATATGAGCTATATATCTCAAACAGAAGGCCTGTGACAGAAGATGAGATTGAAAATGCCTTTGCATTGGCCCAGGCAGCACGTACTGATGACAGTTTGGTTGTAGTTATGCGACCATCTCACGTGTACAAGAGATTCCTTGTGGTAAACATTTGCCTCACCATGTTTTTGCATAAGCTAAAATCACTCACAAGTTATTGAGAAACTCACGTAGTTGCTTTTCCTTTTAAGTGTTATTCATTGTAACCTTTATTTGTGACTAGTCCATGCCTAACAAGTGGATAGGAGAGCACATTGCACCAATGTCTCAAGATGTGATATTGCGCATGGGCAAGGGTGAAAGGATTGCTAGATACAACTACCATAATATTCGTCATCCTGGTGGACTCACAGGTGGGTGGAAACCTCAGACCAAGTTCTGCAGTTGTGTGTATTGTGGATGTTGAGTTGGATTGTTTAGCCTTATTTATTAGTCTTCTAAGGGGGTAGTTATATATATATATATATATATATATATATATATATATATATATATATATATATATGTGTGTGTGTGTGTGTGTGTGCGCGCGCGTGTATGTATATGTATGTATTATTTGATTTTATTTTATATTTGAAACATTTTTTAGTGTAGAAAAGTCAGGACCGCACAATGCCAAAAGAAAAGTAAAAGTTTTTAGTTTGACCTTTTGTATATTAAATGATTAGGACTTATTTTGGGTGCATTAGAAAATGCCCTTCAATGACTGCAATATCTATAACCTTTAACACTATTTATAGAGGGATACTTTTACTTTGAAGACAATAAGAATTTAAAGTGATTCAAACACTCTAAGGTGCTAAAAAGTAAAGTGTCTACTACCTAGGTCTGGAAGATATGCATATTTCATTTGGTATGAGTGGACTATATACTTCAAAAGAAATATTTTTCTCTAATGGTTGTAGGTTAAATAGACATGCTTTCGTCTAATGTTTAAAAGACAAACAAGATCAATTTGAGAAATTAAAGTGATGATTTCGTCTAATGACTTATATACTTTAAAATACTTTCAGCTAATGGTTATAATACTTTCTTCTAATGGTTGTATATCAAGTACAAGCACTTTTGTATACTAGTTAAAAGATAAACAAAATTAAATTGGACAGATGAAATCATGAATTGTATGAAATCTTACGATATCCAAAAAATATGAGGACTCATGTCAAAACGAACTAGATGGAATGTATAATATGAAATTCAGTTACAGAAATCACTACAAAAAATCTTGTATATGGTGGCGGTTTTAATATGGCATTTAAAAAAAAATGTCATATTATACTGTATAAAATGACATTTTAAGAAATGCCACATTTTGAGTTTAAAAAACGACATTTACAAATGTCGTTTTATACATAATATTATTTTTTACCCCACACAATTTCATTATCTCAAAATGGAAACACAAAATTTCCCTAAGACTTTCCCCCAAACTTTCATTCCCCCAAAGTGAAACTTCCTTCCCTCCAAAGTTTCGTTCCTCTAAACCCCAAACCTAAAAATTTTCCCAATGAAACTTTGATTTCCTCCGAAGTAAAGTTCCTCAAAATCTTTCCTACCCCCAATTTCACTTCTCTTCCCACTGAATCAAAACCCTAATTTCTCCCAATTTCACTTTTCAACATCGAAGAAGTTATCTCTCGTTTCAGCTCTCTGGTACATTCTTCCCAACGGTTCTTCTTAGTTGCTTGCCAGCTCTCGATGTTCAGGTGCGTTCTTCTTCTCCTTCTTCCTCTGTTTATCAACTGTTTAAGAATTTCAAGATCTGCATTTTGTTTTCACAATTATTGGAATTTCAAGATCTACATTTCGCAATCGGTAGTTAATCGGGTTTTATGGAATCGGAATCAGAATCGAAATCGGAATCGCATTCGGTAGTTATTGATTGTGCTAGAGATTTTGCAACATTTGTCATGTTGATATATGTTTGCTATGTGTACCAAGTAATTTTTTTCGCACACTGAACATGAAAATTATGTAAAAATTAATGCTGCAAATCTATCATTTGCAGCATACCCAAATAGCATAAAAATAAAGAAAATAAATACAAACAAATCTCACAATCTCAATTTATGTATATAGAATGGTTTTGGTAAAACTAGCTTAAGCTTATATGCTAGGAGCTGAAACACTGGAACCTTATAACTGGATTATGCTGGAAGATATTTTTTCACGTAATCTTAAATCTGACATATATTTTTTTGTCAGTTGTCAAGTTTTGTTTCTATGATCATATTTATTTATCTAATTTTATGACATTTCTTCTTTCCATTTTCCTCTAAATATCCTTTTATTTTAGGAAGCAAATACTGAAAAGATCTTTTATGGATTGGATGACATAGTAGGACAGAGTGATATAATCATTGTATGTATTCTGCTCTCTTTAGAAATTATGAAAGTTAAAGTTTTGCTTAATGCTTAGCATATTGATTTAACAATGTAGGTTGAAGGTGAAATGGACAAGCTGGCAATGGAAGAAGCTGGATTCTTAAATTGTGTAGTGTTCCTAATGGGGCACCTCCATCAGTGTCCTCAAAGGACTTGCCCCCTCCAGAACAAGTCTTTTTTAATTCTCAAGATACTATATTATTATGTATGTGCATGTTTGGAATTTCTCAATTTCTTCTTAGTTGTCATTCTTTACCATGGTGGCATGTGTAATGTTAGAATCTAATGCTATGCCATATTTATAATTCTGTAAAGTTAGGACAAAAAGTATCAGTATCTGTGGAACTGTAAAGATGAACTAAATAAGGTTTGTTAAATGTTGTTACTGCTTTGGAATGTGCCGAAATATATCATTTTCATAAACTGTATATGTTTTCTCAATGTTTATATTGATAGGCAACCCGGGTTATACTTGCCACTAATGGGGATGCACCTGGTCAAGCTTTGGCCGAGGAGCTTGCACGCCGCATCAGGAAAGAAAACTTAGAATATTTTGGTCCTGGTTCTATTGCATATATAAATTATCATAATCATTGATCTATTTGAGAAAATATGAAGAAGTTATGATTTCAATTAAAGGATGATGACAATATTTTAGCAGTAGTTTCATTTTAGTTTATATGTTCCGTGTATTTGTTGTATTTGGGAAGTGCTAGACTGTATAGATAAGCTATTTTTGTGTTGCTTTTGCATATTTTGTTCAAAAGAATTGCTTTTTAAGAGAAACGGTGTCTCTGTAAATCTTTTCTGTGATGTTGATATTGCTGCTGTTTCAAAATCTTCATAATTAGACAAGACCAAATGGCTCTATTCACTTTCTATGTATTTAATTTATTCATATTATTTTCCATTTTGAAAAAAAATAATGGAAGAATTATTTTCCTCTTTTCATGCTTGTTTCACATTTTCTTTAACCTTTCTCTCTTCAATGGTTGCAGATGCTAGCGAGTCAGATGGGCTAAAAAAAGAGAGATTAGACAATTGCAAAGATGCAAATAAGGTTAGATATCAATTTTCATGTTCAAGTCCCCCTTCACTTGCACCCTTCAATAGTAATTTTCATGTTGATATATGCAAATGATGCAAATTTGTATTGCACTAATTACTTTTAATTTCCTTTTTGTAGACTCTATGTACATTTTCTGCTATAGTATTAACATGTACATCGTGCTTCAGTATTTAATTTTCTTTGCTGCTAATATTTCAGACATCAGATGTTGCAAGTGGTGCTCCATCCCCAAATCACATTGTAGGATCAAGTGGAGGCAGCAAGACAGATTAAATATATATGTTGTATCTTTTTTATTTTTTTTTTGTATTTCGTAAGGGAAGTGAGTTTGAACAATTTAGTAAGTTGTAATAGTGTCTTGGAACCTAATATTTTGTGAACTCTGTTAGAACATATACTATGTTATGTTGCACTATGAAATATTTTAATGTGATCTTTTGTTGTTACAAAAATATTGTTATTTTAGTTTTCTTCTATTGGATATGTATGTAACATATATGATTATGAAATCTGATAAATTATTAAATACTATTGGATATATAATTATAAAATATTGCATATTTTTTTATTTAATATTAAAATTACAACATTTAGAACTAAAGTATTATCATTCACCATTAATTATAATATGGACATAATAAACATCGTATTAAAACGTTTATAATGATGTTTAGATGTATCATTTATTGTTGTTGGCAATAAAAATAATTACGACATTTCAATTGACATTAATTACATCAGAAAAAATGCCGCTTTATACAAGGTGCATGCTGCGGCGTTTCGGGCAAAACATCATTTTATATTTTGTGACAGCCAGATCTATGGCGTTTCTCGGAAACGCCGCACATGTATAAAGTGACATTTATAATTGATGCTTTATACAAAAAAAAATGTCACCACATATACGATTTTTTGTAGTGAATGACATGAGGAGTTGGTATTAGATCTTATGTCGATGAGTAAAAGTGTAATACAATGAAACATTGAACTAAAAGCCTCCGTTAAAATGATTAGCCAGACTCACTAGCATTTGTCTACTAGATTACTTAAAACATAATAGAGAATTGTCTACTGGAAAAAGAATGATAAACAAGATATGAAACATCATTCTTCAACTTCTTCTACATAAGCCAAAGTAATTCTTAGATTTGACAGACATCCATTTGCGTCTATACATATTTACATATCCATTTCTATATTTGTCTTATAATACATGAATGTGTACATATTACAACCTTATATCCTTACTTCATATTATACATATTTCTTTCTTGCACTAATTATACAATAAAATCCTAATAATAATTGTACGTCATATTGCAGGTGAAAAAGGTTGATTGAGGGGTTGTTCAGTGGCAAGAAGAAAGTTACAACTATTGGTTCATCCAATACTAAGGAGATATCCAAACTCTAAGTGAAAGTTAATATAGAGTGAGTAATTCCTCTAGAGCAACTAAATTGTCCATAATATTGGTGCTCTAAATGTGAATGAGTTAAAAAAGTTAGGAGCATCCATCAAGTTCTTTAATTATAATTCGTAGGTGAAAAAGAAAGAAGTAGGAGAGTGAGACATATATATGTTAAGATAATATTGCACGAAAGAAAGAAATAATGAAATATATTCATCAGAGGATTTAAAGTGATCATTTAAAAAGAATTAGAATAAAAGATTAAGAACAACACTAGAAATAACATCGCTAATAACATTTGCATTGACTAGTGAGGATAAATGAATAATCTCAATACCATCCTCCAACATACAATATAATGTCTTCTACTCATTTATTCCCCAAGGATTCAATCCTGCACTCGTAAGTACTCCAATTAGGTACATCATGATCATGTGACCCACCCACATATTAAGAATTAGTACGAGGAAGTATAGCAAAATCGGATAAATCCAAGTAAAAACCAGTATAAAAATCAGTAAATATTAGCAATATTTTATTGCAATGAAATCAATACAATTTGTTACAAAAACTAGAAAAATATGCGAAATAATTAAAGGGTGTGAGGTTTTAGGATACCTCACTAAATAAATGAATATATATATATATATATATATATATATATATATATATATATATATATATATATATATATATATATATATTCCCTTACTAATTAGAGCAAATTTCTTCTCGTTGTATCTCTTATTGTTTTCTTGGTATAGATTGAGTAAATCTTGTCCTCTAATTATTTACCAACTTTCATGAAAATGTAAGTATTGTAATTAATTCTGACCTGACAAATGGTAAATGATAAGGTTTTATCTAAGTTTATCCTAGCATTAAATACTTGGAGATATTTACTCTTTTAAACTTATTTATGTCCACTTTGCCTCTATCATATATTACTTATGACGAGAAAATAGGGGACGACTTTATATTCAGATTGGCAAGAGAAAAAGATATTGAGATGTACTCCATAAAAGTTCTCACAAAGAGAAAACTCAAATTTCTTTCAAAAATTCATCTATATCTTTCATTAAATTTCTAAGTACATCCTTTTATAGGCCAAATTACATATGGCCCTCTAAATTCTACATTAATCTTCAGTAAGTAACCTTTAATGATTACTAGTAATTAACTCCTGCTAGTGTGGTCTTTAATTCCCACCAAATGCATCATTATTTTCCACCATGAAAATATGAATGATTTACCTTTTTGTAGTTTTTTATTTTATTTTCTCATGTGACCATTCAACCACTTAATTAAAGTACATAATAAAAATTACAAAGAAAATGCTAAATTATATTGACTCCTGAAGATCATATCATTATATTTTTTTTACCTGATAGACAAATTCATTGAAATTGTTATGATAGATGATCCTATGGCTCATGGCCATACTACAAGATCTCATCAGATGAATCTTGTAGCATATAGACATACTAGATGATCTCGTGATAATATACATGTCAAATGCTTATAAAGAATAAAGTGGACTAGATGATATCATTAGGATACACATCTCAGACAATTTCACTGGATTAGACAATAAAAAAGCATGATAGAAAGGTATTGACTGACTTACAACACATAATAGAACAAACAAATTCTACATATAACAGACCACACGATCTTCACATATAACATAATCAGACGATATGCAAACGATCTTGTATGATATAGTTTTCATATTCATGCTAGATAATAGAAAAACTGGTGTGTAGGGAGTTTACTAACTCAATGCTTATGTTTCTAAAATTGATTTCAAATGATTCTTAATTAAAACTCAAACCCTTGCTAAAACTGATATAGAAAGTTTTTATAAAATAACAGACAATTACTTTGACTCTATCGTTATGGAAAATATCTACTAGATATTATATTGAATGTCTAACAATTTATGTATAAATTGTATAGAGCGTCTAACATGGTATTTATAACTATATATAAAAAATACTATATTATAAATTTTTTAATGTTATAATTATTGTATATGAAAATACAAAAAAAAGTTCTAGATGTTACAAAAAGACGTTTTGTTAAGTTTTCCTCACTTTGACGAACTTACACATATTCTTGAATGGATTTTCAAAGTTGAAAAATCCTTCAATTATCATCATACACCATATACAGACAAAGTTGATATAGTTTTGATACATTTTGAAAAGAAGTAGTTTTGTAGTTCCAAATGTCATAACAAATTCACGCAATCAATTCTTGTCATGATCTTACTTCAACATTGGAGACTCAATTTGCGTCTTCTTCTTTCGAGTGTCCTATGGTAGAATTGTTCAAGCTTAATCATTATCATCGTCGTCGTTATCTTTTCTTAGGTTATTCCAAGTATGTCTTTTTATCTTTCTTTGATTGTGTCCTTCATTGTATCATTCCATTGGATTTTAAATTTGGGTTAAGAACCTTTGAGTGGCTTATTCTTAAAAACATATTAGGATAAATCTCTATATACGCAAAACTTGTACAATCTCTACATCTTAACTTACACAATATCATAGAAACAAAAGTCATTTAAATATTAGTTAGTGGAGAGATCTTAGGATTGTGTGTGGATATGGAGAACTAGGTGGATGGTTCAATAACAATATTAGTTGAAAAATACATAAAGGGAACAAATTATAATTCTCGAAGGATGGTTACGAGAATACAAGCTGAAAGACAAATATCCTAGAATTTTTGTCAACTCAAACCAAAAGGAAGCTTTGGTTGTGAATGTAGGGGAAATGCAAGGAAATCAATGGGGATGTGATACATGTCAGGATGATGCTTCAAAAGGATAAAGAACATATTAAAGAAAGAGAATAGACGACATGAAGAATAAATAAAAGAAGCATGAAAAATAAAGATGGAGTATGAAGAAATGAAAGAGAGAAGAAGAATTAGAGCTTTGGAAGAAGAAATCAAAAGAATTAAGCAAGTAGATCTCTTAAAAATGAAAGAAACTTGAAGGAATGCAAGAAGAGAAGGAAAGCAATTTGAGAGAAGCTCCTTAATCTTTGGAGCTCTCCAAGTGTCGTTCAATCAATGAGAAGTATAAGGATTGTCAAGTCATCAAACAACAATCATTACATTCATGTATCAAATAACTACCAAGTGCACCTTCCGTCATTACTACTAACCACCAAGTACACCTTCATGCATCTACATAACTTTCACACACACTTCAAGGAGATTAGTTTGTCTTAAACATAATTAACTTTTTTAATCTTTTATTAATCTTTTGTTAATCTTTTAACCTTTGGGACATCCATGAGCTATTATAAATAGGAGTCCTCCCTTTGTACAAATAAACATGAATGAAGTGAATGAAATTACCTTTGAAAGGTTTTCTTGAAAGTTGAATTGTCTCCTTTCCCTTTTGTTTTGAGTTCGTATCTTGAGAAGCTTTGTCAAGTGGTGGCTCTTCAAGCAGTTATCCATGAAAGGTCTTCCATAGGTGGCATCTTCTTCTTACCACTCTTCCTTAGTTCTTTTTACACTGTTAGTTACTTGTTCTTTTATTTTTTCTATATTGTCGTACCATATACTAATTAATGGCTTCCATTGTTGTGCTTCAACCTTTATTTCAAGTGATGGGTTTTGTTCCTAATCTTCCACGAAGTTTATCTAGATACTACACTCCTCGAATAATCCATATTAGAGTGGTTAATGAATTAGAGAAAAAGTTGGTTTGAATGGGAGAAACAAATGGTTAAAGAGTTCATGTTGGAGGTTCAAAAGAGTAAGATAAGAACGGGTAATGAGGACGAATGGGTATGGAATGAAGAGAAAAAAATCAGTGTATGCTATAAAATCAACTTAGAAATGTGCTTAGAAATGTGCTTGTTGCTTATGTAGTAATTTGTTTTAATTTGAACAATATAAAAGTATGATGTCCACGAGGATATGTTTATCTTTGCAGGTGTAGTTTCTAATATTTAAAAAAAAAAACAAATAATCTTCAACCACAAGATCAAAAAGGAGTTCAAAATAAGGCCTAGAAATGCCAACAAATTGAGGATAGTGAGTTGGTTCAGCCTTGACTAAACTGGAAGGATTTTCTAGCACATGTGGTTTTTACAACAACACAACCAAACCTGTTGACAAGAAATAACTGTTAGGGAGGATATAGATTTAAGTGTAAAGTTGTTATTTCCGTTTCTGAAGATTAACAAAATCATATTAGTGAAGGAATAGGACAGACCAAGATGTAGATCTACTATCTTTGTATTTTGAAGACTTACAAAGTGATATCATTAAAGAATAGGACAAAAGACGTAAAATATACAGTGGATGCTTTGCTCATATATATACTTTATTTGTTCAGTCTTTATGTCTTAGGTTTATTATTGTCTTTTTTGTAAAGCTATCACTTATATATGTATGGAAGTTTTAAGTGTATTTTTATGTTCTTATTAATTTATCTGTCCAATATACACAAAAATCAATATACTTTATTTTTTATATAAAGATTGAAACATTTTTGGTATTATTTATTAATTTATTATTTTCATTACTAAAAAATGTGTTACGTGAAATTATTATTAATTACTTATTGAGAATCAATTACTATTATTATAATTATAATTCAACTTTATTTTAAATTATTTATGTGGGCTTATATAGTTAAAATTGAATTTTAAACGATCAAACTTTTATTGCAAAAAGCTGAGAGGTAAGTTGGTAGAAAGAAAAAAAAAAACGAATCTTAATAATATGCAAGGGTTGCACACAAGAAGTTAAGGGTTGCCACTTTTGTTTGTAGTTTTTTAATTATTGAAAAAAAAAATCAAGCAACAAAAGAGAAAAAAAAAATTAAAGAAAGGTGTGTCCACTTATGTTTTGTCATTTTTTACATAAAATTGATTATGGCCAAAAGTTCATGCCAAAAGGTTAAATTTAAATTTAAATTTCTTAAGGCCAAATTAATTTCATTGTGGCCAATTGACCATTGGGGTGTTAATAAATTCATCAACTGTTTTAAATATTTTGGTGAAAGAAAAAAATAAAAATGATGTTGTAAGTGCTTGCTACCACTTTAAGATTTATCAACATATAAGTTATTCACAAGTTTGTTTGTTTTTTTTTTTTTAACAGCTAACAATAAATAAAATAAAATAAAGGAATCACTTCAAGTGTAGCCCTATACACTCCAAAAGACATAGTGTTAACAAACCTACTCTCTAAGAATCCTTCTCGAATACA
>Ga0209700_107990_pt1 | contig 14168 bp, 8 predicted proteins | sample SiratroredBW_FD_187528 | JGI IMG/M metagenome (GOLD analysis project Ga0209700, IMG submission 187528) | Root nodule microbial communities of legume samples collected from California, USA - Siratro red BW (SPAdes) (version 2) | ecosystem: Host-associated > Plants > Roots > Nodule | place: USA... | reverse complement strand
ATGCCTCCTGGGCTTTTAGATGCTTCTCTTTTAGATAAAATAGTTAACAATTTGACACATGGTACGAGTTTCCTTTTTTTTTTTTTTTTTTTTTTTTTTAAGTTTTTTTTTTTTTTTTTTTTTTTTTTTTTTTCCTTTTTCAGACACATTATTGCCTTAGTTATTTTGGATGCCTAAATACTGCAAATAGAAAACGAAAGTTTAATTATATGAAAGAACTGCCATAGGACAATGTGCTTGTGGTCTAGGCTTTTGTAAGTGTCAATGCGCTACCAGTCAGCATGATCTTCGTGAGAGTAAAAATGGAAAGGAGTCAAACGGGGGAGTGTAGATTGATAACATATTTTGGATAAAATAGAAGTCTAGATACTGATAATAAAATGCTTCATTCGTGTCATTCTTCCATTTTCTACTTTTCTATATTTACGTTTAGCACCGACACCCTTGGGGTAGTATGTTAGGGTGGTAGATAAGAAAACAACATAATTGGGCTTACAGCTTCGTTTGCCTTGTTTTGTTTATTACCTGCGTTATTCAGTTGGTCACGATGACGATTGTATTTGTGTTAGTTGTTAAATACGAAAGAGATAAATGAACACCTAGCACTGTCCCAACACTCCTATTTTTTTTTTGAGTCATTGGTGACTAAAAATAGAACAAACAAAAAATAATAATAAATAAAGCTACATAGGTGGGTGTTGTTGGGATCTTTGATAAAATGAGTGGTCCGTGTATCACCACTCTTTTTAATATGCTTGTTTGGTTTATGATGTATATATTTATTAATTTTACAAGCAAATTAATGATTTTTTTAGTGTAATTTGGTGTCTATGCCTGTTTGAGACCTTGATTTTGTAGGCCTGAAAAAACCTATTTGAAGGCTTTCATTCAATATTAGCCTTCAAATATGATACAGAAAAAAGTTGATTGTTACATTTTCATATATAACCATGCCAGGCCAACAAAAAAATGCTTATATCCATATAGAAGTAGTAGTTCATGCTAAGGTCGTGCAAAGATTGGTCTAACTGTTGATTTCCATCCCTATTGATGCATTAGACAAATTGTGCTTCCATTGTGTTTCTGACTGCCATCATTTTCTTGTAAGATAGAGACATAAAAGAATCACTTTGTTTAAAACTTGTTGTACCAATGCATGTTTAAGTTGTTACCAATGCAATTTATCTTAACTGTAGTGGATTGGATTTGCATGTCCATATTTATTTTAACAGCACCCAAGAAGACAAGAATAATTGTTTTAAACTTCTTGTTTCTGTGTAAGTCCATAACTTTATCTCAAGTAGACTGGACTTGTGTGTCCCGTTTTATCTTAACAGGATCCAAAGTTTCAGCCTGATTCATCTAGCACCTATGAACCTGTCAAATGTACAATTGATTGCAACTGTGACAGTGACAGGATGCAGTGTGTGTATGAGAGACAATATGCTGAAATGAGTACAAGCAGTGGTGTCCTTGGTGAGGATATAATATCCTTTGGAAATCAGAGTGACCTTGCTCCACAGCGTGCAGTTTTTGGCTGTGAAAATGTTGAGACTGGTGATCTTTATAGTCAGCATGCTGATGGCATCATGGGTTTGGGTCGCGGAGATCTTAGTATTATGGATCAACTTGTGGAAAAAAATGTAATAAGCAATTCATTCTCACTATGCTATGGCGGAATGGATGTTGGAGGGGGTGCAATGGTTCTTGGTGGCATATCTCCCCCATCAGACATGGTCTTCGCATATTCAGATCCTGTGCGCAGGTGTGTTACAGAATTCTCATCTTGTAGATACGAGATGTAATGCATTTTCTTAACAAATGCATTTTATTAATCTCACACATTTACTCTAGTTTCGGGGTGGCGACAGTCCATATTACAATATTGATTTGAAGGAGATACATGTTGCGGGGAAGCAACTGCCTCTAAATGCAAATATTTTTTATGGGAAACATGGAACTGTCCTGGATAGCGGTACAACTTATGCTTACCTGCCAGAAGCAGCATTTCTTGCATTTAAAGAAGCAGTAAGTTCTTTTGTAAATATTTCCATATGAAGTTGGAGTTTCACCTCTCATTTTCCAATTTTTGAGTTTCACGTTATTAGGCATATATAATTACATGAAAAGGTTTAAGGAAAAGCTGAAAATCTTTACTCTATTAATGGACCGGCCAAACTCAACTTGATAAGCTAGCTTGAAAGGGGGGTGGATTCTCAACTCCCAGGTTCTGTTCCTTCCGATGTGGCCATCGTAATTCCCCCTACCCTGTCATTGAGAATGGACATTTGGAGTATTGTGAAGTTTACTAGATTGGAAGAGGGTTATTTAAGTTAGTTCAAGGGGGATGATTATTTAAGTTTTATAAAGAGTATTTAGGCCATGTTCCTAACCAATGTGAGACATCTTAATAGTGGCAAAGCAATATACAAATACTGTAAGTGTTATCTTTAAATATTTTGGGGAAGCCTGTACTTGCAAATGAAGAGGAACAACCTGTACATGCTGATGCTGTTGGTGGTGAATCATAATATGACATTGCTTCTCAACATATTCTGGCGTTGCTAGGTGATAAGTGGAGTTGAAAGACTTGAACACCAATACTTATTTTCTTGATGATATTTTTTTAGGAATTTCTTGGGAATTTATCTGATCGAATTTGGCAGTTAAGTCATTCTGAGCTTCTTTTTTTTTTTTTTTTTTTTTTTTTTTTTTTTTTTTCACCTTATTTTATGAAAACCATTTCATGTAAAACTGTATGGAGATTTCATTAAGTTTGGATGGTTTCTCAAGTATTTGGTGCAGAGTTTGGTGCCAGGTTTTTGAATACCTACCTTGACTTTTTTCCAGTTAATGGGATGCCAAGATTGATACTGTTTACCTTTTCTGAATAAATTTTAAAGGTTTTAAATAGTCAATAATTTTCTTCTTTTAAATAGTCCTAGTATGTATTTCATACTCTTTATCGGGCATTTTCTGATTTATAAATAATTTGAAGAATCTCCAATCTGTTGATTATAGGGTTCATTTGATGGTTTCTTTGTATGTGGTCCGAAGTTCAGTAAGATTTTTAGTATTTAATTTCACTTCTATCGGTGGGCATCATCTAAAGCGTATTTTTCAAGGCAAATTTTTAGGAACACAATTGTATTTTATAGATTTGAAGACTCTGATTATACTTATTTGGCTTGCAGATATTAAAGGAACTTCAATCTCTCAAACAAATCAGTGGTCCAGATCCAAATTATAATGATATATGTTTTTCGGGTGCTGGAATGTATGTCTGTTACGATAAGAGCTCACATTACTCTTTAATTGCAGTTTATATTACAGTTTGGGTTTGCTTGCATTTCAGTGTTGCCTCTCAACTCTCTAAAAGTTTTCCAGTGGTTGACATGGTATTTGGAAATGGTGATAAATACTCACTGTCTCCTGAAAACTACATGTTCCGGGTTAGTCATACAAGACTATTAGTAGCTTTAGCTGTGTTTACAGGCTGGTGCAATTGTTATCAAATGTTAATGATTCCATAATCCCTACTTTTCATGGGGCCATTCTTCATGAAGCATTCAAAAGTGCGAGGAGCATATTGTCTAGGGATTTTCCAAAATGGAAAAGACCCTACTACTCTGTTAGGAGGTAACTTATTTGGTCTTTGGAACTTTATCTATTTCATGCTGTTATACTTCACGTGAAATTTTTTTCTCTCTAGTTTTTTATTATATGGCTAGCTTCTGTGGTATAGGCTTCAGCAATTCTTTAGCGATAATTTCCTTGTCATTTTTGTTGACATAGGTATTGTTGTCCGAAACACACTTGTAATGTATGATCGTGATCAGGAAAAGATTGGTTTCTGGAAAACAGACTGTACCGAGTTATGGGAAAGATTACAGGAATCCGCCCCATCACCATTACCTCCAAATTCAGAAGTAAGCAATCCAACTGAAGCATTAGAACCTTCAATTGCTCCATCTTTGTCGCAGAATAATGCTCCTGCAGGTATTATGAGCTGCTAGTCTTCAAATGCGTTTAAAAGTATATAAAGACATCATTTGTTAAAATGGGTCGTATCAGGCGTTGTGTATTTCTTAACATTGTTCATCGTGCTTCTGTAATTAGTGCAATTTCTTTTGAGTGTATACTCATTGATGATGAATGTACTTTAATAAATCCAAATGTACAGGTGAACTCAAAGTTGCACAAATAACAATGTTAATTTCCTTTAACATCAGTTACGCGGCTATGAAGCCTCACATTACAGAATTGGCTGGACTCTTTGCTCATGAGTTAGATGTTAATACTTCCCAGGTTAGAAAATTATTACTATATTGCATGAATATTTGTTGTTTAATAATATATTCAAGTTCAATTAACAATTTTAATAAAGTTAAAAAATGTTTGATTAAAAATATACGTGTACATGGTGTGGTTAATATGGGATAGGTGGGGATTTTGGTAGAGGTCCCAAGCATAAGGCTCTCAAAATTTGTGGTGATAACTTTCCGAATTACCCAAACAAACTATCGATTTTCAGTCAATTTACACTGCTAACGTTATTTTCTTTTAACTTTATGAGGGATGTTTACAGGTCCACTTACTGAATTTTACGTCTTCTGGAAATGATTCCCTCAGTAAATGGGCTATAACCCCAGAACCGCATGCTGATTATATTTCTAACACTACTGCAACGGTAAGTTGACATTTTTGCTCCCTGCATTTTTATGAAGACTGCCCATTTGATGGTGATTTTCTGTGCAGAATTTAATTTCCCGGCTTGCTGAACATCGCATTCAACTTCCTGACACCTTTGGAAATTACAAGTTGATTGATTGGAGTGTTGAGCATCCGTCAGAGTAAGTTTTTTTCTTAAAAGGGAAAAAGCCCCGTTCCATACCCTATATTTGTTGTGTTTGGTTTCTCGTGCATTACTTCAGCGAAACCATGCTTTTTATTGTGCATGTCTGATGTATTTCCAAACCGTAGCATCCATTCTAGATTGAAGAGATTACGTTCATAATTTGAAGGTGTGGACAAAATTGTTTGGATTTTAAATTGCCTCTAATCATGGGCATGGTACAGCCCTTTAACTTTTTGCTTCTAATTAGTAAGTAGCGTTTAAAGACACTTTTATGAAAATACTACAAGTTTGATAAAAGAAATAGCTATTAGAAAAGATTTCGGATATAAGGGTGGACAGCAATGAAGCAACACTTCAGAACAGTCTAAACAGTACTCAGAAATATAAAATATTAAGAAACTCTGTACACGTTTTAAATTTAACACATTGGACAATTTATTTTTCTTTTCATTTAAAGATGAGCTCACACTTTCTGGATATGCCCCATATGTTTGTATATGGGTTTTAACTATTTTATGTATTTGTCTATTGTGTTTTTTGGCCTATTTGGGTTTTACTGTCCCGGTGTCTGACATATTGTTGCCTTTTTCAATGCACAGTTGAGAGTTGGAACTAATAATCTAGCTTTAATCTTATTTTTTTTAAAACATTAAATTTTTATCAGTTTATTGAGCAAATTAATGAGATAAATAAGCTTTGAAGTTGATTATCTCCATGTCCCTTGTATTTGATAACACGTTTTTCTGTAGAAAGTCGCCAACTTCTCAGTCTTTCAGCTTTTTTATTTATTTATGTAGGGCTAGGCTTTATTTAAAGATGCTTGTCCTTTGACCTTTCTGAGAATGATGTCTTCTCTTCTGCCTTGGGTAGTTGTGGTATACCTTTATAGAATAGAATATCCTCTTCCTTTGGAAAGCTTACTTTAGGAATTCTCTCTCCGCTGCTATAGAATTTGCTACTGTAGGCTTTACTGGTCCTGGTGATAGTGCTCTTTTTCCAGATGAACGGTAGATGTGTATCCGGCACATACTTGTTGAGTAGAAATTCTTGGTCGACATTCCATTTAATTGGCGGGTGCCATGGCATTGTGTGTAAATCTTCTAATATGATCCACACAACCTTGCATTTATAGATCATTTTTATAATATTGAACTGAACGGCCCTGCTAGGCCGTGCCTATCTGAAATTTTCTCGTTATTGAATTCGCCTTATCAATAAATAACTACTTCAGATATTTATACATACTTGCCTGTAATGATGCAGGAGTTGGTGGCAGCAATACTTCTGGGTCATGGGTTTAGGTTTTCTGTTAGCATTACTTATAGGACTGTCAATATTAGGAACGTTCTTAATTTGGAGAAGAAGACAGCAAAACTTGCATTCATACAAGCCAGTGGATGCTGCTGTTGCCGAGCAAGAACTCCAGCCATTATGAGCTAAAGTTCGTGCTACTGCTTTTTAATATCTTACTCGATAGTGTCAATAGGTTAGTGGCATATTCAACTATTATCAAGTTAACAATTTATGCAAACCATATTCACTCAACTGATGAAGCCTTTTTTTTTTTTTTTCTTTTCAAAGAAATCAGGCTGTGACCACGATATCCAGTGATCAATTTAAAATTTCAGTTAAAGCAATTTTGTTTGTGAATATTGTAATATACAGGTGAATCAAAGGGTGGCAGCACAAGGTTGAAATACATTTTCATATATTGTAATAGTAATTTCTACATTTCGTTTCGGCCGTAGCTTTTCACGGAGTTATGTTCTTATTTTCAGTTTCTTCTATTCTCAACTTGGGAATAATGTCAAAGAAATTAATTAAAATTTTAGAAACCCCTTTTACGAATGCTTGATAATAAATTCGAATGTCACTTTTTTAATTCTCGTAATACACTTTTGTAATCTCTATAGTGCCATATCAATTTTATGAAATAATACTCAAGAAACACACTCAACCTTATCATAATAGCAAAAACTTAAAAAAAAAATTAAAAACCTTCTCATACTTTTATATTATTTTCACTTTTACTTGATTATATTTTGAATAAACTTTACTTAATAATTCCTTTTGCTTTACTTAAGAATTCGTGTTTTTATTCTAATAAACAATTTCTTATATTAAAAACTTTCTTTAAGTTGAAAAAATTTGATGCACCATGTAAAATATTTCCAATGTAGATTCCTTCAAAATTTAGATTATTGAGGAAGATAAGAAACTCGTATCCGCTAAAATGCTCTAAGAAGCTAACAACTGAAGAACAATCCTTTAGCAAGATTGCCCAATCAACAAGGAAATCATTGTATTTGTGCATGCTTACTGGGGCAAATACCAAATGTTTGAAGTTCCTTTCACCTATCCTTATTACTATATGATCATTTCCCAAAAAGAATAGCCACGAGATGCCACTTAATATTATTCAAGACCCAAATTATGAACATTTCAAAACCAACTTAAAAAGGTGACTTTAAGCTGGTAAATTTCGACTACGAAAAAATCAATTTATTTATTTACAAGTGATTTATCTTAGTTTTTTTTCTTTCCTTTTTGGCGGCCAAACTTAAAATCATGTATCCTTAAGCAACTATTTCTCCGATTAAACGGACATTGCAACACGCACTAAACAAAAAGCTTCAAACTGAACTAACAAACACTTTTATCATCTCCTTTCAAATTTTCGTTAGCTTCATGGTTGGGAAGCAAACAATACAAACTAGAAAAAGAAAAGAATGACTAAATAAAGAAAAGGAACTTAAGAAAATATTGTGCCAGGTGTGAGAACTTAAACCCATTGCATCACAAATTGATTAAATTGCCTTAAGTAGAGGAACTTTCTCACACAGCCAGTTTTCTAACTTAATATTCCAGAGCAGTTGTCCAAGTACCTTGCACACTAGGGTGTTTAGTTACGTATCTTGTCCTCAGTTTCACCACCTTCCTTCCCAACGCATTCCTTAGCCTAGTTGCGTGCAAATGTATGTCTTCTGGATCCATATTCTTCACACATATCACTCGCTGATTCCTGTTCTCTGCATTTCATAAGTTAATCATCAATCGCAACAAAAATGTATTCCCACTATGTTGGATCAACTACTTAAATCAAACAAAGCAGTAAGGCAGGTCACCATATTGGATTATCCTTATTATTGGATCTTCTTTTCACATAGATGCTATCTATCTTTCTCTCTAATGCATTAACCTTGTCCACTCATCCATTGTAATAATAGAGCTAAATTTTCTCGTTTCCTTTTACCACCCACCTTTCAGTCCCATGCGACATCGCATAGGAGAATCATCAATTACAACTAAGATAAACTAGTAACAAAGCTACAAAAGAGCACAAGAATCTTACTGTAAAATCCCTTCAGATGTGGATGCTGACCACGTATTAGTTCAGTAACCACCTCTAATTGAGGATTCTTCTCCTTAAATGCTGGCAAATGAGACTCCATAAATGCCCTATCAAATATTTAAAACTAAAGTGAGAACACACTGTTCAAAGCAGGAGAAAATATTATTTTTAACACTTTGGTTCCAGGCCTTCAATACTAGGAATAGTGCAAGGCCATCAAAAGGAGAATTGAGGTTATCAAGAAGTACAGTTTATTGGAAACTTTCTCTAACATGGTTGTTAAAAGGCTATGATTGGCATGAAGTCGAAGCCAATAAGGCACAAAAAACAAAACTAGATGTTCGTAAAAGCACCAATACAAACAAGAACAAATTGTAGTTTGTAATTTGTAATTCATAACTTTTCCCAGTCGGAGGGCGAAAATTCAGTTATTAAGTAGGCAACTACGTTTCCAGACTTGAATTTTACTAGTAACCAAAATCGAAGAACAAAAATTAAGCCTGCAGTCAAAGAAGAAATATGATCAAACAAGGGCAACACAACATCTGTTCCGAAGAACCATAATCTGATTAAAACCTTGTTATTATTATAAGATAAGCTATTATGTAAGACTTCTCAATTGCTAAGTCCTGGAAGGAATATTTATTCATTTATCCACTCATTAAATTACATATCATGTATAAAAGTCAAGATGACAGAACATTTATGAACTATTCCACTACATACTTTCAAAACTCACAATACGGCCTCATTCTTTTGTAAATTTGCAATGTTATAAACATAAAGAGCACTATAATAACTTGGAAAACCTATAAACCCAGAAACCCAACAAATAAAAACTTATTGTTCCCAATAACATGAATATGAATATAGGCGTAAATACATTAGATTGAAGACATAGTAAGAATGTATCTGTATCTGTACCTTATACCTCTGCTACTTCCACCCCAGTTGCAATAGCTGACAACCAGCTTGTCAAGTTGCCAAACCCCTCGCAAAGCCATCTGCAAGTTCAAATTCGCAAATTGCCAAATGAAACTAAGAGGAATCACAACCTTCTGCAAATGTGATTTCTCAAGGAAATGAAGGCAAATTAGCTGCAATTAACATTGGCAAAGTATGTTAGCCAACTTTGACCAATGAAGAGGCCAAAAGGGGGACAGGATGGGTTGAACCATCTTATTTTGGAAATGGGTTAAATATATTAACCCCCGGTGTTTTGCAAATTGGCGAGTTAGCTTGCCTAAATAATTACAACACGAAAGAAATAAAAACAGATAAAAATATAGAATAAACAAAACCTCATGCAGACCTATGATTAATAGTTAATAATGAAGAACAAACAATTCTAAGTCACTCTGGAAGAGGCATATGAAGTGTATATGCAGTGTATGGCAGAATAAAATTAAGGGTTGCATCATTCACGAAAGGGATACTTTATTCAACTACTTTATCAAAGTGCTTAAAACCATGATAATGGGGTAAAAAAATCTAACACAGTCGAACTTGATTTATGTAGGAAGTATAAAATATGGTTTGATTTTTTTGAAATCTGAAATCATTAAGTAAGAATTGTATGAAACTCGGTACGAAACCAATCACAATTAATGAGCTCCCTGCATCAAATCCCAGATAAATCAAGAGGCAAGTTTTCACATTAAATTGGCAGAGAAAAACTGTACAAATTTAATAATTGAGAATGCCATTTTATGGAAAGAACTTCACAGGTTTGCTTATCACTCTTCAAATTTCAACTAATAAGAACACTAGGTTTCTTCATCCACAACAGTCAGAATAAAAACAGAACATTTCCTCCAATCCATCATAACTTGAAAAATAATCCCAATGAGTCAACAAACCCAGTCATGCAAGACTTTGCAACTTTTAGTATCAAATCCAATATTTCATTTCAAAATTCCAAGAAAATCTGAAACATGGTTTAAGCTCTTAAATAGGGTCAAAATGTCCCAGTACATGGTTCTAAAGAAATCCTCTTGCCGAAGTCATATACAGATAGCAAAACAGTTTAGAGGGTAGATATTGAAGATAGGAACACAGAACAGAACATGAACATGAACTTTGTATACTAGTAATTTTTTTAATGAGAGGTCGATAACTCTGTTACACGATGAAATTCACGAATGTAGTTCCAAAAAATCATCATTTGAAAGCAGGCGCACGCACATTCCAAGATTTTCAATCAAACACAACCACAAATCCAAATTTGAATCATAAATTGAGTTGTTAGGATGAATGTCTGAGTCAACAAAAGAGGAAACGTAAGTTACCGGCGTGTGGCAAATCCAAAGCCTCACATGTACCTTCCGTCGAATGCGAGTAACTCCTCTCGAATAAAAATGGCAAAATTAAACCCTAGGGCGATTCAAATTTTGTTACACTGAGTTAATCCCTAAAATTTCACCGTTTGCCTTTGTTTAAGACATATATTTTTTAACCGTTAAAACAGGAGAAATACTTATTGCGTTAGGGGTATTGTTTCATGAAACCACATAATGTTTAATTTACTCTAATACCCTTGATTAATGATATCATTTTATTAATTCTTTCCATAATCACATTGGTAGCAGAAACAGTTGTGACAACGAGATTGGTAGCAACCATAATGACAATGATGATAAGGTTTTCTTGATTAATATATTTAATATATATTGGTGATGTTAATCCAAATCTATTTTCTTATAATGTCAATTATTAAGGATTTAATATTAAAATATACCATTTTTTCTTAATTGAAATATTAAGAAAAAATTATAATTAAATAAATATCAATTAAATAATTAAATAATAATTAGATAAAAGTTAAATAATTAAAAAGAATGATTAAACGAGTCTTAAAAATAAATTACAAAATGAATAATTAAATAAAAATTAATATAATTTTTTTAAAGTTACTTAACTAACTAAATATGTTTTAATAATTTAAAACTAGAATATGTACGAATACGAGAATATCTATATATCATCCTCATCTTATATCTAATTTAAAAAAAAAGTATATATATATATATTAATTATATTTATATATGTATTAAGTTAATATAAGAATCTTTTATCAAAATCAAGACTAATGATAAACTCATTCGTTACCCGAAAAAAAATTCAAATATATGTTAAGATATTGCCGTTAATTTATATAATCATAAATGGATATCTCTTTCCATCCTACAAAAGAAATTCTATCCACACATAACCCCGAAAAATGTCAAAAGATTACACTCAAATGAGAATGCACTTAAGTAATGGGTTCGTGAATGTGATTGCCCTTGCTTTCCAAAATCACATAATGCAATGCAGCAAAGTTCTTAATTGTGTGAACAACATCAATTCCTCTGAAAAGCTTTCAAAATATTTCTTAACCTCTAATTTATAATTATAATTAATGTCTCTCAAAACTTACAATCTCAATTATAATAATTTATAATATTCCTTTTTATTCTAATTTGCATAGTTAGAATATATTATAAATTATTATAATTTTGATCAAATTGGTAAATAATTTGCATAGTTAAAACATAATTTATACAAATATTTGGATCGAAAATTTGCTTTAAAATTCTCATAAGGTTGTTAAGATAACAAGGATAAAAGTAAGCTAGATGAAATAGTTTTAAGAAAATAAGCTAGTTTACGAGCTAATATTTTTTTATCATTATTTTATCTTTATTTTTTAAGTACACCTCGTTTTTATTTTTAAAATAACTAAATATTTTTTAAGTACACATTTTTTTCATTTAAAAAACACACTAAATATCCTCTAATTTCATTTTATGTTTATTAATTAGTCTATTTATTCATTTTTTTTCAATAATTAAATTCAATAACATAATTTATAAACTTTAATCTTTTTAATTTATAGCTTATAGTTAATAACATTTTTATCTAGTTCATAATAAATTATTTTTATCTAGCATGTTGAAAACTCAACATTTAATAGACATTATGTAAAACTAAGAACTAAAATCATTTACTTAGAAAATAAAAGAATACCTAAATCTAACAAACAATTTTTCTAAAGATTAAAATTAAATTTTGTAGTATTCATATTGGATCAGCCACTTTTCTACCAAAAAGAATTGTAAGTTATACCCCTATTTTACAAAAATATAAGGAAAAAAAGACAGAAGCAAAAACTATCAAAGTATCAATACGGAAATATTTTGAAGTATTCAAAGGCGACCATATGTATATAATAATGTGAGATCTGATTTTTTTTTTAATTAGAATAGATAAGTTCAAGAATAATAAATATTTAAATTTTAAATTATATCGAATGTATAAATTAAAATTTTAACAATTTAATTATTTATTTATAAAATTTATTGTCTTTCTAATCATTTTTATTTCCCATTTTTCTTACTTTTTTTAATTTATGGAATTAATTTTGATTTTTTTTATCAGATAGTATGAATGAGAACGTAGTGAAATGGGAATCAATTAATTTATCAGAATTTTTTGTAAATTAAGTTTACTTTTGCTTTATAAATTTTCTATCTAATATTCTATAAATTTACTTTGATTGCTTGGATTCTCACAAGTTTGTCCGTTACAAAGATCATGCTTCATCAAGATCAACTTTTAATTTTGATGTTTTTTTTTTTTTTTTTTTCTAGGTCAATAGAGTTTTTAAGAGTAGTTTAATATCATTTTCTATCTTTTAACATCTCTGACTGGACAAGAGAGTTAGGAGTATTCAATTTTAACTAAGATTTGTCTTTAAACAAATGAATATTAGATTTATTGTACTTTGATATTTCAAAATTGTTAAAGATATGTGTGAGTTAGATATTTTATTTAAATTATACTAGATATTGATAGATTTATGTTGAAAAGTGGATTGTATTAATTTTGATGGAATGTTATGAGTTGATATGTTATATTTTAATTAGAGAATGAGATCGTGTATTATATTTATAGTTTGTAATGAATTTATAAAACATGCTAGAATACTAGAATAAGTAAAATTGATTAGTTAGATTGTTATTTAGATTTTCATAAAATTTATGACTTTTGCAATTTTTTTTATTCAAATGAAAGCATATTTTTCTATTCACTTATGTGGAAAAGAGGTTAAAATAAATTTATTTCTTCTGATAATTAGGTTATGGATGTTGAATGGATAGTAATTTTTACTGAAGAAAAAAAAAGTCAAAATAAGGCTTTCTCTCCAACAACAATGTTATAGTTCTTTGGTGAGGATGATTTTGGCTAAGTCAATAAGAGGTGTTATCTTTTCTCTCACAATGATATTAAGATAAATAAATGATGATTTTTGCTTAATTGATGACTTGGCTGGACCAAAAGTAAGACTTTGACAACTCCCTCTTTAAATTGATTTTTCCTTGAACAAAAATACTTTACTTAGACGATTTTTATATGATGAAAATGGATATGATAAAAATTGAGTGTTATATAGTTGAGAAGTGTTAAATAAGTATGAATATGGTTATATAAAATGTATAAAGATATTATAAGTTGAATGATGAGAGATAAGATATATGTGGTGTACATTAAAACTATGGAATGAATATTTTTCAAGTAATATTGTGGATGTGGGGACATTCTATTTACATATTATTTACCTATTGAGACGTTACATAAGTATTAAATTAAAAGTCATTAATTTTTTTTTTCAAATTTAATGATATTCTAAGTTATAAATAAATGTATCATTTAGTGAAGAATTTATAAAAATGTTATCCATTAAACTAAGAGTGTGGATGATTTAAAATAAATTAGAATTATAGAAATCATCTTATGATGAGAGATGTCCTGTTATAATTTATAGTTAAATAGTTACGTTACTTGACATTATTAAATTATTCATATAATATTATTAAATGTTTAATCAATATTAGCTCACATTTTATTTTATGGTTATATCTTATTATTCTCTAGGAGTTGAAAGACGCAAGCACTCTTCCCAGAAGCACTATATAT
>Ga0209700_107989_pt1 | contig 14171 bp, 9 predicted proteins | sample SiratroredBW_FD_187528 | JGI IMG/M metagenome (GOLD analysis project Ga0209700, IMG submission 187528) | Root nodule microbial communities of legume samples collected from California, USA - Siratro red BW (SPAdes) (version 2) | ecosystem: Host-associated > Plants > Roots > Nodule | place: USA... | reverse complement strand
GAAAAAAAAAAAAAAAAAAAACTTGCCAACAATCGAATCAAAGTATTCTCATTAAACTAAATATTAAGACACTTTTCTGTAGCAATTCCATTTTCTCTAATGGTTCATAAAGCTAGGAAACAATTTGTAGGAAATCCATAGCCTAATTCACAACTCTCCATAGCCTAATTCACAACTCTTAAAACTATAAATAATATGATCAAGCATACCTCGTTGGCAATGCCATACTTGGCACAGTCAATGGCAAGACGGGTTGCACGACCAATACTCTCCTTGGTCCTCGACAATGTTTCAATCATTCCTTCAAAAGCATCCCGGGAAACAGCAGCCTCAGTACCACCACTCAGTGAGCCTCCTAGACCCCTTTGCCCTGAATCAACTCTTGTATCCTCAATTTCATCAGCATCAAGCTGATTACGAGAAGCAGAATGATGCTCTTTAGCTGGTGGAGAAACCAATGATGTGTGCTCATAAACTCCTTGCATGTCTGCATGCAGAAAATTGCTCGAGACAGACAGAAATGGCTGAACTGTAGACGGGCTAGGAGTTTCCCCCTGAACATTGGGAAAGCCAGAAGGAAGAAATTGTGAATGGGCCTGTTTCCTTTTCGCCAGGGCAGCAGCAATAAGATGCTTCATAGTACTTTTCTCTTCTGTGCTTACCTCCAATCTTTAATAAAATACAGAAAGAAGAGGGAGAAGGATCAGTGAATAATAAAAAAGAAACAACAAAAAAAAGTGTGTTTACCTATCAATATGTAGAGCATCAATATCCTTAAAACCAATTGTTGAAACAGGAACTTCAACTGCCTGAGGCAACGTCTCCGGTGTAGTTTTAGAAATTTCCGCCGATGATGCAAGCTTCTTTTTATGTGTAACAAATTGATTCTGAGAAGAGCTAAGGTTATGTGAATACTTTGAAGGCCCATGATCAGCCTTCTTTTGAGTAGCATTACTGGAAACTTTAAGTGACAGTTTGGAAGCTTTATTCCGCTCAGCATTTGACTTACTTGCAGGCATCAATTGAGGTGATTTTAGTGGAGAGACAGAGATCAAATTTGCTGCATTGGAGGAAAGCTGCTTCAAATCTAATTTTTCAGGACTGTGAGGAATATGCACAGGAACCACTTCGTCATCTTTCTCTCTGTCATTCTCTTTTAGTGGCTGCTTGATTGACAAACTGTCATTATGTAATTGAGATGATGGCTCTTTCAAATGGATATCCTCCAGCTCGCTAGAAATTCTTTCAGCCAGCGGAACAACATCAGACTTTTCTGAGAGTGCATTGTTGCTCTTTTTGACCTCTGAAACAGAAGACGATTTAACATTTTTTCCAGCTCCTCCATGAACAGGAGTTTTAGGTTCGTCATCATCATCATCAAAAAGACAAACAGCTCTACGTTTCCTCTCTACTTGTTTTATCATAACATTACTTGGATCACCTTTCAGTTTGAGATAATTCCTTTCTTTCTTTTCCTCAGATACAGTGACTGAAGAATCAGGCATAACTTTTTGAACCTGCATATGATGTCTAGTCGCTGATAGCAGCTCATGGACAGAATCATCAGAACCCACACCACTAGTTTGACCCCTTGATGACAAGCTTTTTTCTGTTTTCAAATTTGGCGTAGACTTCTTCATTTCTGACTTTTTCAAAGGTTTGTCTTCAATAACTGTAGCACCAGGAGAAGTTCTTTTCAGAACTTTTGAAGGATATCCCAAAGTTGAATCATCTTTGGTATCCATGCGCTTCAACTTCTTGGTAGCATGTAAAGATTCACTTGCCCCAAAATTATAGGTTGCATGAAGTTGCATCTTCTTCCGCAAACTAGAACTTTTACCATCGGCATCCTTGGAGTCAAACGAGATTTCAGGCAACTCATTTTTTACCTCAAGACTTGTTTTGACTTTTATCATGATGCTATCTTTTTCCCCGGTATTACCATTATTGTCTGATTTAAGAGTATCTGGAGAATCCAATTTAACATCAAATGCACTTTTCCTTTTCTTCCCAGCTTTCATTGTCTCTCTGGACCTAGAAGTGTCACCACGACCAGTACAATTTCCCTCCTTAAAAATTCCAGTAGATGATCCACCATTTCTATCTCTATCACCTGCAGCTTCACTTCTCTTTCCTGAGCCATTGACAAGCTTTCTTGGCTTGGTCCCATTTGTTAAACCACTATGCCTATTATCATCTTGGCCAAAATCATTAACATTACTGGAACCTTTAAGACTTGATTTGTTAGCATTCTTCTTTGGCTCTGAACCCGTGGATAATTTACTTTTGATCATTGGTGATGAAACAGAAGAACTTCCGTTCGGATAGTCAGATACAGAGTGTTTTTCATCTAGGCTGTCATTTTCCCCTACTCTCTGTGTACAGTGCTCTAGATTAGAACCAACATTATCCATATCAATGTTATCTTTTTCTTCATTTGATAACACAGTGTCAATTGCATCCTTAAGGTTAACGACTACCCCATCATTAGAAGGAGCCTCTGAACCAATACGAGAATCGTCGGTGTCATCAGTCAAACCACTAGCCTTCTGTTTCTGCATCTCGTCAAATGCTGCACATATTTCCTTCACAGCTTGGGCAAAGTACTTAGTCTTGCCTTGAAGACGAGCTGACAGCTTATTTTTAGCCTCACTGGTAAATGCCTGAATATCTGCTGGGGCAACAAAAGCACTGCAAAAGGAAAATAGCACAGCATAAGTATAATTGTAAGAAAATAAATTGCAGGACATTCAACATTCAATATAATAAAAAGAATTAACATGAAGGAACAAAACACAAGTTTCAATTTTACTAATATGGGGGCTAAATGGAAGAAAATAATGAAATTACAGTATATCATTAAACTTCAAAATCTTGTTATCTTTTACTTCAAAAATAAATTAGCCAAGACACTACCAGAGCAGAGGATAAAAGAACCTCGAGAACAAGAAAAAGAACCAACAGAAAATATACATGAGCTCTAAAGAGTTGTTTAAGCCCTTTACCATGAACGATACAATCTCAAAAGATTCATCAAACACTGAAAAGCTTCTCAAGCCACTTGTCCATCATCAACAAGTTTTCGATAAGGCCATTGCTGATCAAGAATTAATATTTTCATTGATGTTGGAAGGTCTAGAAAACTACATAGAAGTTCAAAGGTCATAGTTATAACCACAAAATCAAGCTTTTCTGGAAGAGGATTAAAAATTCAAACACCTTGTTCCACTATAAATCAAATTAAATACCCAAATTTGATTCTCTCGTTTCTTAAAAAGAATCAATTCCATACTCTGACCATCTATTTCGTTAGGTGTATAACTCCTCCTCTGTCCTTTTCTATTTGGATGACCATGGTTTTTTAGGGAGTATAGACAGGATTGAACCCCATCCCTTAAAAAACACAGATGGTTTAACTAATTTGCACAACCAAAATCTCAAACTTTGTCAAATAAACCGTTAAATCCTTTCTGTAACAGTCAAATCATCTCTGCATCCCCAACTGCATGAATTATGACAGAATATCCCTACGTTTAAAGAAAAGGAACACATTTTACACACACAACAATATCTTCAGCCACATCAGAGGTTGCTGTCTTTCTCTTAAGACACATAATCTCTTTCTCTTAAGACACATAATCTTAGAAACATATGTTACAGATATAAAAAATTAAAATCATCCCTATGCCTCCACTTAATAGCTTAAGCTTTTACCAAATTATAGCCTCTACTCCAAGACTAAGTAATTAGGAATAACATAGCACATCCTCACCACTCCCATTTTTTCAGTTGAGTTTAAATGATATGCATTGTCCATTCTTTAAGCCAAAAGAACCTTGTCAAGGGGAGTGTATTAGAGATATAAATCTTTCTTCAGGCTTAACCTAATATCTTAATATTCTAAATTTGTTAGTCCTCCATTGATTGCAAAGCCAATTATACACTACAAGTAGTGAGAATAAACATTTACATTGCCAATTAGACACCACACATCATCAATCTCATAATGAAACCACCACTTGGTATGGCAACCACCAACACTTCCCCTATTGCTGCCAAAACTTTTGCCACCATTGTTACCTTCATCATTATTGTTGTCATTGTTAGCAGCACGTCATCTCTATTTTACAACTACCACTTCATTGGTATCACCATTATTAGCAAAATCCTTCTATTTCATCATTGTCACCATCATCTCAATATTATCATTGTCATCAACACCACTACAACCGTTGTCATCTGCTTGTTGCTACCATCATGTTATTATTGTTGACATCATTGTCACCATCGTTGTTACTATTGTCACTACTGTCATCATCACCACTCCTGCCACAACCACTCTATTGTCACTACTGTCATCATCACCACTCCTGCCACAACCACCTATTTCGTCCTTATCATGGTGTACGCCAAACACCAGATAGTATGTTTGTCTCACTACTTTTATCCAATCATGTTCCCATCTTAGTCGTGTATCCAATCATATCTTGAGTCCCAAACAAGCTCTTAAAGCTCGAAATAGATGCTCACATATAGTGAGACAGCAAGTGATAAGCTGTTTTTTCTATGATTGCGCATGTCACCTCTATCACTTTTTCTCATCCAAACTATACTACAGGCTTGATAACAACATATGCCCCATCGTCATTTCTTCAAATCCAAACTATACAACAAGCTTCAAATTAAGGGTCTCACTCTTTACTAGTTCACATAATAGTTCCTCTTTTAATAGCTAAGTTATTAAAGGCATTCCGGTAGAACTTAACACCATTTATCAGACCACTTGGCAACCTATGTATTTACATCTCTTAACTGCATACAAGTTACAAAAGAAATTGAGTGAAAGAGGCTTACATTTCTTTTGTACCAAAGAATTGAACAAAATATTTCTTTGGATCAGGGATTTTCTCCCAATCCTCAGGCCTGCTTATCTGAAAAAGAATACAACAAAATTAGCATCATCCTCGGTGCTACACTAATAATAACCATATGCAGAAAGAAACTTCCAAAAATCGGGAGGGAGATCAAATTTACCAAAACAACTTACAGCATTCAGCTAGAATAATCTGTGCACTAAAAGCAAAGTAGATGATATCTTAGAAATTGGATTTGTACCTAACTCACTCTCAAAAGTGTTTTCCTTATGTACTATTTTAGTCATACTATTACTAGTCGGGGTGAAGTATCCAACACACCCGCTCCAAGGTCCAATAACAGCTTAGCTTGTGCAATAGGCTCAATAACAACAATATCGCTCCGATACCATTTAAGAATTTGTATTTAGACGAAACTCAATCTTAAACACTAGCTTATCAACGAAGCTTACTCCTACTTGCTTTAACCCTATATCACTAAGTAGGATCTCTAACACATCGCATTAACAAAGTAAAATTCCTCGTCTGATCAACTCCACAAACTTAACAGAAAAAAGGACTTGAAAGTCATACTGAAACATTCAAAACCTTAGCAAAATAACCTAACAATGCTGTCACCGAAAGTAAGCAGCCAAATAGATAGATATGAGATATGCAGAGCAAAACAGAAGAAATAATGATGATAATTTTGGAGGAAGTAGAAGTTACGAAGGAAGAGAGTGAGACCTTAGCCGGCCATGCGGGGAAGCCCTTGACCTTAGCAAGCACAAGATCGCCCAAACTCAAGTGGCCGTTGGCCTTGGCCTTGTTCGCTCCGCGTCGACGCCCGGGAGCCATGGCGGCTCGTGGACGCTACACAGAGTTAGCGCAATTGAAAAACGACGTCGTGGAAGAAGGTAAGAATCGAAAGATCAGAAAACCCTAGAGAAATCCCGCGGAAGCGCCGCGGGGATCTTGCGCGGGTTTCAGCGGCGGCGAATGGAGAGGCGGCGCGCGGCGGAGGGCAGAGAATCGGAAGCGGACGGAGGAGAATCTGAGAGTAAAGGAATTGCAGGGATTGCGATTCGAGGCGGTCGCAGGGAGAAGGAAGAGGAAGAGAGAGAATAGTAGATTTTGTTTTTGTTTTTGTTTTTCTTCTGTAAGAATGGCTTTGGGCAGAATGAGTATGGGACCTAATGGGAATTTTCTCATATTTTTCTTTTTTGGTTTTGCCACTACCCATGATCTGTTTGTTAGATCATAGCATTTATCACTTCAAAAACCAATTTTCTCTATGAAAATTATTTATAGGTAAACTTATTTAAACATATTGATTAATAATATATAATAAAAAAATACATATTGTGCTAATGTTTCTTTTAAATGCCTATCCAACACAGATATTTTTCACTGCATAAATTATATATTTAAAAAGTGTATGCTAAAAAATTAATAATATATTATGTTCTCAATTTTTTTGTATTTTAAAGAGTTTGGTTACAGTGTTTGGAAAAACTATTATGCCAAAGACCAGTTTTTGAAGTTAATTCAGTTAAGTACACTGTTTTAGTATTAATAAAAAATTATTTAAAACTATAAAATTAGAAGTTAAAATTCATTTAAGAAAATTACAAAGAATGTGTTTTGGTAAGTTTGGATTAGGAAAGGATCAAGATTATAAAAACACAGCTTTTTGTATTAAAACGTTTTTTTTTTTTTACTTTCTCTCTCTTATTCATTAATGCTAAATCCTCTATCCTTAAATCCAACACTTGTTTCATGAAAGTGTTTCCTTTCAAGTGATTATACAAAAAGAAAGGTAAAAGTGATTACCAATTTAAAGAGAGAAAATAGGAAAAATGCCTGTAGTATAATAATGGATTATTTTAAAATTCAATCCAAGTAATAAAAACACCAATCCAAAACAATTGTATTAATAGTTCTAAATAAATATATTTTCTTAAATAATTTATGATGTTTTATTTATGAATTTAATTTTTCAAAACTTTATTAAAACTAGCAAGCTTATGCAGGGTATTATTGAATTAACTTACTAATTTACAAATATTGTAAAACTTCTTGTGGGCATTTTATATATTGATATATAGTCAAGCTATTTTAAAATTAGCTTAAAATAATTATTATTCATTTATTTTATTTTTAAGAATAATATAATCATTTTTTAAGTATTTGATTTGTTTAATAAAATTTAGTGTTCAACCATCGATTAAAAATAAATAACATATTTTATATACTTTTTGCTTTTTTTTTAATTTGACTTAAAAATATAAGTATCTTTTAGTATTTATATTTAAATTATCCAACTAACATCGATAAGTTGTTTTGAATGAACGAAGAATAAAAATTCTATAAATAAATTATAAGCTCATATTTATTTTATTATAAAAAAACTCATCTCTTTAATTTTTTTTGTAAGATTAAAGGATAAGTGGGATACCAATTATATTGGTAAATTATATTTTTAAAGAAATAACAAGATAAACTAATCAAATTATAAATTTGAGTAAGTGGTTCATTCTCTATTTCTTATTCTCTTGGACATGTGGTTAAAAAAATACATTGTCAATGTAATGTAAATAATGATAGTCTACTTTGGATTTAAAAATTAATTATAATATCTAAATAATTGGATAATTGTTAAATTATGTGAAAAGTGTACTTGGTAAAATAGTATGCACGTGGTGAAATACTAGTAAAATAATGTAAAGAAATAATGAGAGTACTAGATTAATATAATAGATGATTATAAGTATAATTACTATTTTAGAAGTTAGTATGCCACTTAAGTGTTAGGGTGACATTTCATTGGACAAACAAATTCTCAAGTGGTTGAGCCAAAAAGAGATAAAATCGACAATTTTGTATAAAATTATATTGTTTAAGTAGTATAAAATTATTCAAGTTTGTTGAGGTAAGAAAGTTTTCATCTCTTTCTTGAAGTAAGGTTGCAAAAGTAATACCCAGTTCTCCAGTTCTTGTTTATGATGAACATGAGGTGTTATATGATTATATGTGATTGATGTGAAGATGCATGAATGGTGTTGATTAATGATGATAAGATGCATATGTTGGTAAAGTGAGTGAATGATATATGTAATAATATTTGTAAAATAAGTTGTCTTTTATAAGTGTATTTTCTCTTTTGGGTGTGTAGTGACAGTATTATGAACTTAATTATTATAATATTAAGTACAAAATCTATTAAGAAAATAAAATATCATATATTTAAGTAATGGTTTAAATAAATTCTTTTATGTACAAAACTCTTATACATAGTAAATACATAAATACTTTAACATCAAAAGTTGAAATCAACTTTTCAATATCTTGGTGAAAGATATATAACACGAGTCTTCAAACTGGCAAGTGTAACCACTTAAATTACTTCATTGAGATTGAATTAATGATTTCCATAATTTTATATATTAAGAACTTAATATTCCAGTAATTTATCCAAACACAGAAATGCATAATATCAAGAACCTTAATCATTTTTCAAGTATTTCCATCTTTCTTATTTACAATACTCATACCCACTCAGCCTGTTCAATAGAAATTGTTAAAATTATGTTGGTAAAACTAATGACGGGTTAATAACAAAATATTCTATAAAATTATGAATTCAATCTTACGAAAACAACATCAAATACTTTCATTTTGGGTCCTAAATAGTATTTAATTTTCCTTAAATAACTAACATTAATGAAAGATATTATATTTAATGTTTAAGATGTATGTTGAAAATACATATTAAAAAAATGGCATTATTATACTTATGAGAACATATGTTAGTAACTAATAAATGACGTAAATGACATAAACGTATATCATAAGTTTATTTATTTTACCACAATTATTTGAAAACCATATCAATAATTGTTTCTACCAATGGTTTAAAAGTAATTTAACAATGAAATTACACACAGACACACATATACAAGATGAGCTCATTTAATCCTGTAACAAGTACTTTGATATTCATTAGTTTATAATACAAAGTGGCCATGCATCATATGTGTCTGATTTTAATTAACTCTTTCAATATTTTAAACCCTTATAAATTATATTGATTTTGATTTTAGTTTTCTTACTTTCTATTTCACTAAATTCGAAAAATAATTATTTCCATCTTTAAAAATCAAATAATTATTTACCTTTAATAGCCGTTCTCCAACATCAGATATCACTATTTAAAATAGAAATATTATGTTATTACAGCATAACAAACACTAACACGCAGCCACTTCACTTTCAATCAAACACATCAGAATACGTTGAAAAACTAACTAGTATTGATGGAAGAAATAGGTGGAGATGGTGAACAAATTATGAAGATCAATTGGTGTTTGATGACAATACCTTGACATGGGAGAGATTTTGCTAATGAAATGTGAGGCTAGTGTACCTTAAAGTTCACTAGGTAACGGACAAGATTGAAGAAAATAACTATAGATGCTTATAGTTGTAGGCCTTAAAGCTCTAAGAAAAAGAAATGAAATACAAGTCCAAGAATGTGGGTATGACGAAACTAAAGAAGAGGAAGAGTTTTACAAGAATAGTGTTGAAAGAACAACTGAGAAAGAGATGACAGACCTTGAAGAAGATGATGATGAGACCTATTAAAAACCTATATTAGAATTTAAATAACTGAGCTCTAAAGCCTTAAAAACTTGTTTGATTCCTTCATTTTGTTGTCATAGAGATGCGTGCTTAGTTCTTAAATTCTAACTTTTGGTTAATAATTATGAATATCCCATTGTTTTTCAGCACATATAATTGTAGTACAAATGTTTTTCTAGTTATAACAGTTTTGGGGTCAGACACTTTGATTACTATGCTTCAACAAGCAATCATTTTTACTTCATATACTCCACACAAATACACAAAATGTTGCACTTACCTACAGCAAAAAGTTTATCAAAATCTCCACATATTTTCTCTGGAAATCTAATTAAACAACCAAAAATTACCAGAGTAGTAAGTCACACATGTCATGACAAGAATACATTTTAATACATGCCATGACTATAAAATTTAAGGATCCCCTTTCACCTTGTAGAATATATATGCAAGAAACACAAAAGCAAGATCAATCTAAGAGCATGGCAATTTGAGGTGGGACATACTTGATTATCAAACCTTAGGTAGCCTCACGTAATAAAACTCAAAGAGTTATCAAAATTTTACTTTTCACACACAAGAAAGCAATCAAAAGTATAAAACTCAAAGAGTTATCAAAATTTTACTTTTCACACACAAGAAAGTAATCAAAAGTAGAATTAGATACTCTCACCGAAACAATTATCTGGTATTATTGTGGATAATTAGCAACTTAAGATAAGGGTACTTAAAGTTCCAAATTTGTATGACAAAAAAATATGCCAATGAAATTATGAAACAGAATTGAGCACAATACTGAAGTTTAATGATCAAATCTAACTCAAAACTGACAGATCAAGTTCAGTTGATAAAACTATATCAGCTGCAACTTATACCTAAAGTGACAGACAAAGCATTTAAATACAGCAAGGATTCCCAAAAGAAATCTTACCCTCCATCTGGATCTAATTGGAGCCTTTGTCTTTCCCTTCATTATCAACAGCATCAGAAACCAAAGACAAAGGTCTCTGGTCAATAACCTCGTCAATGAGCCCAAATTCTTTGGCCTCCTGTGGAGTCATGAAGTTATCCGCGTCCATATTTGACTGAATGACCTCAACCGACTTGCCCGTGTGCTTGGCATACAACTCATTCAAAGAATCCCAAACCCGAACAATCTGCTTGGCGTGAACAGCAATATTCTTTGCCTGGCCACTAAAACCACCAGAAGGCTGGTGAATCATGATGGATGCATTTGGAAGAGCCCGCCTCTCCCCCTTGGCACCCGCCGCCAATAGGAGAGAACCCATGGATGCAGCTTGACCCATACATACGGTGGTGACCGGAGACTTAATGTACTGCATCGTATCATAAATAGCAAGCCCTGCACATAGCAGTGACACCAATGCCAGGTCTCAGAACAGATCATAAATTATACATGCTAGAAAAAAGACAAACCAATGAGCCTAGTGTCAGCACTTCTCATTGTCAAGAAAAACATAGAGAACGTCAGCAATTAATTTATAACAATCCAAAGTTAGAAAAGGTTAACATATTCACATGATTTCTATAGTTGTCTCCACTTTAAGATTTCGTCCCCTTGCTCCCTGTACAATTCTTTGCTGCAATTTATCACAGCCAGAAAGTTTTCCTCACTGTCATTTTTGACCATAGCATGAAATATGCACCAGTTTTGCTAATAATAACTAATCTCTACAAGGAAATCCACTGACGTCAAGAAAGTCTATCCCAGTTGGTTGGGCAGGGTGTGTGAGTTGTAGTAAGCTCTTTAACATGAATTCAACTCTTACGAACAATCTACTAACCAAGTTTAGTGAAATCTCTGTTCTCTGATTACATTTTTTGTTTTTTTTTTTTTTCATGTAGGAGACTCAAAATCGAAACCCAAGCAAAGCAAAACACCAGAACCAACTAGGAGATAATTTATGTGACCCATTGAGCTATTACCATCAATTATAGATTAAAAAATAAAAAATCATACCTTTTACACATCAAAAATGCATTCCATTAGATTCTTTAACAATTAGGGGTGTTGCGAAATGGGTTCCTCGAAAAATGCAATTTTGAAGAAGCAAAAGCAATTGGAGAAAGTTAAGGGACGATGAAACGAAAAGGGTACCCGAAAAATGCGATTTTGAAGAAGCAAACGCAATTGGGGAAAGTTAAGGGACGATGAAATGAAAAGGGTACCTGCGGTGACGGCACCACCGGGGGAGTTGATGTACATGTGGATGGGTTTGTTTGGGTTTTCGGATTCGAGGAAGAGGAGCTGCGCCACGACGACGTGAGAAGTGTCGTCGGAGATGGGTCCATTGATGCAGATAATGCGCTCCTTGAGGAGGCGCGAGAAGATGTCGTAAGCCCTTTCTCCTCGGGAAGAGTGCTCAATCACCATTGGGATGAGACTGTACGAACGACTACTACTGCATTGGGATTGCACGTTCCTTCCATGGAACAACAACTTCTTCACCAACGAGTTCGAGCTTCGCACAAAACCTCTCATGGCTTCCGATCCTAAATTGGGGTTTTTCGATTTGATTTGGTTTTGTTTGATTAGGGATTCTGTGATTTGGTTTTCCTTATGCTCTAGTATTTCCTCTTTCAGTTCATTCCTTTTAGCTTCAAAATAAATATATTTACTTTTAATCTAATTATATTTATAAAATTTATTTCTTCACCGAAGTAAAATAACAAAAGGAGTATTTAAAATGAGGGAGAGAGAAGTAACGAAACTTTTGCAAAAAAAAGAAAACATATTAATTAAAGTTATTAGTATTTTACAATCTTGTTAAATATTGTAATGATTTAAATAATTATTTTAAGTTAATTATGTAACATATGGAATAATATATTAACTTTTTGTATGATGTAATTATTTATTTTTTAATTATAGTATTTTTGACAAATGTAAATTTTTATGTAATGGAACCTTATGATTTAAATTAAGTAGTATTTAAAGTTGTTTAAAAATAAAATGTATCAAGTAAATAATTTTAAAAATAAAATTTCCAGTATTTTAATTTTTTTAGAAAGTGGAAAGAATTCAGTTATCTGAAAATCAAATTCTAACTTTTTTCAATAATGGACAAAAAATAAGGTTGGAATTCAATTTCTCACGAACCAGACATGTTATTTAAATAAATATTGTGAATAATATGTTATTTAGGTAAAATTTTAAGAATTTCAAATATTTATTTATTATATATTTCTTCAAGTAAAAATATTACATTATAGTTTATATTTTTTATATTTTTAATTTTTAAAATGTTTATGAAATTTATATTTTAAGCTTATTATATAATCCATCCAAAATTTTACCATACAATTCAAATAAATAATCTTTAAATAAAAAGTTCTACAAATTAAAAAAAAAAAAAACTAAACTTTTAATTATCTAAAAATGTATCTTTATTCATGGAAACAGTTTAAATGTACATAAGAATGTCGTATAAAAATAGATATGACAATGTGGTTAATGATAACAAAAATATGTCAAATTTACGTTTAACATTTTTATTGTGTAATTTTTATGGTTTTAATATTTAAAAAGAATAAAATACATGTTTGCTAGTTTATTTATAAATCAATTTATTTAATATTAACAAAAAATTAACATTCAAAATAAATTTAAACTAGATTATTTACACTTTACATCTTTTAATTAATATTTTCTAGTTAACTTAATTTTATAAAATAAATGTCATAATTTCTTAATTTTCTGAATAACAAGAGTAAATCAAAATTTCTAATCCATTTTTTTATTCCATTTTTTACATAAACCTAAATAATTAAGACTAACTCCCTCTAGCATCTTAAAGAATACGTGTTTATTCTTTTCTTTTACATGGGTAAATGTATTATCTGCAATTCAATAAACTAATATCATAGCATTTCATTTTCAACTAAAAAATTTTTAACTACTAGTTACTGTTTGATGATTCAAATAGCATATTAATTATTTTTCTCAAAAGTAACCATAATATTCATAGACAATTTTGTTGGGCTTTGTGGAGGCTTGATTTGAGTTAGGCCCAATTAGACAGTAACCATAGTTTCTCCCTATAAATACACAACTTGTATTTGTAATCTTCAGCAATCACAAGTGAATAAAATTCCTCCTGTTGCACGTGGATTAGGGAAACCGAACCACGTTAAATCTTGTGTGTTGCCCGTGTTCCATTTTTTTCTTCTATTCCTTGCAGATTATTTGTGTGTGTTGTTTGTTTAAGATTCATCAATTGGTATTAGAGCTAGGTTCAACACGAGAACACAAATTGCGAGCAGAGCCACACAGCAGCAGAACCACCGCCGCTGCAGATCTGAGTGCGCTGCAGAACCACCGCCGCCGTTCAGTGCAGATCGGAGTGCGCAGAGAAGCCTCTGGCGGGAGTGCTGTCGCCGCTACTGCAGAACTGACTTGGGCAGATCTGAAATCAGCTGTACTTGGTATCTCATCTAGTCGCTTGAAATGACAGAAGATGGGAAGTTCCGAATTGAGAAGTTTGATGGTACCGATTTTAGTTGGTGGAGAATGCAAATCGTAGATCTGCTTGTTCAGAAAGATTTGGATGTGGTTTTGGGTGACAAACCAGAAACGATGTCTGATGCACAGTGGTCAGGTTTCGATCGGAAAGCCATGTCAATGATCCGACTCTCGTTGACCAAGAATGTTGCCTT
>Ga0209700_107987_pt1 | contig 14178 bp, 3 predicted proteins | sample SiratroredBW_FD_187528 | JGI IMG/M metagenome (GOLD analysis project Ga0209700, IMG submission 187528) | Root nodule microbial communities of legume samples collected from California, USA - Siratro red BW (SPAdes) (version 2) | ecosystem: Host-associated > Plants > Roots > Nodule | place: USA... | reverse complement strand
GCCTAAAACAGTACGAACATTCAAGTGTTTTACAGAATTACAAACAATCAACGTATTGCTTGATACAAAAGGGATCAAGAAAGGTTAAGAAAGACTCCCTGATTGGCGCGCAGAAGATGCCTTTGCACAGTCTTTGAAGAATTCCAATGGCACAGTGAATTGGTTAAGAGTGATTCTTCAAGAAAAAGCCCCAATTGATTTTTGATCAAGAAATTCTCAATTACCCAAAGTGTTTTTCTCATAGTGATCTCAAGAATTGACTCTCAATTTCTGTAATTCAGACTCTGGCGCACGTTAGAAACCTTGTAGTTTTTATAAAGGAAAAACCCCCAATTCTGTTTTTCACAAATCAGTTATTTAAGTTCTGCCAGACACGAATAAATCAATTTCATGAAAATTGGAATCGATTTATTTTTGTCCAGTGTAGTGTATTTCAAACCAGTATGCACCAAACTTTAGCTAGCTCACTTTGATTAGTTTTTAATCACTCTTAGACCATTGTGCTGGTGGAATTCTCCTCAATTATGCATAGGTTCTTTGTCAATCAACCTCTCACTCACTCACACAAGACCAAATCCCAAATCTCCTCCAATTGCTTGCTTGCTTTGTCTTGCTTGTTTTGTCTTGTTTGACTTCATCAAATCTTTATTCTTGTGAGAGTGATAACAAAATTAATGCAAAAATAACTTGTTAAACTATTTTAGTTTTGAAGATTAATATGTTAAAAAATTTTCAACCAATAACCTTGAAAGAACACAACACATAAATTAAAGAGAAAGGGAGAAAAAGATCACACTTAAGTTTTATATCCGTTCACTATTTCACAAGAGTTACATCCAGTTTCTTAGCTACTCTAGCCATGATTTTCCTATATGAAGCCTTTGCAACACACAAAGACTCCAAGAAAATACTCTTAAGCCTTACAAGAATGTTCTATCCAACAAGTAACCTGTAAGTTACCCTACTGCAATTAGAAACCCTATAATTACAACCAATACTACATAAACAATGAAAATACAAGAAACAATAACACCTGTTACATATGCAGTTAAAGTATTTGAGGAATAAGATGAAGAGGACCATCAAGAAACAAAGACAAGAAACATGGTTAGAAAAAATAAGAAGGCAAAATAAAGAAGTAAATGGAAGGAATAAAGGCTAGAAGAGAAATCAAGGCTTTGGAAGAAGTTATAAAAAAAATAGAGCATGAGTAGTCTTAAAAAATGCTTAATCTTAGTTAAATTTTGCTAATTATCTTGATTCTTCACACTCCTTCTAGGTCAAGATTTCCATCTATAAAATGAGTGTCTTGTACATTTTCATATCATTATTAAAGTACAGAGTTTGCCTTAAAGGCGTCTTGAGAGAATTGAGAGTGCCTCTTTTCTTGCTTGAGTTCTTATCTTGAGAAGTTTTCTCAAGTGATGACTTCCTTTACACTTATCCTTGAAGTTCTTCCTCTAAGGTGACATGTTCTTCCATCCCTCTTTCCATCGATCCATTTTATTTTTTGTTTTTACTCGTTTTATTGTTTTCTACTTGTTCCTTTGAATGTGCCGAATGTTTTTCTTCTTATGTTCATCAATGGTTGCGCTTAATCATCATCTTCTTGCATGAGTTTTGTTCTTCATCTCCAATTGAGTTGATCAAGGTCCTAATTAGCCCTCCACAACCATATCAAGTGGTATCAAGAGTCAAAAGATCAACCAAACTCATGGAGATGTTCATCACCGTCAATGAAGATGTTCTTCAAAAGTAGGATTGAAACCCATTTCGATGAAAAACAATTCTTACATTTTCTTTGAGTTTTCTTGTCGTCTGAACAATTTAAAATTGAAAGAAAAATAAAAAAATTACAAAAAAATTTCGATACACACTCAGTTAGAGTTCCTATGGTATTACAAGTGATGGTTCAAGTAAGAACAAATGATTGAACCAAAGAATAAGTTTTATTACCACATTTAATCAATACAAAACATTTGAGACATGTAAAATATGATATGAACAACACAAAAGTTGAATGAAATGTGAACAACATAGCAATGGAAGTCATGATTTTGGGTTTGTGAAATGTGGAGATGAACAAAAGTTGTATAAGGTGAGATCAACACACTAGTTAGGAGAGTAAAGTTAGGCCAACACACTAGTTTCTAGAGTAAGGTTAGGCCAATACTACCTTTCTGAACTTTACAGTTTTATGAATTTTTTTTCTAGTTTTATATTTTTTTTTACTTATTTTGTTTGGGAGTGCAAAAGTCTAAGCGTGGGTATGTGATAACTCTTGATTTTCTCATATTTTTACAGGCTAATGGTATCTCTGAAGTGTTTCTTTGTTCTTATTTTTTTGTTTTTAGTAGAGATTTGTATTTTTCATAGAGAATAGGTATTTTAGTGTAAGTTTGTATTCTTAGACAATTTCTTTTTGTATTTTCTGCATACCTTTGCTGGTTGTTTCATTTATGATTTTTTTTAGATATCCTTTTGAGCTAAAATTCTTATTGTAGTGGATTCCTCACGTTAAGAGTTTCAATGAAGACATGAAGATTGGAGTCTTCAATTAAAAGAAATAAATCACAGGTGCAGCAAATCCAGTAGAACCATTAGACGGTAGCAAAAGAATTGATATACACAAAATACTCATACACGTTTGTAATTTCATACGATGCAGAGAAGTGATCCCATTCTGGTTCAACTTCTTAGACCCATGTACTAGCTTGTGTCAAATATTATAAATAGGCATTGGACGAACACACAGGACACAATTTAAGTTTTCAGTGTTATGTTTTTAGTTTTCAGTTTTCAATTTTCTATTTCTAATTCAATGTAATGTTTCATTTTGTTTTTTCCAATTCACTCTTTTTTTCTCTTCTCGTCCACGATTCATTTTGCTTCATTTTCTGATTCATGTTTCATATAATCTTGTTGAATTTCTAAAAGTAAAGAAATTTTATCATAGGTATGATCAAATTTGGTTTTACTCTTATTCTCTTTTAGTTTTCAGATTATTATAAAAGTTTGATAACTTTGATGAAGAAATTCTATTATGGGTATGATCAAATTTGCTTCTATCCTTATTTTTGTTTTGTTTTGATATTATGATAAAAGTTTGATAATTTTAAATGTGTAAATCGATTGGTCTATATGTTCTTCTTCGTAAACGAAGAGGATATGATTTCTTTGCATATAAGAATAAAGAAAATTTGACCAAGATTCGTGATAGATATCTCTCCACTTTTTGTGTTTATTGTTTTGTTTTTTTGGTTTTTACAGTTTTCTGCAATTTTAGTTATGCCAAGTAGAATTCTTGTACATTTTCATTTTTCATTGTTTCCCATACTGCAATTTCTTTTAATTTGGCATTTACATTTCATTTAATGCATTGAATTCCTTTTAATTTTAGTTTATCTCAATTACAATTTCAATTTTGGTAATGCTCTATTTTCTATTTCAAGTTCCTATGATTTGGGTTCATTAGACAATTAGATTTAGATATACTTGCTATTACAGTTTTCTTGCTTCTTAAAATTTTATCATTTGCTTTCAATTTGTGTTGTTTACAGTTCCTGTACTTTATATTTCTGTCATTTACAATTTTATTAAACACTATGATTTTCATTGTTAAGACTATCAAACAGTCTGATACACGATCGTTGATTAAATGGTTTAATAGTTGCACTTGGTTTTCGTAATTCTTGAATTCAACCTTGCGTCACTTGTAGCTTCAATTTTAAATTGTGGTTGAATTCCCTTTACATTCACGTATTCGTTTAGTGCATAGTTTGTTTCTTTCACTTCTGCAATTTTGTTCTCTCTGTCATTTCAATCCCATTTTTTTTTTTAATTTCCATTAGTTTTGAATTCCATTTTCATAGTTTTTTAGTTTTGCCCATCAATTTCAGTTCTATCTTTAATTTTTCATCTACTCTATTTTTTTTGGTATTCATTTACTGTTACTGTTGTTAATAGACAGTTTAACTACTATGGTGGTCATTAGATCGTCCATTGCACAACCTCCTTTCATTTTTCTATTTTAAATTCTAAAATTAAATGAAAGGTGTGAAGAAAGAATATGATTAATCTATTTAATCAACATGTTTCTCTATATTTGACCTAAGTCAAACTTTTATATTACACTTAATAAGGAGATTTAATTTGTTTGAATTCATTCAAAATTATCATGCCATCATCAACCTCTTCAGATACTCTCTTAAACACTTTATTAATCATTTCAACCTTTGAAGAGTAGGTACAAACATATAAGTTACTCTTACATAGTTAACCACCTAAAGTTCGAAAATATTCTTACATAGTTAACCACTTAAAGTCTGAAAATATTACTTAAAATGTTAATTAGTTATTGATTTCAAACAATAATTATTGTACTACTCCGTCCTGAACAACACTTTATCATTCTATATCGATAACATCTTGGATTAAGATCATCTTCAAAGTGTTAGTTCAAAGACAATCTCTGACAATAGCAGTCTATATAGCAACACCTGAGCCAATCACGTTGATGTTATGTCACTTACACTACTATAAATTAGCATAGTCGTAGTGTCATTGACAAGTATTTCCAATTTGGTTTGGAACAAAGACTTAACGAACTTCAGGGATAAGAGTGAAGACTTGAAGAGCAATGAAGGACGAAAGTTGAGTTAATTGAAAGCTTTCTAAGTCTCTATAATTTCTGTAATTACAATTATGGTCAAGATATATGAAATTTATTTGTAAAAATAATGAGTTAAACCTAATTGGGAAAAATGCATATTACCAACTCAAAAACATTAATTATTATAAGTTAATTGACAAATGACAAGTCACTCTGTGATTTTAAAACTAGAAAGGAATCTTCTACATCCAAGCACACCTCTTCCTACATCAGTAAAATTCTTGGAATCATTATGGAAAATGATTAGTGCACAAGCAAACAACCTTTGTAATAAACATTGTTGTTAATAAAAATGACTATACAAACAAATAAAGTTGCAACAGAAATTTTGTATAAGTCACCCAATGTTTAGCATTATGCTGCTCAAAATGATACCAAGAACTCTTAATGTTTCCTCATAATTATTTTCTCTTTAACAATGTGTATTTTCTGTATTTTGTCTAAAGTGTAGTGTTGTATAAGGTAAATAATCCTTCCAATCTTAGAAATTTGTTTAAAAGAAAAAGAAATTTTAGCTTTTTATCTAAGAGTTTTTCTATGGTAACTTGTTTTTGGTTAACAGATTTCTTTGACTTGTCTTTTAGTTAACAGATTTCTTTGACAGATGAAAGTAGTACAATATAAAATAAATATTATATATTTTTCATGCATTATGAAATTAGTTTATTTTTATGTAATCATCTGTATATATTTTTCTCAAACATAAAATACGACTGCACGGTATTATATTATTTCACAAAATGAAATACACACGTTTTGCATTAGCTTTATTGGACTAACTATCGTCTTATAAACAAAACGTGCATGCTTAATATTTTTAACACTCAATCAAAATTGTTTATCTTTCTCTACTCCATATATATATATATTAAAGAAATTTATTGATAATAAAAGTTAAGATAACACAAGTATCATTAATTGAGGATGAGGAAACATTAAAAGTTAAACCAAAAAAGTATTATGATACTTTTTTATTCCTGTTTTTAATATTTATTTAACATTTTTATTTTATGTATTTATTAATTTGAATATATAACAATAATTACTAATATATTAAAAAATTAAATATATATTTATAATATTAACTTCAATCATTAATTTAAATTTTTAAAATTTTATTATTAATAAATTTATTTAATCTTAAATCACAACAATTCTTTATATTAAACTTTGTATTTTTTCATATATAAATTATACTTTAACAAGAACAAATCAAATAAATTAATTTTTATAATAATCATGCCAAATTAATTCAAATAGATATATACTTATAATTAAATTTTTTAAACAAAATTTAAATTTAATGTTCACATCTTCTTCTTAATTATTTTAATAATAATTAAATAAATTTTAATAATACAAATGTCATTTGACAAATATAGCAATGAAATTTTAAACTTTAATATCAATAAAATTTATTTTAGTTGAATAAGTTAATAAATTATTTTTATTTAACAAAAAATTAATTTTAAAAAATAAGTTGCAGTTATTATCAAAATATATCTTAACACTTATTTTTTTAAATTTAAATTTATTTATTTATTAAACTGGAGAAAATGTATTCATTTATTTCAAGAAATTATAAAAATTAATATTTAAATTTTTAAAAAAATCTAATTAATTATTTGACTTACTTTTAAGAAAGAAACAAAAATATTGGGAGGTGTAATGAGGATTGAGATTCCCAAGAGACCCAGGGACCAAATTAATTATGGGGTTAGCTTTCAGATAAAGGCATCACAGAACTAATGTCAAAATTTGACTTCTTCTCAAACTCTGAAAAGAAAAATTGAAAATGGTTAAATACTTTTTTTTTATAAGTGTAGTATGGTGCAATATACTAAAAACATTAGATGAAAGATGATAAACTAGCGATTTAAGATCATTACATAAATATAATATTGAATCAAAGGGGTGTCCTACAAATTACAGTAACCTTTATTTTACATTATTTATTAAAATACATGTTTAACCTATATTTATCCTATTTTCAGTATATACAGAGTAATACTAGTTTAAAAAACTATGGAAAATATGTAAAGTAAATCATATAGTAGTTCGGTATAAATGTGATTTGTTTGTTTCTTTCTTGGGATTGCAAGAATTCAGACTGGTATTGCAAGAATTCAGACTGCATGTTTAAATTTAGCAGATGTTATAACTGTCATATAAATTTAAACATCATTACAAAATACAACTATCAAAATTGTTGATACAAATATTGAATTTTATAATTACCTTGTCATATTAATATTTGAAGTATTTTATCCATTAAGGTATTTCATAAAGGACATAACAAGTTTTAATAATAAATTGTAACATTGATTGCATAAGTATGTATGTCTTGTGTTTCAATAATAAATAAAATTTGTTAAAACATAATTAAATTGAACATGAACTAACTTGATCTTAAGATAATTAGTATTCATGTATAAGTGTCTATATTTAAGTTTGATTTAATTACTTTTTCCACACATACATTTATTTTTTCATGGTGCAAGAATAAAAAATTGATGTAACTAGATTTTACAACCCATCCATGATATTCATCCAATTCCACACCAATGAACTCAGAAGTTCCAAACTCTAGAGGCTACAATTACAATTTTGTTTTTTCTTGAGTAAATCAGTTGACCATAATATTGTTACGGTTGCAACAGAAGAAAAAAAAAATATTTGAACTGAGAAATCTCATATAAAATTACAGTAAACAGTTTGTAATAAAAAACAAAACAAAACCTTTATTCTTAATGTTCGTTCAAAACATATAAAAGAAAATATATTAACTTTTGTAATTTTTGAAATTTTAAGATCAGAGGTAGCTTTTATAAAAAAAATTGAGTGCATAACCTAATTTCAAGATTCACATAAGTATTTATATATATATATATATATAATGAAAATCAAATACAATTAAATATTATATATATATATATATATATATATATATATATTAAATCATTTTATTTTTTTATTGTTCAAATTTGTTCAGTAAATTATTACTATTATGTATATCTATCTCTTATATATAAATTATAAATTTGACTCACATGATTGTTTTATTTCTTTCTCATTTAATATGATGTTAATAGTGCATTTATTCTCATAATATATAATTTTAGTTTTGCTATGTGATTACCATAGATAAATTCAATAATCTCTATTTCTACTTTTCTTTTGATAATTTAGTTAATTGTCTGTCTGTTTTTCATCCTTTATGTAATAATTATAGTTCTTGAAGAAATGATATTATAATGATTTTTGTTTTGAAGGAATAATTATGATACATGGTTATATTTCAAAACCTATTCCTGGATCTATTATACATTTTTCTTTCACTTGACATCATTGTTATTTCATGACTCTTCGCACTCCCTTTCAAAGCACATGCAAAATTTTCATGCATCATACCTAAGATTAAGTTATTTGGGATTGTTATTATTTCATCATCAAATTTGAACTTATTCTTTCCAATCAAAACATTTTCACCAGTCATGCTCCTAATCAAAACACTTTTACCAATCATGCTCCTGCATGATAATCATGCTCTTAGATGATAAACTTAGGTTTTAAAATCTTATTAGCTGTTGTGAGTGTATTCAACTAATGAAGACATTTGAAGTTTTGTAAAGATTCTTTATAGGATCTTAATTATGATTACAAGATGACTTTATCAAATATACATAACAAAACTCTTAAACATCTTAACTCTGATTTACACAAGTAAATGAACAAATAAATACAGAGAAAACAAAATATTGCTTGAAAATTAAGAAGAAATGAGACAATCAAATGCATGTGTATAAGAAATATAAAAGTTTAATTAATAATTAACAAAGTTATATAATATATTTTACTACTATCTTCCTCTCAATTTTTATTTATTACAACTATTAATGTGTTTGAACAAATTCAAAAAAATTGATTTAGTTAAACTTGATTTTTTGAAGTAATATAACTTTAATGAATTATACCTTTAATCTTTTAGCATCCCTTGATTTTTAGAAAGTTTTTAATCCTTTAAGTTTATAAAATGGATTATTTTGATCATTTCTATCAAACAGTTGATGAAAAATATTACAAGAATTTGATATGGATTTTAAATCTACCTTGTACATGAGTTGTTCAATTATTTTCATTTGACAATTTTTTCTATAAAAAAAGAAATACTTGTTGAAAAAATTACTATTGTAGTTGAGTGGGTTAAAAGGAAGGTTTCTCCCTCATGAAAAAGTTACAACATTGTAATAGAAAATATCAGAATGAATAATTTTAAAAAAATTAAAAAATAAATTAAAGTTTTTAAGAAGAAACTTAACTGATCACAAAAAAAGTTTTGAACGAAAATTTAGCCTATATTTTTTTGTCTGAATGTTCTCAATATAAGATCAAATTAATAATAAAATTTAGTATAATTTTCTTATCCAATCCAACAAATATCCAAACTTACTTTTTTTTTTAGTTAAAAATTATTTCTTTAAGGTGAAATCAAACATATAAAAGTCTACCTAAAATATTAAAATGATATTGCAATGTAATTCTAGAAAATTCTAACATAAATCATGTCCAAACCCAACAGACATATGGTAAAGTCCACAGATAATGCAATTTTGATGTTAGTTTAGGTTATTGAGTCTATATTTGCTTCTTCTTTTTTGTGTTTTACGTCTTCCTTCTTCCTTTTTTTTTTTTTTTTTTTTTTTTTTTTTTTTTTTTTTTTTTTTTTTTTTTTTTTTTTGTGTTTTATGTCTTTCTTCTTATTCTTCTGGTTTTATTTTGTTGGTGTTTAAAAAAATAACCTGTCGAAAATCTGAAACAACACCCCCAGATAGTAAAGTACAAAATACAAAAGGAGAACGATAGTAGAGGAAAAATGTTGGAACATGAGCAAAGCATTAGATGTTATCAACCACCCCAACCACGTGTCAATGTAACAGTTCCATCATGGGTCGGTGCACATGTAGATGGGGCACACATCACCATCTGTTTCCATTACTTGCATAGTTGCATTGTACAATTTGTACTTTCCATGTTGTCTCCAACAACTATATATTTATTATTTTCTAACTCACTCATTATCCAACCTGGTAGAAGAAGAAAAAAAAAAAAGATAGATGATATAGGTGTGGTGTGGGTGTGCTGGTGAAACCCTTCTTCTTCAGCCACTTCATATGACAAATAATGAGTTAAAGAGGTATAAAAATTTTATACTATTAAACAGAAATTACTATTAACTGACTTTAAACATAGTTACTATGAAAACTAAGTGCACATGACATTTTGTCTTTGGTTGACTGTTAGAAGTCCAATCTTTTCCGATATGAACAACAATCATCATCAAACTCAGAAGTTTAGGTGATCAATGAAAAGTATATTTCCACAATGATGTGGATAAAGAAACAAAACCAGTCAGACATTTTCTCCATTCATTTAATCCAACCTACATAAATGGTTATACACAATAAAAAAGTTGTTCCATTATAAAACAGCCATGCTCCATTATAAAACAACTTTCTCTCACTAAATACGGATTTTACTTAATAAATTTTTCATTATTACATAAATTTGATCATTAATACTCGGTCTTGTTGATGCTAAGAATACATATAGTATGAATTCTTATGTCAGTTTCAAAACACAGGTCATTCTATCTTACATCCAAATTGTTTAAGTAAAATTTTGCATACTTCAATTGTTGAATAAAATCTTCAAGATATCTAACTGCATTCAAGTCTTATGCCTACAAACCATGTATTGCATTGATATTAATTATTAGAATTCAATACTATCATCTACACAATTATGTGTGCAAGTGCTCAGGCCTTCTGCTAACTTCATCAGTCCTCATCTAGATAATAATTAATGTTAAAAACGAAATAAAAACCCCCAAATATCTTAATTTGCTTTCTATAATAATTTGTAGGAGGTATTATGATTAATTAAATTTAAAACAATATCAGTGATTCTCCAAGATTTACCAGAACAGAAACACACAACCTTGTTTGAGTTCTTTTTGTCTCAAACTGAATGTAAGAGCTTGAATTATGCAATTGAACAGTTTTCCAAAACAATCAAGATCTACTAAAACAACAGTCAAAAAAACAAGAAATAGGTTATTCCTTATGTCTCATTCTTTTCTACAACTTGGACAGGAGATGTGAATTTCAGGCAATGCAGAAGGATTTAAGAGCTTCCGAGGGCAATTAGAATACATATTAAAAAAAGGTAAGAGAAAGCAGAACAGACAAAACTGATACCAGTTACAATTCTGCAACACTTCAATTGAACTTATGAAAAAGGTGATTGCAACCCAGAGCTAATTATTCACCATTCACAGTGTCAACATTTGAAAACCGTCATGATCACTTAAAATGAAAAGACTCATATTTGTGAACCTTCTAAAACTGTATCTATTACTCTAAATAGGAGTAAACATTTACCCCAAAAGGTGGGCAGATTACCCAACTAGCAGAATCATCTCTCCTTGAGAATTAAGAATGTTAATTCCATTCAGAAATTCATATAAAGCTTTATCACCAAAAGCAGACGTCTCAGCATCCCATCACTGCACAGTTATACACAAAGCTTCCTGACTGCCGGCTAGCAAGCAGGTTCCACTCTGGCACACCTTCACCAGGAACACACGCATTGATCTCAATTACCCTTCCATCTAAAGCTCTAGGCCCACCAATAACAATTAGACGATTTCCACATGCACGAAAGGCTAATCCCCAGCCATTCATTGAGACTATGCGGTCAGGTAATCTTCCAATAGTAACCCATGAATTATTCTCTTTATCATATCTCCTTACCTCTTGTAGGGCATAGTCTGCAGCATACAATACATTATTTACAACTGCAACCAACGGAGGTGCTTCAGCACCAGCCGATACCTCAGTCACCTCAGTTCCTCCATTTCGCCCAGGGAACATGTTTGGTACTTCTCTCCACTTTCTTGTCTGCAGATCAAACTCTTCACCACATGTTAATTGCCGTGAGTTACCTACTCCAATCCCGCCAATGACATAAAATTTCCCATCTATAAATACACCAGAACACATCTTCCTAGCTTTATTCATGTTTGGTAGAAGCTCCCACCTTCCAGTTTCCGAGTTATAAAGCTCTGCAGAGCTCAAAATGTTGCCACGAGGATCACATCCTCCAGCTAATATGGCAACTTCTCCAAGGCTGGCAGAACCAAACAAGCATCTAGGAACATTCATTTCCATACCAGATGACCATGAGTTCATCAAAATGCTATATCTGTATATGACAGGAGACATTATCTCCTTTCCAAAAACAAGAAGCTCTGTACCAACAGCCAATGACTCCTTGTCTGAACAGATAAAGCATTCATTAGAAGGCATTCTAGGCAAACGCATCCATCTACCAGTGCTTGGATCAAATGCCTCCCATTCAGGGAGATTACAAGAGAAGTAAACCCAATGCTCTATGATCCCCATCTGCCGCCTCAGCCTATAGAGCTCTCCACTCCGGATGAGAGATCGAAAACTTTGGTTCAATGAGGCAATCAAACCATAGTCAGACCTCGAGCATCGTAGGAGACAATTAATTGACATGTCTCGACCAAGTTGGTAGATAAGCGAACTTGAGTCTGACTGATCACTTGCACAATTTTGTTCATTTGTTTGGTTAACGGATAGGGAAAGATCTTGAATGTTCTTCTTTGTTCTCCCTTCCTCAAGATAATCTGAAAGCTTGCATGACTTTCTCAGCACAGCTTCTTCCTCTAGCTCCAGTCCTCGCTTGTTGTTTGTGAGCTGCATCACACAGAAGGAATTGTAAATCCACCTGGTCTCTTGCTCACATGAGCTCGGTAAGTCCCTCGAAACAAGAAAGGTTGGACCCTCCAACATGTCGACCGAAAGAATCAATCTGGTTACAAAGAAAAGTCCTGTAAGGTCTTGTTTTATATCCATCAAAATTAAAAACATTAACTAGAACAACACCACCACTATACCGATGACAAAAATACTTACAACAAATACATATGCCAATTTTAAGCTAAAATCACAAAACCGCAAACATCAATTTTCTATGAGCCACAAAATGATACCCATAATCAGCGCATGCACATCCAATATCAATCAAGTAACCAAACAAATAAGAAATATTAACAATATTCACCCAGAATTCAAAAGTTTACAATGATTCAGAAACACCCTCTTGGTCAATCATGATGTGAAACAAAATTTAGAACATGCACACAGATCAGAAACACCACTATAAACATCTATAACATGCAAGCTTTCACAACAGCCAATCACACATAATAACCAGACTGCAAAATAATATTGAAACTAAAAAAAATTAAAACAGATCTCATTAGGAGAATCGCCAGAAAAATCTAAGAAAAAAGGGGTAAAAGAGTTCAAGAATTAATCGAATTAAAACATACACTAAAATAGAAAATGACCGCGTGCAAGTCCAAATTCAAAGTCCAAAGTTGCTAATCCGACAATAAATCAACAGAAGAAAAATAAAAAATAAACAGAAAAAACAAAAGAAGATCACTTATAATTTACATTGGCAGCAACCCATATACACTTTTCTCCCTTTCCGAGCTCTACAAATGGAAAAAAATAAGCAAAAACGCAGACAACAACGCACCAAAAGCTCAAAAGCCAAGAAAAAAACATCAATTAACCCCTCTCCCACAGAAATATTATAAAAAAAAAACCAAAGCATAAAGAAAAGCTTACTAATTTAGATAAAAGCAGAGATGGATTTTAAAAGGGTTTCTCTGGCTCAGGGTTACGCGAACTAGCCACACAGAGAGGTAGTGGCGTCTCTCTTTCTCTCCTTGTTCGGGGGCGTCATTTGGTTGTGGCTATGTTGTTGCAGGCTGTTGTTTCATATTGTGTCAATACAACACTTGATGCAAGGGTGAGATTTGTTTATTTATAATAATAACAATAACATAATATATATACTAATATATAATAGATTCTTTATTATATAAATTATTATTCTATTTTATCTTATTAATATTTTGAAGTCAAATTACAAACTTTATAGTAAAAGAGAATCAATATAAAAATGTAAAAAACAAATTAAAATAGTAGAATTAAGAAAGAAAACAGAAAAATGCATTTTACCTATTACTAAACAATAAGTATTTAGAATATTTGATTTATGTAATTAAACTTTCTATTATATTATAACTGTAACATAATAGTATATATGTTTACACTGGTAATAATAAAAATAATCGAAGAAAAGAAATTGAAAGAAAAGAGGAATAATGGTAATTGGTGATGGATGGAGGCGCCGTTTGAATTGCAGTCTGGCCTCGGTTGGCTAAGTTAACGGCTGTTTATGCGCACGTGTTGCAAACCAACACGGTCTCTTTTCCTTCATTTTTTTTTTTATTTCTTTCTCTTTGTTCTAACATCTTCAATTTCTTTTCTCCTCTCTTTCCGTCTAAAATTATTATCATGCTTCATTCATTTTTAATCAATTAAATTTTATACCTAATATAATTA
>Ga0209700_107986_pt1 | contig 14180 bp, 6 predicted proteins | sample SiratroredBW_FD_187528 | JGI IMG/M metagenome (GOLD analysis project Ga0209700, IMG submission 187528) | Root nodule microbial communities of legume samples collected from California, USA - Siratro red BW (SPAdes) (version 2) | ecosystem: Host-associated > Plants > Roots > Nodule | place: USA... | reverse complement strand
TTTTTATTCTTTTATTTTATTTTTTTATTTTTTATATTTGTAAAAATAATTTTTATTTGCCCGAACGAAATTGGATGTTTACAATATGATATTTTTTTTATGGATTTTATTTGAGTAAAAATGGTCTTGCTGTGTATTATAATAACGAACTTTGAATAGACTAAAGTATGTTATTATATTGTGTGTTTAATGCGTTTTTGTTAAATTGGAAATTATCATTTTTAATAATGTACCTTGATAGTAAATTTTGTTTGGATTAAAAATCAAATTTCTATTATTATTATTATTATTATTATTATTATTATTATTATTATTATTATTATTATTATTATTATTATTATAATAATAGTAAAAAGATATCAGAATCTACAACTAAACTGGACTACACAGTTATGGGCCAATCTCAGGCCCATTTCCTTTGACCAGAACAATTTGGCCCAACCTTCCCGCACCCCTCAATTTACAAAAATTATCTTTTAATATTTTATTTCAAATTGATAGAGAGTGTCATTCAAAAATAGGTTATGGAAAATATCTTTTAAAATATAAATTTTAAATTCTAGAAAATATTTTCTATAATAGGGTTTTTAGAAAATATTTTTTAAAACATAAAATTTATGATCCGAAAAATATTTTGTAGAATCTATTTTTATAAAATATATTCTAAACTGTAAAAAAATTTATGTTCTAGTTTTTTTTTTCCATAATTTATTTTTGAAAAATATATTTTAGAATGTAAAATTTTCTTTTAGAAAAATATTTTCTAAAATAAGATTCTGAAAAATCTATCTCAAAAGTTATTTAATTATAAATGTAGAGGTCTTTTTAGTCATTTCAGCATCAGTGATGGGTGCAGGCTAAAAATGGAGAGGTAAAGGAAGTCACTGCGGATCAATTTTTGGGTAAGTTCTTTTAACTTTTAGATAGTTTGTCTTACTACATCTTCATTGAAAACAATTTTAATTGTATAATTTTAAATTCTACAATTCAAAAATTTAAAATACAATTTTGAATTAAAAATATGTCTTTAAATTACACAATTTAGAAACGTATTCTAAACTACATAATTTTTAAATCATGTTTCTGAATTGTATAATATAACAAATTATAACATATTTATAATATATTTTAAATTATATAATTCAATATATATTTTTAGATCTAAAAATGTATTTTTGAATGCACTTCGTATGGGTAAGTTATTTGATTGTGGATGATATACTGGGTTTTATTGTTTGTTTGGATGAGATATATGCTTTAGAAAGAAAGAAAAAAAAAAACTTTTGCATAAATTAAAATTAAATTGTAATTAATTTAAAAAAATTTCGTTACATACGTATAAAATAATAATTTTAATTTATGAAAAAATTTACATTTATTTATTTTTCTCTTCCAGAACTCTTTGTGAAGAAATTTATCGAAATATATTCTTAGTTAATTATTCCCTCCTCCGATTTATTATTTTTTCTAGTATTAGATGTTGATAGCACATGGGGACATTCGAATCAAATTGAATATAAATGGAGATCAAACGTCACTTAGGTATGTTAAAATAATTAAACCGAACTAAGTTAATATAGAACTATAAGAAAACTGAACTATTTATAAGTTTAATTTTTAGAAGTTAAATGTTGTCAAACTGGTAAAAATTGAATCACAACCTATATTATTGAAAAATATATTTTAAAGTTGACATATTTATTTGTAATAATTTAAATAATTAAGATAATTAAAGTAAGTCAAGAATAATTTAAAGTAATTCACTTTTATTTAATTCATTAAAACATGATAAAGTTTAATTCATCCAAACAAATTCAATTCAACTTGTGTATTTTTTTACTTCTCCAAACTTGTTCACAGTGATGCGATTGTTTGATTTTCTTTTTGTTCTTTTTATACTATGAAGTAACCTTTGACATTTTAAGTCTAAAGAAAACAAGAGTTATTTTAGACCATGCCTTATTTAGATTTCACCTTGGTTCACATAATAACATTTAAAAGTTAGTTTGCACTTTTTAAAAATTAATTTAAATTTAATTTTTTTTTATTTTAAAACGAAATCACTTTGAAAGATTTGTATCACGTTAAATTAATTTAATAATGTATTTGTGTAAGTGGCAATAGTTATATCAATAATAATAAAAATGATAATAGTTATAACAATAGTCAGAATAATAGAACAATAAAAAGGTCACTGTTAAATATCATGAATGCGTTTTTTAAAATTAAACTGAATTATCATATTATTTTATTATTTTAAATATCAAATGTTTTGAAGTTAAATTAAAATCAGTTTCAATTTGATTTCAAACAAGCACATTTTTTTATTTTAAAAATTACAACCAACTAATTGATCAAGCGGATTGACTAGTAGAGAAAACTTTAGGAGCCTTTTATTTTTCTTTTCCAAAATTCTGATGAGACCTCTCTTAAAAAACAAAACCCATGATACTAAGACTAAAAATTGTCGGTGAAATGTTTAATTAAGTTTATAAAATTACTTTCTTGACGACTCTCTTAATTTTATATTATTTAAATAAATTTATACTAATTTACTAAAATAAGTTTAATGGATTAAAATTTTATTATAAAATTTCATATTAGGATGTGATTATGATAAGTCACAAAAATACATCTTCATATTCTTTGTTTAGGTACTTAATTCATAGCAAATTGAATATCTTTTTGTAAAAAAAAAAAAAAATCTTTTGGTGTTAAATACTGGAGATCCTTGTATGAGCAGTTACTTAAAATTAATGTTTTTTTTACATATAGTTTTTTCAGTAACAAACATTATTATTATTATTATTATTATTATTATTAAGAGTAGTTATATTTTGACAACTACAATTTGATGCACACTCACTTTACAACTTTATGTGGTGCTGATGTTGTCAAGATAAATGACTTGTAAAAAATATTTTCAACATGGTATTGAGAGTCACTTTTAGGGTTTACATGTTTGGATTGAGAAACAGTAAGTTAGAATCTCATATCTCTTGACAAAATCTCTCTTATGCAAATGGGTGCACTGGATTCCTATCACGTTTCAAATTTTAAATTTAGATACTTAAAACTCAAATATGTCATTTCATAACAAAATACCTTAAAATGTCTTTCAAAAGAATATGCCAACTGTGATTGTCAAAGTAAAATTTTTCTATTATTAAATTATTTTTTTTTCTAACTATTGGATGGATCTAATATGTTCAACGTAACCTACACGACACGATTTCACCCCACGCTTTGTTGAAGAAATTGAACAACTTGGAGAAGATTATGCTTAATTTTTTGTTTTATATTTTATTCATATCACCCTAAAGCAAATTACTTCACTGTAATTGACTTTTCCTGATAAAAAATGTAATTAACAATGGGCATGGGAAATGCAACAATAGAGGTTAATTATTGGATTGGTTTTGACTTTTCTTTTGACTTTGGACATGTGTGGATGGTGGTGGTTTAAATCATTATGATGGATTTAAGACCTTTATGCAATGAAGAACGCAATAAAGTAGAAATTGCAAAAGCTTTAGTTTCCTGTATCCGTTTGTCCCTGTTTCCGTTTGGTCACATATTTCATGATGCAAAACAATTTGGAGATGCATATACTTATTCAGAAATTAAATCTATTGAGAAAAGAATACATTGAAGTAGAAGCACGACCACTCACATGTCAATGTTGTTTGCAATGAATTAGGGTTCAGCACGTAGGCATTGACAACAACACTTTTCTACTCTTATCCACAATTTCATGGGAAACTAATGATTAATAAAACAATTCTCAGTCATTACGCAACACTATGATATGATCATGGGGACGAACAAACTTTATTCCTTTTGATTTACATAGGAAACATGACAATCCTCAAGTTTTATGTAAATCAATTCATATAAGATATTTTCGCATCACATTCAAACTTAAAAACTATTTTTTATAGTTCTTTTTTCGTGTATATAATTTATTTTAATTTTTTTATAATATCTTTCTTTAATTAAGTGTAAATTTCTATATATCCCAACATATTACACGTCACATAAGAATTGTGATAAAATTATAAACTCAAAAATAATAATATCAATATAGTGATTAATCTAACAATTTTATCTCATGATATATAAAACTTAAGTGTTTTATTTATGAGTTTTCTTCTTAATATTAAAAAAATTCGTACATATGTTCTAAACTACTAACTATATATAAAAAAATTATAATATTATTTTTAACCTAAAAAATAAAAATTATAAATTTATATTTTTTTTGTATATTACTGATTTTTTTCGTCTTTGATGAATGTAAAATTCTTAACTTATCATATAATAGATTTTTTCTCCCTCTGTAACTTAAAAAGTCAAAATTGGGCAAAAGCATCAATAAGATGCAATTTTTTTAAATTTTTACTAAAAAAATGGATAAGTCGTGAGAACATAATTTCAAGTAAAGACATCCTCTCGTCATAACATAATTTCAAACAAACTCAAAATGAAAAAAAAAAAGTTGACTTTAGTAAAAAAATAAAACTAAAGTTATGCTAATTTTAATAAAAAAAAGTAATTCATTAAAATTATATCAGGTTGACACAAGTCTACTTCTATTTATTTTTTATTTACTAAAACGAGTTCCTGATTTCCTAATACGACTTATTCATTTTAATAAAAAAATCTACATTTATTCATAAAAACCATAAATAATTACACGTGTTTGATGCTTTTGCCTGAAAATCAAAAGATAGAAAATGCGAAGAGAAAAAAAAATGATAAAATGTGAAATGCAATAATGTTTAGAGATTGAGGCTTTCTCCAAATTCCAGCAATAATTACGGCGAGGGAACGGAAGATGATGTGAAAAGGAAAGAGGTGGGGCCCACGCGGATAAGAAAGTAAAGGGACCCACATAATGCGAAGCCACAAACGTAAATTGGATTCAGACTTTGCGGCCATCACATGCTCTGCTGCTACGCGGGAATATTGTTCATGCCGAGTGGACATTCCTTCCGCATGAATCCTCCATTACGTGTAAAGCGAAAGTAACCACACCACATATCTCCTATTATACATGTTCTCTCTTACTTACAACTTTGGGGAAACTATAATTAAAATATAAATGTGGAAATGCATCAAACAAAAGATTTACAATTTATAGATTAAGATAATTTAGTGTTTAGATAAATTGTATTTGATTTGAAAGAACTAAATAGAAAGAATTTGTAAAATAGTCTCTTAAATAAAAATTATGGAATAATCTTCGTAAATAAGTAAAAATTAGGAAATATTTTTATAAGTGAGTCATAATTTTTAAAATTACGAAATAAATACTTTTTTAAGTGAGTTTAGGTTTGTCATATGCACTAGTAATATACTGACATATTGATAGGCATAACTTTGGAAATTACGAAATAAATACTCCTTTAAGTAAGTTTAAGGTTTGTCATGTGCACCCTAGTATATTGATAGACTGAAGTTTGTATAGCCTGTGAGATTCCTTTACAATTATTAGCATTAATATATATTATATATATATATATATATATATTATATAAAAATTAAACTGATTTATACTTCTTCTAATTGAACCATACTTTCTCAAATAATTGATTCCAATAATTATATAATTTTTTTCATTCATAATATTTTTATTTTTTTCAAAACAGCTATAATATAATTAATCTCCCTTCAATCTACCTATTCAATGCAATATGTCCATTCATAATTATAATATTAAGGAAAGAAGATGTTATTTAAAATATTTTTTATTCATCTTAAAAACAGTTTTATTTTCTTTTAAACATAAAATTATTAAAACTCAAAAATAAGGATGTTTATTAAAACACAAAAATAAGGATGTTCCCGGATTAGGATTAGATAAAATCATTATCAACCTATTAAAAAAATATATAGTTAAGTTGATTCAGTTTCTATATTTTTTTTATATTAAAGTCAATTTAATCCAATTCATCTTGATTTTTTACCATCTTATTCCATAAGGGTCATTTAGTAATTTCAGAAATATATCAATAAAAAAAAATTAAAACAAATCTATAACATCTATCAAATCATTTCCAAATTTTCATAACCATTCTCTTCAAATTTTACTATTTATCCATTAATCCAAACAACCCTACCATCCACACATAATCCACTCAAATCTCTTCAAATTTATTCTCTCAAATTCATTCCTCCAACCAAACAAAGTCTAAGGATTATAAAATCATATATAACTGAGAATTGTCTTATTGGTGTAGCCTTTGTTAAGAACACTTGGTTGGATCATAGAGCATGAGCATATGATACAATATGTTTATTCATTTTTTTTCTTTTTTATCTATTTGATTATTTATGTTACGTATCCAAGTATGAGTTTAAGTCTCACATTGAGTAAAAATGAGAAAGTTAAGTAATATATAAGAAAGAAGACTCACAAATCTAATATCTTGATTTTAGGTTGAAGGTGATGTCATTTTTTTAAGTAAGTTTGGATCACTTCTTATTATTGTGAGATCTCCCTAATTTTACTTCTAGAATTTTTCTATAATTTATAATAATTTGCTGAGATGATTCCCCGTTCATTTTGAGAATATTATAGCAAATTGGTATCATTTTCAGAGTCAAAACTTTTTAGAATATTATCCAAAACCTTATCTAATGTAGCATTATTATTATTATTATTACTATTATTATCTTATTAATTAATAAGTAGGTTGTCCCTTGCTATGCTATACATTTGGTTGGATTTCGTGCATCGGCGGCAATGCTTAGGAAGGAGGATACGATAGTGCAAATTAACCTCCTTTCTACTGTAAAATACTGAAAAAACCCATCCAATACGGATTAACATGAAATTTATTTGATCTCATAAAAAATTATATCCTTCCGTCTTAAATTTGTAACCGTTAACTAGAATATACCAATTTTCTTTTTTGATCGGCTCTAGAATATACCAATAACATCTCTTTGATAATGACAATCTATTATTTTTTATACTAAAGATATATTTCCATCAACTTTTATTACTCTCTACGTGTTTATAAAATTAAAAACTCATTCAAAAAGTTACCTAAAGAAATCCAAGAACATTTAAACATCCAAATTTAGTTTACCAAATAATTTTACAGATGTCAACATCTACAACTTTACTTAAATTACATATATACATCGTTGATTAGAAATGTAAGTATGAATACGAATTTTACATCAAACAAAAAATGAGTATCATAAAAAAATTTCAAATTTATTACTTTAAAGTTTCAAATTAAAAATAATATTTTATTTGGTTTGTTTATAATTTATTTATATTGAATTTCTTTAGCATGTATCAAATTTTATCTTAAGATAAAAAAACAAACGTTTATCTTCTCCATCACCGCTGATAACCTTAACATGCATAAAATGCATGCCTTGGTAGGAAAGAGAGAGAAAAGAAATAATTACCTTACCTGTAATATTATAATTATAACGATCAATCATAGTCAATCATAAATTTTTATACAACTATTTACTCACACGTGTTAAAAGACAAAATCATTATTGTCATATAAAAGTATTTTATATTGAAAACGCTTTAATAATAAAGACTATAATTTAAAAAATAAATTATAATCATAAAAGAACTAAACCATTTATATTAACCACATTAATTTTGTCCATAAAATACACTCAGTAACCTTATAATGAGCTGTTTGTATATTATTTTATAAACTAAAATCAGCTATTAAAATTTCCTGTGTCTAGTTTTTGTAGAGACCAATATACCCAAATCGATTTCAGTCTTTTTTTAGAAATTAATTATTTTTTCTCTTTCCATGACCTTTTCTTTAAAGTAAATTATAATCTGGCTAAAAAGCATTGTACCATAGGAAATGAGTAGAACGCAGTGGAAAGAGAGAACACGTAAAGTTGCCCGCAGTAGAAAATTGATCCTTGCGCGTAGAAAGCGTTTGGATTAAAAACAAAATCCATTTGGTATCAATGAGGCACTTCGTACTTCCCGAAAGAACCTCGCCGCAGTAATAAAAGAAACAGAATCACGCTAATTTATTCGCAAATTCTTTTGTCTTCTCAGATGCCGGGATCATTGGCACATTGCTGGAACATCATATGACTTTATATCGTATCATTCCTCTTTTTCTCTCTCTTTCCTTTTCCCCGCCGTAAAAGCTGTCGTCAAACCGGTAAAATCACCAAACACACCCTTCACTCGTTCCCTAACCATACTCCCAAACCAACCTCAAAGTTTGAAGATCAAGCACAGTTTAAGGTTCTTGGCCGGCATTGATTTGTTTAATTTAAATGTGGACGAGGATTTGATCTGTTATGTTCTGTCTCTCTGTGTTGGAATTATTAACTGGAGCATTTTGTGACGTTTTTGTTTAGTAGGTTTTGAAAATCGTTGTCTGTGTTGGACTCGGTCCTGTTTGCTCCCTCTGTGGAGAGAGGTTGACACTTGACGGCGTCAGACACGCGCTTGGTTGTTCTGTCTTTGAGTTGGTAAGACATTGTAAAGAAACTTTCTTTCGCATTGCAATTCTTTATAATTCATGTGTTCCGTCTCGCCACTTGACATACCCAGAATTTCTCAACGAGGGTTGAGCTATTCTTTATTTTTCTTTCGTGTTTCTTATTTTTGAACGATTCTAAAGATTCGTCTTTTATATAAAATGAAGTAGTGGGTGGGGTGTTGAATTGCAGGTGCTGTGGTGTTGTTCATTGCCATGGCTTCTAAGTTCAAGCATGGATCCTCTATGGTTCGGAAAATCACGCAGCTGAGCAATGATTTGGATCAGGAGGGTGAGAATGGGAGTGTTGGCCTTGCTACCTACACGGTTCACATTCCTCCAACGCCCGATAACCAGCCTATGGAGATTTCTCTGGAGAGGTCGAGTTCTCGTAGAGCGGAGGATCAATACGCTTCGAGTTCTCTGTTCACCGGTGGGTTTAACCAACTCACGCGTGCCCATTTGAAGGACAAGGTGATTGAGTCCGAATCCAGCCACCCCCAGATGGCTGGTGCAAAAGGGTCCTCTTGCGCAGTGCCTGGGTGTGATGGAAAGGTCATGACTGACGAAAGAGGGTTGGATGTAGTCCCTTGTGAGTGCGATTACAAGATTTGTAGGGATTGTTACAGAGATGCTTTGAGGGCTGGTGAGGGGATCTGCCCTGGTTGCAAGGAGCCTTACAACGACCCTGAGGTGAAATCACAGGCACTGCCTTTGCCTCCTGGTTCTGGGATTAATAAGATGGAGAGGAGGTTGTCGTTGATGAAATCAGGGTCGTTGACGAAATCAGGGGCGTTGACGAGGAGCCAGACTAATGAGTTTGATCATGCTCAGTGGTTGTTTGAAAGCAAGGGGAGTTATGGATATGGGAATGCTATGTGGCCTAAAGAGTCTGAACCTGATGCCAGTTCTGGCTCTGGTTCTGATTGGATGGGTGGCGACCCTAATGTATTCAAAGAAAAGCAGTGGAAGCCCTTGACCCGGAAGTTGAGTATCTCTGCTGCAATTCTCAGTCCTTATCGGTATGAGTCTCTTTTCCTCTTAATTTATTTTACCCTGCTTTTTTTGCAATGCTAGTGGAGATGCATTTGTGAGGTTGGATTTTCTCATTGCTGTGTCAATGCAATGCTTGTTTTATGTTATGGATTGTGGATGATAGTTTTAACTCAATTTGGAATCTCCATTATCTTGCATTCAATTTGAATTAGTCTTCTTTGCAAATGATTGTACCCCTGCTTTTGTGGAATTAGTATATTTCATGAACATCTACTTTTTAAAAGGAAGACAGTGAATGGGTGAAACTATCATGTGTTACAAAAAAATGTGCTTTGCTACTGGTTCATAACTTTGACTGTAATTGTCTAGCTTCTGGAATTGATAACTGTGTGACATATGTTCTATCTACCATATATATTAGCAATAGTATCTGAATCAACGTATTGACTATAACTAATCTAAAATTAACTTTTACTTACTGTTTTGAGTTTCAGGCTCATTATATTTGTTCGGCTAGTGATTCTAGTTTTCTTTCTAAAGTGGAGGGTTCAAAACCCCAATGACGATGCAATGTGGCTGTGGGGCATGTCTGTGGTTTGTGAAATCTGGTTTGCCTTCTCCTGGGTGCTTGACCAGTTTCCTAAGCTCTTCCCTGTAAATCGTGTTGCTGATCTTGATGTTTTGAGAGAGAAGTTTGAAACTCCTAATCCCAGCAATCCCACTGGGAAGTCTGATCTTCCGGGAGTAGATATGTTTGTGTCAACTGCTGATCCAGAAAAAGAGCCACCACTTGTTACTGCCAATACCATTCTTTCTATTCTAGCTGCCGATTATCCTGTTGAGAAACTCTCATGTTATGTCTCTGATGATGGTGGTGCGCTCCTAACTTTTGAGGCCATGGCAGAGGCTGCAAGTTTTGCCAATTTGTGGGTTCCTTTTTGCCGGAAGCATGACATTGAACCCAGGAACCCAGAATCTTATTTTAACCTCAAGAGAGACCCCTACAAGAACAAAGTACGCTCTGACTTTGTGAGAGACCGCAGACGAGTAAAGCGTGAGTATGACGAGTTCAAGGTTCGGATTAATGGCCTTCCTGATTCAATCAGGCGGCGCTCTGATGCTTATAATGCTAGTCAAGAAATCAAAGCCTTGAGGAAATGGAGAGAGAACGGAAATGAAGAACCAGTGGAGAATTTGAAACTTCCTAAAGCTACATGGATGGCTGATGGTACTCATTGGCCTGGCACTTGGACAAATGCTGCACCAGAGCATTCCAGGGGTGATCATGCCAGTATCATACAGGTAATTATCAATCTTTATGAGACTCTCATTATCCATTAGCCTAACGCATTTGCTTTTATTCATTTGTACTTCAAAGTAACATTATTTTAGTGTAAAACGTTGATTGTAATGATCATGTGCCCTCTCTCAAATGCAGGTAATGTTAAAACCCCCAAGTGATGAACCACTGACTGGCACCTCGTCAGATTCAAATGGCTTGGATTTAACTGAAGTTGACATTCGTCTTCCTATGCTTGTCTATGTTTCTCGTGAAAAACGACCTGGTTATGACCACAACAAAAAGGCTGGAGCCATGAATGCCCTAGTTCGAGCCTCGGCCATAATGTCCAATGGCCCTTTCATTCTCAATCTTGACTGTGACCATTACATATTTAACTCTCAGGCCTTGAGAGAAGGAATGTGCTTCATGATGGACCGTGGTGGAGACAGGCTCTGCTATGTCCAGTTTCCTCAAAGGTTTGAAGGGATAGACCCCAATGATCGCTATGCCAATCACAACACTGTCTTTTTTGATGTCAATATGCGTGCTCTTGATGGAATTCAAGGTCCTGTATATGTTGGCACAGGATGCCTATTTCGAAGAACTGCTCTCTATGGCTTTGATCCGCCCCGGATCAAGGAAGAGACCGGTTGGTTTGGTAGAAAGAATAAGAAATCCTCGACAGTGGCATCTGTCCCTGAAGCTGGTGGTGAGGAACAGTCATTGAGGCATAATGACATTGAGGATGAAGAAATGATCACTGCTCTTGTTCCCAAGAAATTTGGCAACTCCAGTCTTCTTGTTGATTCAATCAGGGTGGCTGAGTTCCAAGGGCTGCCCCTTGCTGATCATTCATCAATCAAATATGGACGTCCACCCGGTGCTCTAACACTCCCTCGGGATCCTCTTGATGCTGCTACCGTTGCTGAGGCCATCAATGTCATCTCATGCTGGTATGAGGACAAGACAGAATGGGGCAATAGAATTGGATGGATTTACGGGTCAGTTACTGAAGATGTTGTGACAGGTTATAGAATGCACAATAGAGGATGGAAGTCTATATATTGTGTGACCAAAAGGGATGCATTTCGCGGCACTGCTCCAATCAATCTCACAGACAGGCTTCACCAGGTTCTTCGGTGGGCAACAGGCTCAGTTGAGATCTTCTTTTCACGCAACAATGCTCTTTTGGCCAGCTCTAGATTGAAATTTCTGCAGCGGATTGCTTACCTCAATGTTGGAATCTACCCTTTCACTTCCATCTTCCTTATTGTGTATTGCTTCCTTCCTGCTCTGTCACTCTTCACTGATCAGTTCATTGTTCAAAGCCTTCAAGTGAACTTCCTAGTTTACCTCTTGGGAATAACCGTGACCCTGATCATCCTTGCTGTTTTGGAGATCAAGTGGTCTGGCATTGCGCTTGAAGAGTGGTGGAGGAATGAACAGTTCTGGTTGATTGGAGGCACTAGTGCTCATCTTGCTGCTGTGCTTCAGGGTCTGCTAAAGGTGATGGCTGGCATTGAGATTTCATTCACTTTGACATCAAAGTCTGCTGGTGATGACGAAAATGACGAATATGCTGATCTCTATGTCCTCAAGTGGACATCTCTTATGATTCCACCAATCACAATCATGATGGTTAATTTGATAGCCATTGCTGTTGCAGTTAGCAGAACTATATACAGTGAGGATCGTCAATGGAGCAGTTTGCTTGGAGGTGTGTTTTTCAGCTTCTGGGTTTTGGCTCATTTGTATCCCTTTGCAAAAGGGCTAATGGGTAGAAGGGGTAGGACCCCCACTATTGTGTTTGTATGGTCAGGTCTAATATCAATCACTATCTCACTCCTTTGGGTTGCTATTGACCCTCCCTCTGGTAGCTCTCAAATTGGAGGTTCATTCCAATTACCTTGATTTCTAGTGCACATTTTTCATGTAGTACTTGTAAGTAGTTCAAACTGGCCTTGCTGTTGATCAGATTTTGTAGTTACCATTCATTGTTTGACAAAATATTACTTCTCATCATACAAGAAGGAATGAATCATACATATTTTTTACTATCTAATTGTTTCTCTTTTGTTCATCATACAAGAAGGAATGAATCATACATTTTTTTTTACTATCTGATTGTGACTGTGACAAAACTTTGTAAATGAAAAAACATTCCATATTATTAATGTTACTACAAAATTGGTAGTCAAATTAATTATCATGATATATATATACTTTATTTCTTCCCAATAGAATGGTTTTTCAAAATATTCAAAATGTGTTTAATACTATTAGCGATCTCACGTCTCAAATTAGCACAAATCTAATCTTATGAAGTTTTGGATGAATTGGAAAGGTCTTTTCTTATATTTTTTTCAACAAAATCAAATAATCTTTTTCTCCAGTATCTTTTTCTCTCTATTTATTTTCTGTATCTCTCAATTTTTTGAAAATAAAATCAGTTCTTTATAATTTTTTTCTCCCTTTGGTTTAGGAGTATATGGTTACATTGCAGGAAGAAAAGGCAAAGGTCAAAAAAATAAAATAATACTCACTAAACATGAAATAGCCAGAACATGAATAGCCACTGAACATGAATAGGACCTGTAGGAATGTATGAAGGCTATGGGAGTTAAATGTCAAAAACATGATTACTAATTAAATGTCAAAAGCATGATTACTAGTTAAATGTCAAGAGCATGATTGTTAGTTAAATGTTAAAAGCATGATTACTAGATGTGATAAGAGTGAGAAGGTAAAAAAGGTGAAAATTGAATTATGAGAAATAAAATTTGTCTTAAAAGGTAAAGTTACATAGGGAATGGACAATGTATTTCTGTAAACATTAGGGCTTACGTGACAAGCACAATTGATAGATAAAAGAGGTGTAATCAGTAACTTTTTTTATTTCTAATAACATTTTAGTAAATGAGTAATAATACATTGACACCAACACGTGTCATACATTCAGTTGACACCGCTGATGTGGCGAAAAATATTAATTTTTTAAACTAACGTGTAAAGGGTCCAAATTTAGAAATGAAAAGTCTCTCTGCCTTCTCCACTCTCACTCTCTCACTGTTTTGACTCCCTCATTCTTATTGCTCTCTCACTCTCATGCTCTCCCGTTCTCTCATTGCTCTCATGCTCTCTCGTTCTCTCATTGCTTTCGCTCTCTGATGCTCTCTCGTTCTGTCGTTGCTCTCTGACTCTCTCCATCCCTCGGTTCATCGTCGGTTTAAGGTAAAGGTTGAGTTTTTATATCATTTATGTTTGAAAAAGAAGTAAAGGTTGTTCTTTTAAGTCGTTTTTGTTGTTTGTCATTTGATTTTTGTGTGGAGTTTGTGGTGGTTGAAGTAAAGTTTGGGTTTTTATGTGTCAAAAGTTGCTTTTTTTTCGTTTTCCATCAAAAGTTGTTAAAG
>Ga0209700_107984_pt1 | contig 14183 bp, 15 predicted proteins | sample SiratroredBW_FD_187528 | JGI IMG/M metagenome (GOLD analysis project Ga0209700, IMG submission 187528) | Root nodule microbial communities of legume samples collected from California, USA - Siratro red BW (SPAdes) (version 2) | ecosystem: Host-associated > Plants > Roots > Nodule | place: USA... | reverse complement strand
TTTGATGTTACGTTTTTTTTTTTTTTTTCCTTTTCATTAGTTTTCTAAGTTCATTCTCGTAATATAAAAAGAAAGAGATTTGAATAACAAGATTTCTATAATCTTAGTAACGAGATGAAAAGTGTGATTATGTTAATGTGGTAAATGTATGGTTAGGGGTAATTAAAAGAAGAAACGAATGAGTTTAGAGCTAAAGCATTAAAAATTGACCTGTCTTTTTGGGAGCACACTGTAATAATTAGGAAGTCCACGCTCATATGAAAAGAGCAAAATGTCTTTCCCCAAAATAAAATGATGACCATGGATAGGGATGCAATTACAAAAAAAAATAAAAATTGAATCCCAAGTCTTTTCATTCTGTACTTTAAATGGGATTTAAATATAAAATAAACTTATTTTTTTCCCTTCCAAATTTAAAATTGATTATAATTAAAAAAATGTTTAACCACTTTGTCCCAAACAGGTTAAAATTGTAGATTTTTATATTTATTTACTTTTATGACATTTGGGTATATATAACACCGACAAAGGGCTGATTTTTTTTTAATTATAGAAACGAAAAGGAGCGATTTTTAATTTTTAAAAACAAAAATGCTTTTTAAATGTTAAAAAAGAAAAAGAAAAAAATCTTGAAACATATCAAAATAATAAGGTGTGTTATTTCTTTGTCAACGTTATTCATTGTCATCTTAAACTTTTATTTTTGTCGTGGTTAGATGCAAGAATTTGTTCTTCCAACCCGAGCATCTTTTATTAATTATTTGAAGGATTAGTAGCATGATTTCAACAATTGACGGAGACACAATGATGATGGTCAACAAATTGACGAGGAGGTTTTGTAGTATTATTAAGTATAATAATTGAAAGAATAAGAAAAGAAAGATGAGAGAAGGAGCAGGTTTGGTACGTGATCGGTTTGCGTTGTCCTTCACTTCGCAACACTTTACTGAGCGAAGCATAATGAAGAACATTGCTTTCTGTTCCTTTTTTGTTCCTTTTTTGAAGTTGGTTCATTGGAGAAGCAACACAAGATGATAATGATGGTGATAATTGCAGACACATGCGCCAGCACATGGAGATTTTCACTGTTTTTTTCTCTCTGTCTTGTGCAATTGTATTTTTGGACAAGCCATGCATTCCAAACACAATACTTTCCCACCGAATCTAACATCCCACAAGCTCTTGCTAGAGGAGTAAGTAATCCATCATTTTGCTGCTTCCATTTTCTTAATCATAAATTAAGAACTGGTTTTAAAGTTGTAGTGCTTTTCCACAGCAAAAACGACAAATTTAGGGTTAGTGGGTTTCTTGTTCTCGCCACTTGTAATCATTCTCAAAAACTATAGCCACTTTAGATAATCCCCTCTCTATGTATGTTGTTTTCATAAAAAGAAAATTACTTATATACTTGTACAGAAAAAATGGTTTTTACACTTTTAATTAATTTAAAACACGTTTTTATTATAAATATAACTAATCATCTTTCAATAATTTCTAATTACATAACTAAAAGTTTCTATTTCTTACACTACACCCATATACTTTCACATAGCTAAGTAGTCGAGGCTAATATCAATTTATATATATTTCTTTAAATTTACTAAAACGACTTTTTAAGACAAAATTGTGACAGAACAACCGAATTTTAAAACAGAATCTCTTCCCTTAATCCTCAATCTCCTAAAAATGTCAATCTCAACATACTTAAAGTTGGACCATTATTTTTTAATAAAAAAAAACTAAAAAAAAACAACTATTTTTTTAATAAAAGAGAACTAAGTATTCTTTGAAACAATAAACATTTATTCTAAAAATGCTGATTTGTGAATAGGTATAGCTTTTTCATCTTTATACATGTTTTTTTTTTCTTACGGTTGTAAAAATAATTCAATTTCCATGATAATTGGTCTTAGAAAGATTATTTTTAGAAAGTTGAATATTAAGTGATCACATTTTTTAATTTTTTTCCAAACAATCTTGTAGCAATGAAAACGTGTGGCTGGGTGATTTTTGTCTTGCAAATGCTAGCTTAGTTATAGTTTTGTTCAGATTTAAGCTAAATAATCGTAGATATAATTGCGTATATAATTTTTTTCTGATTTGAATATAAAACTAAAATTTTAAAATATGCAACTTTATGTTAACGATGTAAGATATGTTAATTAATCGTGTAAAATTCTTGAGAATGTTTGTTCTCTCTTTATTAAAAAAAAGTTATTTTCTGAGTGTGTTTTTTAGAAACTACACATATACGGGAGGAAATTATTTTAGCATCAGATAGTTTTTTTATATGTAAATATTAGGTTTAAATGTTTTTTAATTTTCTAAAAATACTATATCCTTAATAAGTTTCAATATTTCACTGGATTAGGATGGGACCAAGTTTTTTCTTGGTTGTGGGCTTAAGGTTTGGTTGGCCCATTAGAGGAAAGAATGAATGCAATAATTGGGCTTTATCGTCAAAAGCCCAGCATGGGAAAAAACCAGAGAAAAAAAAGTGGTTTCCAATGGGCAAAAGATAACGGGTTATTTGTTTGTCCACAGCATTTGCGTGTAGAAAAAGAAAGATATTATAAAAATGGAAATCAATTATGCTAATTCCGAACTAGTTCAATCATTTGGGATAATCACCTTCTAATAAATTTCCAATTTTAAAAAAAATATTTTTAGCATGAGTGATATTATCAAAAATCATAATCTTTTGTCCAATAATAAATATTATTTTTTTAAAAAAACCGAACAAGTAAAAATCTTCTTTCCTTTTGTTTTTAGAAACAATAAAATCCAGTAATAATATCAAAAAAGTTATCAAAATGATAACTATATAGATCTCTCTTTACAAGTAAAAAAAGAAAGCTGAATACTTACTATGTAGAGAAAATTGTATTCACTTGTGTTTATACCTTAGAAGATTATATTCGTATTTTTTTTATTTTAAATATTTTACTTTAATTTTATTCCCCTTTTTGTTAGTTTTTTCAAATTACTTTTTTTGTAACTATGATTAACATAGTTCTAATAATAATAATACTCGATAACAAAAATAAGCAGTGCTTAATAACTACTTAAAAGTTGAAACATAACCGTCTTGTGACTGAAAAGTGAAAGAGAGAGAGAAAATAAGTGACTTCAATTAGTGTCCTGTTTTTGGTCACATGAAGAATGTGTTCCACCAGCAAGAAAGAGCAAAACAAACATGATGTCTGTTACAGTAGTTGCCGCCACTTCCTCCGCCGCAGGCTCCTATCTTTCACGGTCGCCACGGCGGAGTTTCACGGCGGCTCTCCGATCTGATGTGTCAGTTACCCCAACGAGAATATTGACGAAACTGAAGCACGAGTGTGCCACTCCTCTACCCCTACTTCAGCAAGTGGCCACAGCCATGTCCGATGATATGCGAGCTGGGCTTGGGCTTGGGCCCGAGCCCGGTCTTCCCATGATACCCACCTATGTTGAAAATCTTCCCACTGGGTATGTTATGTTATGTTATCTTCCCTTCCTTTCTGGCTTGCCATATTGGTGAAGGTTCTTCTAGATCCCACATCCATTAAGAATGTTAAAATCACAGTATATAAAGAAATTCTATACAGCTACTTCGTGATTAAAGTTTGAGTTAATCTTATGTTGGGATTGCTAGAATCATTGTTAACAATTGATGTGTGTTGGGTTGGATTGTGACATCTAAGGAATGAGAAAGGGTTGTTTTATGGCTTGGATCTTGGTGGAACCAACTTCCGAGTGCTGAGGGTGCAGTTGGGTGGGAAAGATGATCGTGTCATCGACACAGAGTTTGATCAAGTTTCCATACCACAAGACCTCATGTCTGCTACTTCTCAGGTAACTAACGAATTCATTCATTTGCTTTGTAAGATCATTTTGTTTTCTCAAAATGTGGTCATGTTCAAGTGGTGCTTTCAAAGTTTTCTTTTGATAACTGATCAGAAATTAGAAATCATGCTGCATATATACTTATTAGAAAAGTCATGATGATAGGAATGACTACGACTTTTTATATTGGTCAGATTTTTTTTTCTCATCAAACAGATCCTGAGTTTCACTGCAGGAGCTGTTTGATTTCATTGCTTTGGAGCTTGCAAAATTTGCGTCGAAGGAGGATGGTAGATTTCATATCTCACCGGGAAGAAAGAGAGAGATTGGGTTCGCGTTTTCATTTCCAGTGAAGCACACATCTATTGATTCTGGCATACTAATCAAGTGGACAAAGGGTTTTGCAGTCTCTGGAACAGTATGCATTTATCTACCTTTCACAAGTGCAGAGACAGTTTCTAATCTCTATTATTTAACTTGGTGTGCATTCATTCACAGAAGAACTTCAAACAAAACTCAAATAATAGTTGCCACTATTTTTCAAAACAAACGATAAATTTTAATACAAGGGCACTGTGCATTAGTGAGGGACAGTGTAAGTTGTGTCAGTATCATTAACTAGAGTTCTATGTTTTGGTATAGTTAAATGGTAACTGAAATCTATGAACCTAATTCTGGTATGTTCAAACTCTTTACACAGGCAGGAAGAGATGTGGTTGCTTGTCTGAATGAGGCACTGGAAAGACAAGGAATAGATATGCGAGTTTCTGCTCTGGTATGTTGTTTTAATGTCAATAGTTCTATAGAAGTTTAAGAACTTAACCAACATAGACTGATCCAATCATGAATTGTTATATAATAATATTCAAAATTGTTTCTATTTTAGCTATTTACTTTAAAATTCATGTAATTGGTTATACAATGTGTCAATTTGTCAAAATTAAACTCAAATTGCAAACCGATAGAATGGTGCTATAATTTTAGAAAATGGGTACCTAATAGGTGAATGATGCTGTGGCAACATTAGCTGGAGCGGAATACTGGGACAATGATGTTGTGGCTGCTGTCATTTTGGGTACTGGAACCAACGCTTGCTATGTTGAGCAGATCAGTTTCATTCCTAAGTTACACGGCCATGCCTCTTCTTCTGGCAAAATGGTTGATATAGACTTCATTACTCTCCTCATTTCTTCATATTAATGCTATAGATGAACAAGATCATCTTAATCTGAGAAAAGCATTCCTTGATTCAGATCATTACCACTGAGTGGGGAGCTTTCTCAAATAGTCTCCCGTTAACTGAATTTGACAGGGAAATGGATGCAGCTACCATCAATCCAGGTGAGCAGGTAAATTTTTGAACCATCTTCTCTATTATTTAGATGTTCTTCTGACAAAGTAGCAAGTATGAGTCATTGATCCTGTTCCTATTACTTGGCAGATCTTTGAAAAGACAATCTCAGGACTGTATCTAGGCGAAATTGTTAGACGAGTGCTACTGAAAATGACTAAAGAGGAGGGTTTGTTTGGCAAATCTGTCCCACAAAAACTAGCTACACCATTCATACTCGGGTAAATTTTAATTCAGTTAAAATCAGAGGTGAAATCATATGACAGTCACTCCGTGTACACATAGTTCTAATTTTGTACCTATTATTCTTCTCCAAAGTATATATTAATGCATACCAATTTTCATATTTCACTCTTTACATGTAGTAACTCTACACCTTCTTGTCATATACATGTTAGGCTCGTTAAGGTATATTTTCAGCTCAAGACTCTTGAGCTATATTCAAACTGAAATATGCCTTTATATAAATTTAACAGGACCCCAGATCTATGTGCTATGCAGCAAGACTTTTCTGGCGATTTACATGCAGCTGGGTCCCTCCTCTATGATATATTAGGGGTAAAAATTTCTTGTCCAAAACCATATTGATATACTCAATCACTATTTTTTCATTGTCTGTTTTGCTGACATTTGTTCATTCTCTTCAGGTTGAATCCAATTTAAGTGAAAGAAAAACAGTTTTAGAGGTTTGTGAGACTATTGTAAAGAGAGGAGGGAGCTTAGCTGGTGCAGGAATTGTGGGGATTCTACAAAAAATGGAAGAGGATCAGAGAGGTCTCATCTTTGGCAATGGGAACAGAAGTGTTGTTGCCATAGATGGGGGCTTATACGAAAAATATCCTCTATACAGGGCTTATTTGCAAGATTCAGTCAAAGAGCTGCTAGGGAAAGAAAAGTCAAACAATGTGGTGATAGAGCATACAAAAGATGGATCTGGCATAGGAGCTGCTCTATTGGCTGCTTCAAACTCCATCTACAAACAAGACTTATAGGGCATTTACCTTTAATCATTATGGAAATAAACATTCTTAGTTTATGTAACATGCATGTAATTGTTGATACCGTTCCCCTTGATGGTGCATTTGGGGTAAGAATAAGAAATCAATAGAAGAATCAACTACAAGATTTTAGCTTTGATGTATGGGAGAGGAAAAGATGTCTCTAACAGTGGTTGAGGTTTTTTTTTTTTTTTTTTTTTTCAATTGTAGTATTGAATTTTGAACTTATGTAAATTATTCAAGTCTTTTCTTGTTAGTTCAAAGATTAATGTGTTTTCTTTTTTGTCTACACCAGTGTTTAAAGAACTAATCTAATTCACCCAAAAAGATACTTAAAAGTTTAATGAAGATATATATAAAATACGATATAATGTAATGTAAAGATATATTATTATTCAAATGTTTCTTGATATCTATAAATAGATATGTATAAATAAGATAGTTGATTAGTTTATTGTTACGAAACTTCTGTCTATTTACTATTATTTTCTCTAAATTTCAAAATTACGTAGGTTTTTAGATTTGGAAGAAGTAATTGGAAGCTAATAAGGAAAAGAGAAATTTTAGATTTGTGAATGGACTTTGTTTATTAAGGGTTTAGGGTTTATTTATATTTACGGGAGTTTTTCTGATAAAGTTTCTAGTTTTTTTTTTAAAATAATTAGATTTTGTTGATAGAATTAAGAAAAGATTTTGAGTTAAAAAAGATTTATATTACAACATTTTTATTTAAAAAACAGTTAACAGAATCCATGTTAAAAAAATTAACATTCAAAATTAATAACTAATATATACATTTATATATAATATGCACATTCTTAAGAGTGAATACACCTTACTCTTGTACATTGTATGTGAGTTACAATTTCTATAAAAAATTAAATTTAAACAATGTCAAAACAGTTTAATTTTAGTTCAGCAAATTGATTAATTTTGCTTAATTTCTTGATTTACTATGTATTATGATTTAGTGGATTGATACTAATATGCATGCATTTAATTTGTTTAAATAAAGTTAAAATTTACAGTATTTTCTTAAGAAAAATCACACTAATAGAAAGACACGTGAAAAAAAACAGAATTTTGGTAAAAGTCACAACAGTTATTGTAAAAAGAACAAGTTAAGGACTTTTCTTTTTCTTTTAAAGCAAGTAAATTTTTATTTTCATTTCTCAAAATTTCTTTATCTGTATTCTCACTTGATATTTGTTACCATATGAACGTGAGATATTTAAAAAAATATATTAAATTATTAATTAAATATTATTTATCCGTCTAATAATAATTATTTATACAAAAAAACATCAAAACTACAAAAAGATAAAAATAACTTAAAATGAACCAAACCAAAATTTACATGTTCTACAGGAATAAAAACAACAATTTTAGATTTAAAAAAAAGAAAGCTATTTTATTACAAAAACTAAAACAACATATTTTTTTTTCCTGTCTAAATGTAAATTAAAAAAATGAGATTATGTACGTGATGTGTTTATTCGAAAACAATTTGAACGTTCAAACTTCAAAGAAAGTCAAGTATGGGCAAAACCCTTGTCTCTCTCTCTCGTCTGCGTCATTACACGCTAGCTGCATCGCGCAATAACAAAATAAAAGTAAAAATAAATAAAATAAAAGAGAGAGTTTCAAAGTAAAGTCGTTGGTATGATCATCTTCTTCCTCTCTCGCACTTGACATTGAAGGAAGAAGCTCAGATACATTCCACAATTCACCTCTTTCCGAAAACCTAATTAATCTTCGCAAATGGTAAATTTCTCATAGTCATAATTGCTTTCATTCCAATTTTTCAATTTCGTTTGTGTAAATTCTTTTCCCCTTTTCCTGTTCGCAGATCCGATTCATTCTGTTGCAGAACAGACAGGGTAAGACTCGTCTTGCCAAATACTACGTTCCTCTCGAGGATTCCGAGAAGCACAAGGTCGAATACGAGGTAACAACAACGCGATTCAACTTCTTAGTCACACAACAAACAACGCCTTAACCTAATTTTCCCTCAATTTTTCAGGTTCATCGCCTCGTCGTAAACAGAGACCCTAAGTACACTAATTTCGTCGAGGTCAATTTTCTGTAATTTGTTATTTGACCGATTATTGATTGATGTTATGTAACGGCGACGAGGCTCTGATTCTGTTGCTATTAGGTTGTCTGAATTGTTGCAACGTTTATTTGTCGGTGTTCTTACCGTTTGATGGCAATGTGTCTTGCAGTTTCGTACGCACAAGATAATATACAGGCGATACGCTGGCTTATTTTTCTCACTCTGTGTTGATATCACTGATAATGAATTGGCATACTTAGAGTGCATTCATTTGTTTGTGGAAATACTGGATCACTTCTTCAGCAATGTGTGTGAGCTTGATTTGGTTTTTAACTTCCATAAGGTTTGTTTGATATTCATCTTATTTTTCCTCTACAATTGTGTTCTAAATCCCACTCCTGTGTTTGTTTTTTATAGTTTCTTTTCAGTAAAATAATTGTGTTACTGTTTATGTGGATTTTGATGTCTATCAGCCTTAGTTTGTAGTCACAGTATTGGTATTAAATTGTTTTCTTCTGCCGCACATAGTCTTGAGCTTATATTAGAATATTTACCAACCATACCCGGGAATAATCAGTATGCTACATTATTTATTTAGCTGCCCTAATCAATATGTAGGGCTATAGATTAATGTCTAAAAAGGGGTCTCACACAGGATTACCTCCAATGGAGGATATCTGTGGAAAACCGAAGAATATAATCAATATGTAATGCCATTATACACTAGCATCCTCCGGTGGATGTATGTATGTCTAACATAATTATTTTTACTGATCGTTTTTTTGTTTTTCTTTCTGAGTACAGTTCATGGTGGCTTAGTGTTATGTATGTTAGAATAGATATGTAGATTGTATTTTCTTCCTTGAGATTATTGTTACTATTTTTTATTGCTTCCTTACTCATGTAATTTACATGTGTGTCTTAAAGGTCTATCTTATACTTGATGAATTCATTCTAGCGGGTGAACTGCAAGAAACAAGCAAGAAGGTATGCATTCTTTTGGGTTACTAAGCACTTGATGTTTGGTGCTGCTGTAAGGTTGAAGCCTTGTAGTTATACACTATGATTTCAGGCATAGTTGTCTTCTTCAAACACATTTCTCCGCTTATTACAATGCTGTTTTGGGTGTAAATTTGTTTACTTAGCTATAAAGTCCGTGGAACAGAAGACCTCAATTCGATAACTAAACTTGTTTTTGTGGTCGCAGGCTATCATTGAGAGAATGGGGGAATTGGAAAAACTGGAGTGATACATTAATTTTCTGCAGTCATAGCAGTTTCAAGGTTTCGATGAGTTGCTCTTGCCCTTGGCGTAATTCTTGTATTTCAATTGTGATACAGAATTTTGAAAATATTTTTTCTTGAGCCGTGTATTCAGTACCCTTTACCTACGCATCTTATTCTGCTTATGTTTATATTTGTAAGACATTCATCAAATCAGGGTTTTCAGTAGCCTTTCTTCTATTATCTATTTCTGTTCTGTTTTTTTATCTTTGCTCGTCTTGACAGTTTGTAAGACACTTAATGGAATATAAGTGGACAATTGTAGTATATAAGCAATGAAAATCGATTGACTTTGATGGTACAGATGAGCCATCAGGGAACAAATACTGCTGTTTTATTTTCAGTTAAATGGTGCTAGTGTCCTGCAAAATGAAAAATGATTTGGGGGCAATCCTTCTAAGTTTGATGCCTTGCTACACTAGTTCTATGCTGCTCTCTACGTCTTGCAATGAATTAGACACATACTATCGGTTGGGGATATCTTAGTGCAAATAAAGAGTTTTGTTCTACTTTTAACATGAAAGGCGTAGCTCTAAAATCTGCGCGTGTAGAAATATAAAACAATGAATCGTATTCATGTTGCTCATGACTTTACAATCAAATTGGCAGCGGCATTGTCGCACTACTTGGGAGTGTGTCTCTAATTTCTTCAAATAATGAAGGGAGATGACGAAGGTCTAGTCCATTTGTCTTGGAAGGGTGCAAGGAGAGGCTTCTGTTGCCCAGGGATTGAAGAAACCTTAGATACCAACATATCTTGTGATGCAGAGGGGCAGGAAAGAATGGCTTGGGAACATGGACTCACTGCAGAAGATTCATATCTTCCACTTTGCCAACTAGGAAATTGGGTCCTCATTATATTGAGATTTACTGTGGACCTACCTTGTTCTGCTTGTTGCAACCCCCAAAAGCTTCGGTGATCTTGTTTATGTGAGAGCGTTGAACTATAATTAGTTCCACATAACGGGTTACCAAAATAATGAGGTTGCTGCAACCGAACCTGCACTCAATTAAAGCATTACGTGACGATATTAGTAGGACAATAAGGGTGGCATATTTATGAGATATTAAATTGCACGCTAGTTTGTTCAGTTCATTACTAGCAATGAACTGTAGCCACCTCATTTCATATAGATAATCACATTAAGCTATTTTTACCAAAGTTAGACCCTAGATTTCCGAGTCCATTTCATTGGATTAATAATACTTTAATAACATTGCTCTCGCAACAAGAGAGATATTTAATACCTGTGGTCCTGCCACAGAAAGCTGATCAAGGAAAGAAGTGGAGGCATACTGACTCTGAGCCACAGGAATTGGCATGACCACCCCATGCTGCTGTGCTAGTGACTGAAAATACGGCACTTGCAATTTTGATAATGGTTCCAACCTACTTCCAATTTTGTTATAATTAATATTATTATTATTATTGACCTTTAACCCATTACTTCCTGCTGACAAGGACAGGAAATTGAAATTCTGCATAATAAGGATAATCATTAGTGCATGAGGAAGAGGGGTGTCAAGGGGTCGCATCATCACCAAAATTAACCTTAAGCTTACTTGCTTTTGAGGGCCATACACCACAGGTGTTGAAGCAGACTGTGATATCTCTCGATACTGACATTGCTGCTGGAGAATAATATTCTTACTTTCATTAGGATTCCTCACAGTAGAACTAGTTCCATTTTTCATTCCGTTTAAGCTGTGAGCTTCTAAAAGAATTCCATGCTTTGATCCTTCATGTGCTCTCGGTTGATGAGAGTCAAAAAGCTTAGTTTCTTTGACAACCTGTCTTTTTGGCATCTCTAAATTCTGGATTATATGACTGATGTGAATATGAGCTGCACACTTCTTCAATGATCTCTTAGGAATAAAAACCTACATGGTTTGTTTTTGCCAACAATAAATAGTTGTTTGAGTGGAGTGTACATAATTTCGGATCGAGATATTTTAACATAATACGGATAAGTGTAAGCCAACCAAAAAACAGCAGTGATAGTAAATTTGTTAGTCCTTACCTTCCCACTAGACGAACAAGCTGAAGTTTCCATCAAATCCACTCTGGAGGCACGGATTGCAGCTTCCAGCCATTCAGGAGCTTTAATAGCAGAAGACCTTGGAAAGAATAAAAATTATCAGAATTGCACAAACAGTAATCAAGCTACCTAACTACGTGAAAATGAAGAATGAAAGAAACTTCACTGGAGATAAGCCTGGCCAGATGGTGCCAATGGAGACAAGCCTGGCCACAATGCAAGGCCCTCTGGTAAGAAAGACAAAAGTAGAGAATCAGCTAAATTAATGTAAAAACTTTTACCCTATACTTTAGTCACCAATATGAGATATCAACAATATCAAGAAGACAATTTTATCTTCGAGAATGAGGGAGCATACCATTTCCTTTTTGCTCCTTCATCATATGTTGTTGCTTATTAACGTCTCTGGCCTAAATTCAAACCAATAATATCAATAATACAAGTGTATGAGCTCAGAAATAAGAAGTTATGGCAGGACCGAACAAACTGTAAAAATTGAAATGTTCATCACCTCAAATTCCACGTGTGGTTTTCTCTCAACTTGAGAAATCCTTGATATATTTAATCTGCAATATGATGATAAAGCATGTCAATACCAACAGACAAAGGACTTGAAAAGTACAGATATTTCAGAATGTAACAAAAAAATTACCCACCCCATTGCTAGACTTAACTCAGAGTCGTGCAATGCAACTTTGTTGCCATTTTCACTCTTAACAATCACACTAGGCATGGTCTGGGAATTTATTGCTCGAGAAGTGCCATGAAATGGCATCAAGAGCGTCGTACTCTCAGGAAGATCAGGCTGTTCTTGACCAACATCTTCATTCAAACAACTTCTTTTTGAAGCTTCTCCAGGTGAACTTTCATGACAAGAAGCACTTGCACCCTGAATAGTTGCTGAGGCCAGAATAGAATCCATGGCAAAATGAATAATAAAGAGAATGAACAAGAATGCGTAAGTAGTTTTACAAGTATCCCAGATAAGCGAGAGAATGAAAAATAACCTTCAAGAGCAAGAGCAGCACTAGCATTATCCTCCAAGTTTTGCAAAGATTCCCCTTCTAGTTCCTTACTATTTTGATTGGAGCCATTGTCAGGGAACATTCCAGCCAAAGCATAGAGAGTCTCAGCAACCTCTTCCTCATCTTTTGTGATGGGCCCAGAAACAACTTCTCTTGGGGTCCATTGTCGTCTCGTTCCTTGTTTCTGCAAAAGCATAAAATTCCAAGCAAAAAAGGTGAAGAAACAGAAAATGCTAAGAAATTAAACCAACAAAGCAAAAGCGTGAAGTTTTGAAACTGGCAAACACAGCCCACAGATGTCTTAAACCACTCACTTTGGACTTCTTTACACTATCCTTTTTGAGAGATTCTATTCCATCCACCTTATTCTTCACCTTTTCTGAATCAAGTAACATGGATTCGCGACCCCGTTTCTTCGTGGCTGTGTATTTTCAAAATACAAAAAACAAATCATAATATTTTTAGAAAACGATATCTTTTTTCTCCACTTTCACAAGATTGGATGCAGAAGTAGAAAACTACTTGGTCAATTAAAAGCTCATAGCATATTAATATATCAGTGGAAGTAAAAGAAAAAGACCAAAACCAAATCCGTAGTCCAACAATTGCAACAAATAAATAGAGAAAAAGAAAAAAAAAAAGGCTTCCCAGATATTGCTTCATCCAATCCAAAATGAACAACAAAAGAGAATTACAAAGGAAAATGCATACATTAAAAACGCTTTGGTTTAGAATTTGAAACTCACGTACCTGAACGTAGCTTCCGTGGAACAGAGACACCGTTGCAGTCATTAAAAAACTGCCAATATCATTCAAAGTAGAGAAAGGACCAAACCACAACAAACTCATCAGAGTGAGAAAAAGTATCCACGAATTAAAAAGTAAGCAAATAAATAAATACCCACTTCGTTATATGCTTTTAGTATCAATTTTACATTCAAAATGAAGTTTGAATTCTCGATAATCTCTATAATAAAATTTCGCCAAAAATAATGCAATTACCCACATAAATAAAGGTCTAATTCTGAGAAAACGCAACATGTAAGTTTCGTTTAGCGATTATACCAGAAAAAAAAATGAAATATACTTCCCCAAAATGGTTCACAAATAAACTAAAATTATCTTTAAGAAAATTAATAAGAGAGAAAGCTTGTATAAATTAATGTACAATAAACTAATTTTAACCGGTAGAAAGTCCGTTCGATTTTTTCAACTTTTCTTTTCTAAAATTCTACTTCAACAAAAAAATTACACAAAATTAGGCATGAAATAAAATAATAAGCACATAAGAAGAAGAACATACATTCTTATGAAGCTTGAATCTCTTGGTGGTGGCAATGAGAGTTGGAGAAGGGTCACGTGTTTGTTGCTGTTGAGAGACATGGCAACTCATTTGTAAGCTCGACGACGCCGTTCCGACCGCACTCAAGCTTCTCACCTTTTCCTTCTTCAACTTCTCCGAGAATCGAAGGTCGCCGCGGCTGAAAACTACGCCTCGCAAACCAAAATAGGTAAGAACGCGAGAAGGAAAAACCAAGAACACAAGCGTTATCTGCAAACGCTTCGTTATCGTAAAAGATTAGGCAAAAAAAAAAAAAAAAAA
>Ga0209700_107983_pt1 | contig 14187 bp, 4 predicted proteins | sample SiratroredBW_FD_187528 | JGI IMG/M metagenome (GOLD analysis project Ga0209700, IMG submission 187528) | Root nodule microbial communities of legume samples collected from California, USA - Siratro red BW (SPAdes) (version 2) | ecosystem: Host-associated > Plants > Roots > Nodule | place: USA... | reverse complement strand
ATTTTATATTTGTTAATTGTTTGAACCTCTGTAGATTGCATTCTAAGTTTCTTTAAAGAATTTGTATTCTCACATTGAAAAGCAAGTTTGCGAAAAGACTTGAAAAGGGTTCAATTCACCCCCCCCCTCTTGAACTTAGGCCAAATACTTACTTTAACACATTGGATGAAGACCATAGTCCAAGCCCGTATCACCGACTCTTGGAAGCAGGTATGAAAGTTTTCAAATAGATAAAATTATGATGAGTTTCATATGATGATAACTAATAACACAGTTATCCTATTTTAGGTTTTCTCTAATCCAGACCCACTTGAACACAACTCCATAGAATAAATTCGGAAAGAATCGGCAACTTACTTCATTGAAATGAGAAATAACAACTTAGAGCAGTAAGTATAGTACAATGTATAATATTGTATGACTTATATAATGTTTGTGTAACTTGTAGCATATTGTAACAACTTACTAGTGTATGTGTAATGTATGACTTATATAATGTTTGTGTAAATACTTAGAGTATGACTTATATAATGTTTGTAACAACTTACTAGTGTATGTGCAAAGTTAAGGATCATTTCTAACCGATCAGAATCTCAAACAGAGTAAATTTATATTTGATCTAAAGATCCCTTAATCTCTGTTTTTTCTTGGGTTTTTGTTGTCAATCTTAGTAAGGACAGTTGAGAAAAGTATTTCTCTCAACTTAATTAAGATTATACTGAAACTTGGTTTTATTATAATAACTTGTTTTAGATCCTTAGAGATTGGGTTAATGCTTGGCATTTAAAATTTGAGCAAGTTTTGGGCAGCAGCTATTCACTGCTACTATTTACAAAAAATTGAATTTACCACTGCAGTTTTTATTACAACCGCGGTGCTATGTCCTTTTTTGCTATTTTTTGGCCCACTTTGGGCATTTCTTACTGCGATTTCTTTAGAACCACGGTGGTATGTTATACTTTCCGCTGCGGTTATACAACCGCAGTGATAGCTTAAGTACTTTTTACTGTGATTCCAGAGTGGCAGTTGTAAGTCTTGTAGAACCGCGGTTAAATGTTATTTCTACTAGTGATACTACAAACCTTCCTATAAACTTATTTCTAACATAATCATTTCCATAGTTTCGATCTTAAAATATTAAAAAATATAAAAATATGTATTATAAAAGATATTTTATAAATTATACAAAAGTTCCATTAACATAAATAATTTGAATGAAATATACAAAATATATTGAAAACATAAATTTATAACGAACTTGTTATAAAAAATTATTAACTCTTGTAATATATTTTTATATCTAAACAAACAAAAGTTTATCATATTTTTAAATATTATTCATTCAATTATTTTTTTTTATCTAAACGTTGTTACACTATGTTATTTGGTTATTATCACAAACAATCTTACAGTGTGTCATTCGATTGTTACCACAAACAATCTTACAATATGTATCTTATAGTGTGCCTACACTGTGTCATTTGGTTATTATCACAAGCAATCTTACAATATGTCATTCGATTGTTATCACAAACAATGTTACACTGTGTGATCATCCGTGTCTTGTCTCGTATTACACTATTATCACAAAAAATGTTCCAATGCTAATGTGTGATCCAGTTTTGTCCCATATTACGTTATTGTCACAAACAATGTTCTAGTGTTAGTGTGATCCCATTTTATCGTATGTTATGTTATCACATGTCAGTGAGATTTATGTGTAATGTTGTTTCTTAGCTTTCTAACCTTCTTGGACCATATGTATTTAATAAGTTATTTGGACCAACATGTACATATAATTAATATGATTTAATGAAATTCTTAATCTTATCTCAATAAATTAACATTCATTTATTATATGTTTTATTAATGACAATGATTTATTAATCATGGGTAATATAAATTATATTAATTAATAATAAAAATAAGTTGTAAAAGTGAATTAAATTCATCAAAAGTGATTTATTACATTTAAATTGTCTACAATAGTTAAACTTAATACAATTAAATGTTATTATAAAAGATGATGGATGTTCTACAATGTGCTTTTCTACTCTTAATAAATTATAAAGCTAATAACATTGTTGGAAAAAGATTGTCGAATGTTATTTATTCTACATATTATTTGGTATTTGTGTTTCATTAAGTTTGTTGTTCCATTTACTGATTTTGATAGTATTTTGTGTTTCATTTACCGCGAATTGGGAGAAATTGGTTCTCAACGCTTAGCGTTCCCACTACGTTCTTTGCACCTCATGTCTCCACTAATCTACAAGAGGTATGTTGCTTGCCCAATATGTTTGAAATGTTATATGTATATAATTAGAATTGTTATAAGTATTGAAATGTATTTTGGGTATACTTTTATAGATGTGTTGCGCGTTTGGGTACTAAGTCTAAGGATGTTTGATCCTTGGCAATTTATATGCTTGGAATAATTTTGAAATTGGATTGCTTGTTGTGTATTGAATATATATAGTGAACGTGTGTTGGCATTGAGTCCGGGGATGTTTGATCCCCAACAATTTGTATTGAGTCCTATTGGTATTGAGTCTAAGGATGTTACATCCTTGACAATTTTTTTTTATTGTTGTGTTGTATAGTAGATATAAAAAAAAGTTATTCTAGGTAGTCATGGATTGAAGTTGAATATTTGAACCTCGAATCAGTGATGTGTACGAGAATGGTGTTGAAAAGTTTTTAGAATATGCTAAAAGGAATGGAGCAGTAATAAATAGAAGATATTATTGTTCGTGTGTGAATTGTTTGAATGGAAAAAGACTAGATATTGAGTTGATACGAGAGCATCTTCAGTGTGATGGTTTCTTTAAGAATTATACAACGTGGACTTGGCATGGTGAAGTTTTGAACTTACCTAATGTATCTGAGACTGAATGTCAACATTCTAATACATATTTTATGGATTGCATGGAAGACATGATTCGTGATGTTGGAGAAGATAGTTTCCACCAGGTACATGTGTATGATTCGTTGAAAGATGATTCAGTAACAAAATTGTATCCCGGTTGTTTAAGTTTTTCATGTTTGTCAGCAATATTACGATTGTTTAATATCAAGGCAAGAAATGGGTGGACTGATAGAATTTTTACTGAATTGTTGGAATTGTTGCATCAAATACTTCCCCAAGGTAACACATTGTCAACCAGTCACTATGAGGCTAAGAAGATATTGTGTCCAATAGGTATGGAGTACCGAAAAATACATGCTTGTCCAAATGATTGTATATTGTACAGAAAAGAGTTTGAATCATTGCATAAGTGTTCTAGATGCAGGGTACCATACTCTACATCGATTTTTTTAACCGATGTAATGTACTACGTCGTCATTTACTACGTCAGTCTGGAAACCGACGTTGGAAGCCTTATTTAACTGACGTAGAATTCATTTTTTCCACTAATGCCGAGATCTATAAGTTAAAAAATAATTAACAATAGTTAAAGTCGTGTAAGCCAAACATGACATCTCCTCACACACTTAAGTTGTGTCAAGCTAACACAACTTTTATTTTACAAATTCAATCTCATGTGATGCATGCATGACTTCTTCATAATACAGTAATGTCATGTTAGTATAACTTACCCCTCTCTTTCTCACTATATAAAAATCTTTTAAAATTTGTCAATTTCAATAATTCTTTTTTATAAAATTGCACCATTTTAGTTTAAAAAAACATTCAATAATAGTATGCATAACATAATATTACAAATTTCTTTTCTGTTATTTCAATCATTCAGAAAATTTTCTCCTTAGAATATGCTAAACCAATTCATATCTACCTAATATAACCAATCATATCTCACGAGATATTTCCTATCTAAAAATAAAAGATAAAAATATATAATAAAGATATACGAGATATGTAAGAATCCCAACATCTCTCAAGTTGGAGCATGAAGATCTCGAATGACCAACTTGCGAAGTAAAAAATAATATTGTTGTTTTCCCAACACATTGGTAAAAATATTTGCAAGTTACTCATTTATGGAAACAAAACTGGGATGAATATCCCCTCAAACAAAGGCATCACGAACAAAATGAGAAACCACTTCAATGTGCTTGGTTCGGTCACGAAAAACTTGATTATGAGATATATGCAAAGCAACTTAACTATCACAAAGTAGTAACATGGGTGTAGTGTGTGTCACACCTAGACTAGATAAAATCCCTTTCAACATTTTAATTCACAAGTAGTCATAGCCATTGAGTGATACTCAACTTCATCAGATGATTTTAGACAGGATGTTGCTTTTTCATCTTCCAGGAGATAGGAGAGTCACTAAGAAAGATTATCCATCCCGTAAGTGATCTCCGGGTCATCGGGCAACCAGCCCAGTCAACATCGCACCATCCATGTAAGCGTAGGTCACCTTGGCTATGCAACAAGATGCCTTGCCCCTAGGTTTTGTTTCAAATAACGAACAACTCGTAGTGTTGCTTGCCAATGATTCTCCCTTGGTTGTTGCATGAATCAGCACAAAATATGAATACAGTAGGACAATTTAGGTCATGTAAAACCAAGCAAGCAATATACTAGCAAAGAAAGCTACACGATGATTTTGTTCCATAGGAAGATTAGCAGGTTTAACTCCCAACAAACCAACCTCTGATATTATATCAAGTGAATTCCTTTGACATAAGTAAAATCCATCTGGACTTCTCGTGACTTCAACATGAATAAAATACTTCAAGACTACAAAATATTTCATATGAGAACAAACACTCAAATAGGCTTTAAATCTCTAGATAGTTACATTGTCACTTCTTGCAACAATTAGATCATCAACATAAACAAGCACACTGAGGTAAATGCTGCCAATGTTCATGGAGAATAAGTAATAATATAATATGAGTATGACTGCTAAAACTCATAGCCCTTTAACGCAATCGAGAGTTTAGCAAACCAACAACGAGGAGCTTGTTTGAGCCCATAGTGACTTTTTCAACTTACACACTTTGCTTGAAATCGAGATTTGGAAATCGAGCGGAAACTTCATATAGACTTCCTCTTGAAGATCACCATGAAGAAAAGCGTTGTGGACACCTCCCAAGGCTTTGCAGTAGCTACTATAAGAAATACTCGCATTGTAGTCATCTTAGCGACTGAAGCAAAGGCTCAATGTAGGCAATCCCTGCAACTTGATGATTTTCAAAAACTACCAGTTGAGCCTTGAATCTTTCCACTATGCCATCGAAGTGATACTTGATCTTGTAGACCTACTTGCACCCTAGTGTCTTCTTGTTTTGTGGTAGGTCATCGATAACCCATGTATCATTATTCTTCAAAGCCTATATCTCACATTGCATTGCATCTTGCCATATCTCATCTTTTATTGCCTCAGACAAGCTTATTTGAATTTGATTTTGATGTTCATCATCAACAAGTAGGTCTATAATTTAAATAAATTGTATATTTTTTCATATATTTATCTTTAGAAATTTTTGGTATACAGTTATATATTTTCGATTTTTACATATTTATTTATCTGTAGATATTTTGTTAAATAGTCGTACAGTGATAATATTTTTCCATATTTGATATGTAAGTGTAAGGGAATATTTTTAGATTTGATACGTAAGTATAGTTTACTATTTGTGCGTAGTGTATTTATAAATCTGATTTATGCATAGTGCTTTTTAGATTTGTTCTATAAATGAAGTGTGATTTTAGATTTAATCCATCATGGGTTTTCATATCTAATATGTAAGGGTAGTGTGTTTTGATATCATTAGTCTAGTATATTTTTAGATTTGATCGGGTAACACGTTTTAAATTTAAAATTTAAATTTTATTTATCAATGAGTAGGTTTTTTTAAATGTTAGAAATAAGTTAATTTAACTCTTATGTGACTTTAATTAGAAAACTATAATATTGAATGTAACACCCCACAAATTTACATTGTCTAATATACAGTGAATCCAACAAAAAGAATCAAATTCCCAAAATAAAGTCTACACTCTTTAACATACTCCTGCATCTGCATTTATATATGCTCATGTACATGGTACAATCATCGCAGTTTACAAAACAATAAGAAAAACAAGGGCAAGCTAGTGAAAATAAATTTTTATAACATAATCAATATACGCAAAAACAATAAACCATATTAGTTATTCATAAGAATTTCTTAAAAGATTAACATATAAGTTTCAATATTAAATACATCTCCATTTCAAGTATTCATATCAAACATCATACAAAAATATACTACATCACATCTAACGGCCACGACCACATCACACACATCGGCCACACATGGACCACATCATACATATCGGCCACACATAGACCATATCACACATATAGGCCACACATGGACCTATCGTCTTCTGGAAGACCCATTAAGTATGCCCCTACCAGAGACTAAAATCTAATCTAATACCCAAGACTTAGATTCAGCAATTCTAAGAGAAAGGATCAATCCAATACCCAAGACTTAGATTATCAGCGAATATAAGAGAAAGGACTAATTCAATACCTAAGACTTAGACTGCCATTCAAATCTAAGAGAAAGGATCAGAGTAAGTTCAAACATCCAATACCGAGTCTCACCAACGGTCTTGGTGTGTATGAACTCTCTTACCAGCTTCTCACCACCTGATATCTAGTCTACGTGACTTAGATCATCAGTGAAGCTAGAGGATCTCTGTTAAACATAGGTGTGCTATATTTAATGTACACAAACAAGTACAACTCATACATTTTCAATTTCATCATTCCATCATTCACATCAATAATCATAGTGTGCTAGAATCTTTCCAAAACCATAACAACACTTAATGATTAAATCATCAAATATCATTTCAAAAATATCTTTAACATTATAACAACATATATCTAGTAGATTCATCAAACTCATTTTCCAAATCAAAACAATTCATGTTCATTCAAAAATAATTCCTCAATTAATTATGCATAAAGGCATATTTTATTCAATAACTGAACTCAAACGTTTAAAACATATCAAAGTGCTATCACAAGTCATATTCAATCCATCAAACAACAATCAAAAGTTTTTGCATGCTATTTTCTAACATCATTACTTAAATAAGGTCAATTAATCACACAAAAATCAAGATAATCGAACTTATTCAGTGCTCAAGGACCAGACAGACCTGCAAGAAAGACTTGAGCACTGATAATCACATATTCAAGTTTTTATCTTTGAGTTCTATTTAAAAGTAACTAAACAGTATAAAAACATGTTACTAACTTCCCTTACCTGATGACGATCCCCAAAATAATTCCTCCAAACTAGTTAGTGGCACTACCCAATCTCTAGGGATTTAGAACAAGTTATCATAACAAAACCAAATTTCATTATAATCTTAATTAAGTTGAGAGAAATACTTTTCTCAACTGTCTTTACAAAGATTGATGAAAAAAACCTAAGGAAAAATAAGGAATAAGGGATCTTTAGAGCAAATGTGAACTTACTCTGTTTGAGATTCTGATCGGTTAGAAATGATCCTTAACTCCTCACCTACTACAGGGTGTGATTAGATTTTAAAACAGATGATGTATGGAGGGAGAAAAGCTAGAGAGAATGGAGAGAGTTTGGAGAGAGAGAGAACCATAGCGGTGGGAGGGGGTTTCGATGCTTCTCTCTCCTTTCATGTTCTTATCTTTTTTTTTTCACAACTATTACATTGAACATATAAAAATCACTTTTCCAAATATTATTTTATTACTTATTTTTTAAATTTAAAAATAAAATTTTGTTTTAAAATTAGATTTTTACACGATTTTTAAATACTGGTCAATAAATATATTAGATAACTTATATTAAATCTAGTTATTTCATCAATTTATTAAAACTTAGTGTGTTAAAATATAACTTCATATTTTCTTTTTTAAAATGAGTATTTTGAAAATGTAAAATACCATTAAATTTTAGAAATATTTCATTTTTTGTAGTTTTTTCCTTCTCAATGAAATGTTGTTTTTCTTTTACTTTCAGAAGAGGAAATATGACCAATATTTGAATTGTCATAAAAGTGTTTTCCTTGATTTTATTACTAGAAAGAAATGTTATAATGAAAATGATATTCTAAGATGAGAAAGTAGAACCTTTCACTAATTATAGTCAATGTTGTCCTTACCCATGTCTCTTTGATGTCTTTGTTGAAGGGTCAAACCAAATGGAACAACAACCTTTGAAAAATTATCACAAATATTTAGTGACTACTACTAAATATACCACTAGTACAGAGACATCAATGAAGAAGAAATCAAATGCGAAATTTTCAAAAGCACCAGAGCCTATGCTCAATGAGAATTTTGACTATTCAAATGAGACTTCACATTTTATAAACTCAGAAAATGAAGACATGGAAATCAATCAGACACAAAACTACTCTTTGTCATGTGATAGTGAAAATCCAAGGCCATCTATTCCCATTGGACCTCATTTTTAAGCTGAAGTTCCTAAGTGGAAAGACTCAACAAGTGTAAGATGTCATAATAATGATGATTTAAAATGGCTAGGTGTTCAAGTTTGGCCAATGCCTAATATTAATAAAAAACAATGCAAAAGGTATTGGGAAAGGTAGGCCCGAGTCATGCTATTGTGAAAATTCATGATTAGTTGAATGTGTGAAACTACACATTAGTGAAGCACGGGAAGTCTTGAAATTGAAAATTAATGCAACATTTTTAAGATGAAAATTTGATGAAATGGGAGAAGAAGTTTCAGGGTCATAGACATTAGAAGAGGATAAGAAATTTGAATCTCTAGTCAAAGTACGACTAACTTCAGAACTTAATGCATATGTAATTCATGGTTGATCGTTCTTGTAATTTGAATTTCTTATTTCAACATACGTACTTTCTTTTTATAATCATTATGTTCATTTTTGTATATGTTCATCAAGAACATTTATAAAGAATAATCTTCATTTCTCTTAATTCATTTCCTTTCTTTATTTGTTAATGTTGTGTTCACTAAATCATATAGTGTTTAATGTGTTTTCTCTTTGCAAACTTTTTTATCTTTTATACCCACTTTCTCTAAATCCCAACCGTTTATAAATAAACCGAATGAATATTTGCAGTGACTCTTTTTACGTATATATAAAAAGTATTGTTAGGTATCCAAGTGTGAGTCTAAGTCTCACATTGAATACGAATGAGAAAGTTGAGCAACATGTAGGAAAAAAGACCCACAAACCCAATGCCTTAAGGTTTTGGGTTGAAGGTGGTGTCATTCCCTTATGTGGGTTTGTCTCTATTCTCATTCTTGTTTGTCTCTCAAGTATTTCTCCCCTCGTTTTTCTCAGCAAGTGGTATTAGAGTCGATGGTTTGTAGTGGTAACTGACTCAGATGGGTACAATTTGATTCCTGTATCGAATATCATCTTGACAGAGGTTTCAGGCAAGCGTTGCCTCCTTAATGCTTTCTCCCTCAGGATTTTCTTAAAAAGTATATATGTCAATTAAATAAATCACTTATACATTTGTGTTATTATGAAAAAAATATATAATTCTATATATATATATATATGTACGTGTGAATGCTTAATATAATTCAACTAATTTTGCACATCAAGATTGAAAAGATACAATATTATAATTACAATGAAAAAAATCTAAATAATGCTTACTCTACAGAGGTCTCATCTTGAACAACTATGAATACAAGACAAAGATATATAGATCACAATTACATTCTATGTCAAAAAGCTTTCCAGTTGACACTCATTATTCCTTTCTTTAGGAGAGAGAAAGATTTTGTTAAATCATTCACTCTATATTTTCAAGTTTACACTTTAATTACTTATTTTTATCATTATCATAATAATTATAAATTTTCAAAAGATCTTAATTATTATATTTAAAATAATAATAAATGTTTTTAGTATATCTATGTAAACAATAATATTATTTTTAACTATTGATAATTTTTTATAATATTAAAACAAATATGAAGAATGAAATGAAATAACAAACTAAAAGATATATCATCAATATTGAAAATATAATTTTTAAAAACAAAATAATTGCTATAATTTATGAGAATAAAATAAATTGAAGACTTTTTCCTATTTTAAGGATTTGTTTGTTAACAAAGGAATTGTATATTTATTTAGAAAAAATGAGTTCATCAATATTTTTTGCAACTAAGATTTGAAGTGGGACTATAATATTTGTTAATTATTATTATAAGGAATGTTTGGATTGAAATCTTGTAATATTTGTTCCATTAATATTCTCATTAGGTCGAATTTTTTCTCTGTTGCTGTTGTGAAAAGGAATTCTTCATAACTGAATTGGGATGAGATAATAATTAACTTTGATTGGACTAATGTAACTACCATTCTACTTCATTGAAAAATCATACGAGCAAGGCTAAGCCTTCTACAAACATTTAACTTTATCCTTCAATAACTCCTTCAAATAGTTCAAGTTACCTTATAATTTTCTTTACAACTTTATTAAGTCTTTAAATATTATACATCGACCACAAGTGTCTTTAAATAATATTGTAAGTGGACAGTAAAACTTCAAGATACTATCATGAAGATTGTGAATATGATTTTACCGTTCACCATCATTAAGCATGTTTATAATGTTTATAATTTAAATAAATTGAATACTTTTACTAATGTTCGTATAAATACATAGTACTTTGTTCTTTAACTTTACCTCTCTGACAATGTTCTTCTAACAGTTCAAAACTATAATTATAATTCTCACAGTGTATCTTGATATCTTGTGTTGATCATTGTTATTAAAAACTTTAAGAAATTATGATGAAAAGTTTATTCTAATTTTTGTATAATTAAATTTACATAATATTAACTTTGATAAATTAAAGGACATTGTTTTATTGATACGGTGATGTCAACTTTTTAAGTAATTTGTTTTAAGCATATAACAGTAATATATTTTCTCACAAATTTGTTATAACGTATATGGTATATGACAATTTCTTTTCATAACGAATTTATAAGTCTGATTATATCAGTTGATTATCAAGAATATTTTATAATATTTAATTTGCTTGATTCTTTTTATATAAAATATATATATATATATATATAAATAATTTTATATTAAAATATAAGATTTTTCGTTATAATTTAAATTCTAAAATAAATGTGGTATATAAAAAAAGGTAAAGAAAAAAAGTAAACAAAAAGAACTTGAATGAAGAAGAAAAAAGTTTACGAAAGAAAGAGAAATTAGGAAAAAAGAAAAACAAGAAATAATGAAAAAGAAAGAAGAAAAGTAAAAAGATATATTATCAAATACCTAATACCTTCTCAGAGTGATATGGATTCTAATGGATTGGGATGAGACAATAACTCATCCTTATTGGACTACGACTATTGGAATCCACAACGACGGAGTCACTCTTTAACTTTACTCTCCAACAATCTCCTTCTTCATTCTTCAAATAGTTTAAGGTCTTAATTACAGTTCTCACTGATGTCTTTAAATATTCCAGCATCGACCACAGTACCGTTATTTGAAAAGCTTCCAGGAAAGTGGTGCACAATAATTTGAATCTGCTTGTGCCAGTCACCACCAACAAGTATGCTTATAATTTAAATAAATTAAATTATTTTAAAAATTTATTTATAAAAATTTTCTTAGTATACCTATAGTGATATCTTCTTAGATACTAGTATAGTAATAGTGTTTTTTTTTAGATTTGATACGTAAGTGTAACGTGTTCTTATATCTAATATCTAATATGTATATTATGTTTTTCAAATCTTATTTGTGTATAGCGATTCTAAATCTAATTTGTAAGTATAGTATATTTTTATATCTGAACTCTTATCATATCATGCTTGTAGATTTGATTCATAAGCCTAGTGCATTTTATTTTTTGATATAATCTGTAACGTACTTTCATATTTAATCAGAAACGTAGTGTGTTTTCATATTTCATTTGTTAATCCGTGAGCGTAACACGTTTTTCGATATGACATATAAGCATAGCACGTTTCTAAATTTGGTTTGTAAGCATAACGCATTTTCAAATATGATTTTTAAACATAATACGTTTCCAAATTTGATCCGTAAGCATAATGTGTTTCCAAATCGAATATGTAAGCATATCACATTCCCATTCCAAATTTGATATGTAAGCATATCACATTCCCATTCTAGATATGATATTTAAGTATATCGCATTCCCAATATATCTCTAAACATAATTCTACATATGATTCTTAGATATATAACAATATCATTTTCTAGATAATGTGATGCATAGATACAATATATGATACACTTTATATGTGATACACTTTATGAAAATCCAAATTAAAATCATGTTACTAAACATTGTCAAAATAAAATATTATAAATTATTTTCATAAAAAAAATTAGTATTTTATTAGTATTTTTTATACTAATAATGTAGTGTTTCCATGAAACCTATAACAATAATACAGTATGTCTATACTAGTAATATAGTTTTTTTTTATATTTATAATAATAGCTTGACATTTTTTAGATATATAATAATAACATAACAGTTCTTAAATTTATAATAACATAACAGTAACATAACATCTTTCTTAGATATATATAATATCTTTCTTAGATATATATAATAGTAATGTAACGTTTTCTAATCTATAATACTAACGTATTGTTTCATAGATCTATAATTATTGCATAGCATTTTCTATATCTATAACAATAACATAACATTTTTCAAATATATATCCATGGTTCAACATTTTCCATATATATATATATATATATATATATATATATATATATATATATATATATATATATACTAGAATATAAGATTACTATCCTCTCCAACAATCCTCATCTTTAAATAGTTAAAAATAGTTCAAGGTTACACTTACATTTCTCTTCTTCAAATAGTGTTCAAAATCTACTAATGTTAAAAATCAAAACCTAGGAATACTGAAAAGTAACACAAACTTATTAAAATTCTTAAAAATTTAAATTAAAGTGACCATCAGGACAGTAAAATTTACTAAATAAAAACTAAATTTATAAAATAAAATATTATAATATTAGTTTCATTACTATTTTCACTAATCCAAATTTCTTCTCTCCTACTGTCAGAAGTCATTCTACATCATTAGATTGAAAGGAGATAATAATTTATTTTTATTGGACTAATCCGATTATCATTTTACTTAATTGGAAATCAAAGCGGCAACAACAGGAGTTAACCTTCCATAAAGCTTAACTTTATTCTCCCAATAAAATCTCCTTCAAATCAAATTCAAATAGTTCAAAGTTATTGTTACAATTCTTACAATAAGTCTAAATGGACCACTGTTGTAAGAAGGAATTTTATATTACTGGATTAAAAGGAGATAATAATTCATTCTTATTAGACTAATGTCATTACCTTTTTACATTATTGAAAACCCATAACAGCGTAGGTTAGCCTTTTATAAGAGTTTAACTTTATTCTCCAACAATCTCTTTCAAATATTATACGTCAGTTCATCACCAACAAATATATTTATAATTTAATTAAATTGTTTATTCTTAATAATATCCATATAAATATCTAATATCTTCTTATTATTAAAAACCCATAACAGAAGGACAAGTCCTTTAACTTTACCTCTTCAACAATTTGTTTCAAATAGTTCAAGGTTACAATAAAATTTAAGAAATTATAATGGAAAAATTAACATGATTTTCATATAATTAAAACTACATAATGAAAGTTTAAAAGATAAACTTTTGTTAAATTAAAGGATATTGTTTTGTTGATACATTGATATCATGTTTAAGACTTTCTTTTAAACATATAACAGTAATATAATTCAACAAATTTGTTATAACATATTCATATCATATATTATTATTATTGTGTCTTTTCATAACAAATTCATAAGTCTGATTTTGTCTTGATTATCAATAAGTATTTTTATAATGTTTAATTTGTTTAATTTTTTTTCTATAAATATATATATATATATATATATATATATATTAGTATAAAATTATATATAATTTTATACTAAAATATAAGATTCTTTGTTATAATTTAAATTCTAAAATAATGAGGTGTATAAGAAAAAGTGAAGAAAAAGAGTAATGCGAGAGAAAAACTTAAAGGAAGAAGAGAAAAGTTTATGAAGAAAAGAGAGAAAATAGGAAAAAAAGAAAAAACAAGAAAGAATAAAGGAAAAAAGAGAAGTAGAAAAAA
>Ga0209700_107982_pt1 | contig 14189 bp, 5 predicted proteins | sample SiratroredBW_FD_187528 | JGI IMG/M metagenome (GOLD analysis project Ga0209700, IMG submission 187528) | Root nodule microbial communities of legume samples collected from California, USA - Siratro red BW (SPAdes) (version 2) | ecosystem: Host-associated > Plants > Roots > Nodule | place: USA... | reverse complement strand
GGTTTCACCTGGCTTTCAACACTGATGTTTGCTATAGGTTGTAAAGCCTCAATCACCGGTTGTAAAAAAGTCTCATCAATTTCACGAAAATTCCTACAATAAGATCATCACAAAAACTTCAAATGGTCTATTCAAACTATTCATAAGCAAATAATCCTGACCTGACAATATGATGGGACCTACATCATATAACAGGTTCAGTGAATATTTAACATCAACATGGTTAATCTTTGTCTTTACCCAATCATAAAATCACCAACTCTGGCACTAGTTGAAGTAGGTGCATTCTGTTTCTACCTAAACTTTCATAAGTATATATCTTACAATTACAACAGGGTGTTATAACTGGTTCATGAAAATGCAAATCATAGAACTGATCCCCAAAAGTGTTAGCATGATCACAAGTTTTCCTACTCAGCCATCACCTTGCAAATAATCTCATCTCTCAAAAACTAATTTGTATAAATGAAAACTTCCAAGCAGCAATACAATACAAACTGCACCCTACTTGTAATGAATCAAATCACTCATCAACTTTTTATAAAACAGAAACAAAGCCTCTGTCATTCCATTTCACAATTCATACTGATCTGAGCAAAATTCCATTTAACAATTCATACCAATCAAATATCCAATCTCGAGGGTCTGCATTGAGCAAACTGAAAGACAGAACAATCCTCCCATCAGCACCAACAGGAATAAACTCACTGCGAACCGAACCCTCCTCGTCCCCTCCATTACCAAAAACCTTAACAAAGATCTCAGCCACACGCAACACCGCCTCCTCTTCCTCAACCCGCCCCACGATCCACGCGTGCCGATACTTCCCCACCACACTCCTCACCTCCCCCTCTTCCTTCACCACCACAACGCTATAAGCACGCCCTCCTCCATACTCATTCACTACACTCCTCACCAACTCATCAGAGTCCTCGTCATCACTCCGCAACTTCCTACCAAAATCGAAAGCACTAACATTACCCATTTCCACGGCGACGGAGTAATTGCCTCCGCAACCGCCGCAATCACCGTCACCAAGGTCCGACATTTTCCTCGTGATCGCCGCTCCCACCTCGCGGTGCGAAGCCTTGAAATCGAAACCGATGAAAACGGCTTGAAAGCGGCATGGGAAGGACAGGGGATTCGATTCGACTTGGGATGAGAAGGAGTTAATTCGATCGAAAGGGAGGGGCGCCCGGTAGATTTCGATGGATTTCCAGAGAAGAGGAAAACCTGCAACACCAAAAAAAATTAATAAATAAATAATAAAATATAGAAGATGAAAAGAGAGAGAGTGTGTGTGTGTGTGAGAGAGAGAGAGAGAGAGGGAGGAACGGACCTAGGATGAAAGAGAAGAGCACGGAGACACTCATAACCAGGCGTTTGACTCCAGGTTTCGTGTTTCGCGTGGCTTTGGAGTCGATTTGCGTGTTTTCTTCTACAGGTTTTGCAGTTGATGGAGAATCGGAGATTTCCGCCATTATTGATCCCGGTTTTGCAGCAAATTCAAATTCGAGAGGTAGAAGAGAAAAATACACAAAGGAATACAAAATTGGTTATATACTAAGAAAACAACCGAACAAGCACTTAGCCGTCTTAGCTCAGCTGGTAGAGCGCGTGGCTTTTAACCACGTGGTCGTGGGTTCGATTCCCACAGACGGCGCCTATAGGTATATGACTTAAGAGTAACGTGTACATATATGATGTAAGACACAAATATATTATTCCAATGGTGCATGCTTTTGGATACTTTGATGCATTATTGATTAATTTTAAAAGTCTTGAACATAGTCGGTTATATTGTTTAAGCTTTCCAATCTAGAACTTTAATTGGCTTTCCAACAAGATCAATTATAGTATTATTTTCTTCATTCTTTTATTAATTGGTTTTCCAATCTCTCATTTTTTTCATTCTTTTATACTTGAAATTTCACAATAAGATCAAATAATACTCAAGACTCAAAATCTAAATTTAGATCCAAAAACTCTCAAATTGGGGGTAATTATTATTTTAAAGCACACTTAAACCTACAAATATCCAAGCTTTCTTATGTATAAAAACACTCAAAATTGGCACTTATCAACTCCTCCCAAACTAGAATCTTGCTTGTCCTCAAGCAAAGTAATTAGATTCACAACAAAAAAATTTCCAAAAACAAAAACAGTAGTTGCTCAAAAATTAGACCCATGGTTCAATCATCAGAACAACTTTCATTTTCAATACAAAAATTCAATATAAGAGATATCAGATATTCCAAGTCAAATTAAAGCAGGAAAAAGACACAATCAATCTACAAGAGAAACAACTCAAATAAAGACATGATAATCTAATTGAGGAATTTCTCTCTTAATATCTCACAGGGTAGTGTCTCTCTCAACTTCTACTGACTCTGAACAAATCAAAGTTGTCTTTCATTTTTAGTCAAATCACAAACACACAATCAACATGTATCTTAAGGTCTTCTAAAGGTTGTAATGAGGTTGGGCTATCATGAACATTGGTTTTTCATATATCAAAATGCACACTTCAGACAAGGAGAACATATCTACAACTAAGACAAAATTTCCCTTGAAAAGAATTAATCTACCAACTTTTGATTTCTTTCATCCATCATTTTCCTTTTTTTTTAAATTCACTCTTTTGTTTATTTTTCTTTTTGCTTCTTTATTTCAATTTTTTTTAGTAGAACAAAAAAGTGAATTATCTAACCCATTTCTTTACATAACCAACATCTCAAAGCTAAATCAACCCTTCCCATTATGAAAATTGCACCTATGTTCTCCTTCCTTAAGCATGCTACAAGGGTGGAAAATCATATATCAATTGAAGGTTAGGGTGCAACAAAGAAAATTTCAACTCAAAGGGTTATAAAAAAATTGATTATAAATTGTACCTGGTTGGCTTTTTGGCTCTAGGTTAAAGTGTCTATATACAAAAATGCCTTAATCATCTCCATGTTTTCATTTGTAAAGTAAAATAACATAAAAAATCAGACAACATCAACTTGATACATTACTCAGTGGAACTCTCAACTGTTTAAAGATTCACAACTCACTTGGTTAATTGGTTTAATTCCTCAACTTTTATCAAGCCTTGTTCTAGTCATAACCCTGTTCAATTTTCATGCATCAATCACCCGCTCAACCTAACTTAAAAATTCTAACCCACTCAATCTTTCCCAATTCAATAAGTAGATCTGACTTGGAACAATCATGAGTCTAATTTTTACTCAACCATAGAATTATGCTAATTACCACACATCAAACATAAAAAAAAAATAACAAATAAAATTAACAAAATTAAATACTGAATGAAAAATAAATCATAAGCATACTACAATATTTAATTACAGAAACAAGTGTTTTATTAGGAATCTCCCCTCATAATCCTATCAAAGACAAGTGTTTCACAATTCACTGAAGTCACAGAATCTTGAAATCCAATTTAGTGCACTAAGACAAGCAATTACTGCAGTTGATCCAGATACTATTAGAACCACAAACGAAAGCAATTTACTTAGTTAAGATGAATAACAGAACAACTTAGAAACAATCAGATAATGAACACACCAGGAAACTGCAACTTATCTCAAGAAAGAATGTTATACAAAATGTTCTTTTAACCAACAATATTAATAGAAACCGATTAATGGGTTAATTCGATTAATAACACTATCAATCAATTACCCAGATGAAATAACAAGTTCAGACAGACTAAGATTATTAATTGAATTATCACACAATAAGTGCGAAGAACAACTAGGCTATAAAGCAAAATGATAAACCCAAAATGCGTTCAAGAAGAGAGAAAGAAAGATAAAGAACACAAGATTTTATCCTGGTTCACCCTTCCTCAAGGGCTATGTCCAGTCCTTTGCAAACTAGCAAAGATTTCCACTAAAAGATCTCCAATATCAGTTTTACAAGATACAATACTGCTCATTGCAGTACACACTACTCCTTGCAAAAACCACACACTATTGAAACCTATAGTAGGTGTAAAACCAATGCAGAAAACCTTTGCAAACAACCTGGTACAATTACTACCCTCTGTAACTTGTAACCTTCAGTTCCAGTACAATAAATGTATCAAGAATACAAACAATACACAGTAATTCCACTCAACAGATTATATAATGTATTAAGAACAGAGTGGAACACTTAGCTATGATTCAATATCATAGTTTGTAGTAGATCAATTTAGCAGTAAAGCTCCAAGAACAATTTTCTTGTTGAAAAACAATTGCTCAATCGATCACAAGGTTTGCGCGCGTTTTTCTTTCAAGTATTTCATAAAAATTCGATCAATATGATTTATGTACTTGTTGTTATATGGAAAACACGTGCATGTCCCTTTATATATAAAAATTCACAACAGGATGCTAGTCTAGGACCAATACTTTATCAAGCTCTTCGAGTCTTCATGCACTTCATGTTGTAGCTAGGATCCATTGTAGGTTTCACTCTTGTGTTGATTTCATCAAATCATATCCAGCAGCTACTGGTGCTAACAAACACCACTCCTCCATAATTATTTGTCCTCTAACCACACTGCACAATAATGTACATCGTCACCTCGCTCCTCTATAATTGCTTTTCCTTAAGCCACAGGAGATAATAATGTAAATTATAACATCACTCCTCTATAATTATTTTTCTTTGGCCACACAGTACAATAATATACATTGGCACATGACTTCTCCATAATTGCTTTTCCAGAACCTACACAAGAAAATAATGTGTATTATCACATCACTCATTTATAATTGTTTTTTCTCAGGCTGCACAGTATAATAATGTACATCGTCACATCATTCTCCATTATTGTCTTTCCTTTGGCCACACCAGACAATAATGTACATCATCACATCACTCCTCCATAATTGCTTTTCTTGAAGCCACGCAAGTCCTCTATAATTGCTTTTCCTGAAGCCACATAGGACAATAATGTGTATTACAACATCACTCCTCTATAATTGTGTTTCCTACATCACTCCTCCATTATTTCTTTTCCTCACAACACAGTTCTCAAAAATAGATTCCATACATTAGGATTATCATCAGCACCAATGTACCAACATGTTCTCTTTTAATGTGGATATGACAACATGTAAAAAATCCATCATATACACAATTCATTTCACACATTATAAACAACCATTTTTATTTGTATCTTCATCATTATCCAATTATAAATTCAACCTCCCACCCCTACACCACTTGCAAAACATTCTTCCTTCTTTCCAAAACTTTTGCTTTTATCTTCAAATGGACGATCTCTGTATAACAGACACTGAAAACTTTTACAATTCTGATCTTGTTGTTGTCTTTGCAAATGGTCGAGTAATAGAAAATGACGAAGACGTCCACTTTGAATGTCCATCTCTTAAATTTATCTGCATCCCTTACCGTTGTAGTTTCTCCCATTTAAAGGAGAAAGTTTATGGCGCTTTGGGAGTGTAAGATCAGACAACATTGACGAATTTGTACTATCGCCAACCTCAGCTAACCACACAAGGGCAAATTAGGTATGATGTTGTTCAGATACTAACTGATGAAAATGTTTCTGAATTGTTAAGTTGGAAGTCTCAATTTCCATTTGTTACAATGATTGAACTATATGCCAAGCTAACAAGATCTCCAGAGGAAATTTTAAGCCTTCTGAACGCACCCATTATATTCAACTCTTCTGTAAATCAAGACCCAATCAATTCAATTGAAGCAATAATCTACTATGGAGGAGTTATGCAACGGGCTACCATAATAGAGAGTCCAAATGGTTACGGTTTAACCTACACACCCTAAAAGAATGTCAATCCCACTTAACTACTCTTTTAATCCACTATTTCACAACATATCAGAAATATTAGCATGTGGAAACCGAAAACAAGTTACAGAAATAAACTATCGTCGTCCAGCTAGAGTTCATAATCGAAAACTTGTACATGATACAGTACAAATACAAAATGATGCTGACGTCTAACAAATGATTAACCATTAGAAAAGTACTCAACTTCTTAAGCTAAGTGTGCAACGTGAAGATTCAACTACAAGAATTGAACTATTTGTCCAAACCAAAAATTTACGCAGTGCAACATTAAGAATTAGTTCAAGACTTAAAAGATAGTACCTACATTCGGTAAAACAACATCAACACTTTCCTAAATTAGTAGTGCTTTCATTAATGTCATATTTATGTTGCATATCAATCTCATGTATTGTCTTTCATTCACCTTTAACTAATATATAAATTACACTTTAATTAGCCATAAACAAATACTTCATTTCTGTTTATATTTTTATATATAAATTAATAACCAAATATTATTACATAATAAAAAAACTTATATATATATACCTATTTTTATTTATATCATCTTTCATTTTAATTATTATTTATTTTGTAATTTCACATTTTGGAAATTATAATTTACATACTTACTTTTTTGATTAAACCAAATGATATACTTATTCACTTACTTTCTTTATTATTACATATAAATTAACTTTTATTTCAAAATTTCCAACCTTTTAATTAATATTTATTTATAGAAAATACCCAACTAATTTATTTCATTTTTGTTATTACAAATATTTTTTTAACAAACTTAAAATACAAAATTTAATTCTAATGCCAATATTATAATTTATTATAATTTTTCTTCCAATTTTAATTTTAATATAAAATATAGTTACAAATTTATTGTAATTTATTCTAATTACGATTAATTGCTTCAAAATATCTATAAATAGTTTTTTTTCTATTTATATGTTTATTATCACAACTTTATTTTCATATAAATTTAATGAAAGTAAATGATTTTTTACTTACATATTTTTTAATTTATCTCATTCCCTCATATAAATTAAAAATAAATCCTTCTCCCAAATTTTAATTGTATTTTGAATCAAGTTTTTACTACTTTTACTTATTTCCAAATCTATAAATTATACTACCTAGATTTTTATTTAACATTTCCAACTTTAATTTCCAAAATCATTTCAAATTTTTAATTTGCCATCATTAACAAAATTTAATATTTTCTTTTATCTTTAAATCTAATTGCATTTAACTTAGATAGTTTAATTCTTTTTTCTCTCAAAAATTACATTTAATTAAATTTTTCGAAACATCTATAAACAAACTTTTTCATATAAATTTAACGAAAATAAATGATTTTTTTTCTTACATACTTTTTTATTTATCTCCTTCTCTTATATAAATTAAAAATAAATAATAAATAATAAACCCTTCCAAATTTTAATTGTATTTTCATTGAAGTTTTTACTAAAAAAAAACTGTACCTATTTTTAAATTTATAAATTACACTCCCTATTTTTTTTTGACATTTTCAACTTCATTTCAAATTTTTAATTTATCAATAACAATAAACATTCCAAAAAAATTTATACTTTTATTATCTTTAAATCAAATTAAATATTTAGATAGTTTACATTTTTTTATCTCACAACTAATTTTAAATTTATTCTCACTATTTTTAATTAATTTTTTTAAAACACTATTTATATAATCAAAATTTGATTTTTAAAAAATTAATTTCTCATACTCTATAATAAATATTTACAATATTTTTTTATATTTTTACATCTTTCAAATAAAAAAGTAACACACAAATTAAAAATTTATATACTTTAAAACAAAAAATATATATAAAACTTCAAAAAAGACAAAAATCCTTTCAAAATTCAGTTTCCAATAATCAAAATTCTGATTGGGTATAAATTTCAAAATTACAAAATTGAGAAATCTACTTCTAATGAATGGAATTCTGACTTTGTACAGGAAATGGTGTTAGTTTTGGGAAATAAACTTGAATAGGTGTTATGTGAGGAATAAAATTTTAAAAGAGTATTATCGGTGTAAGAATTTCAATTTCTTTATCTTTCTTATTATGTTATATTCTCATCATTTCGGCATTTTTATATCTTCTTTTTCAAATATTTTTTTTCACAATGTAATCATCACTATTTCTAAATAATGTTTGCCGTTATATTCCCTAATCTTTCATTATTTTAGAAAAAAATATAAAAATTTTATGTAAAAGGTGGATAAAAAGTGAAAATGTATTTGGCTGAGTTTAAAAGGGGGGTTGAATTGACTTTTAAAAGATTTTTAAAATTTAAAACATTGAAAATATTTTTGTGAAGAGAAAACCTTTTCTGAATCTCAATGATAAAAGATTTAAGGTGTAATGGTAAAATAAATAGGCACGAATGAATCAATTTAATTTAGTTTACTGACAGAGAGGAAATTTAATACAGCACACACAGTAGTAGTTGAAGTATATGCAGCAGATGTAATTTTAAACAATATAAACCAGCAAAGATAATATAATGCAAATCAAGTCACAGTGGTAATCAATCCATAAATTAATGAAGCTAAAATGATATTCCAATTTGCAATAGTTATAACCAAAATCAAGGTCACAAGTAGACAAAATTTTCAACTAGAGGAACCACACTTTAAGCTGTTTTGAAGTAAATCCAGATTAAAATATAGTCTACTAAATTAGTGAAACTGCAATGAAAAACACAAGTTAATTCACAGTTATATCATACAAAACATACCGGAATCAATATCACAAATCAGATTGTAAAAACTGATAATGATTACAAAACTATTACAGAAGAATTAATAAAAACACACACACAAGACTGATGCAATAACAAAATTTAGAATGACCCTATGACAGAACACAAAATTCAGAATAAAGAAACACCAATTTTAACAAATTTCAAGTTCAATTATCATGCAGAAAAAATTGTCTATTATGTAGAATACAGTTTTGAACAAACCATTTATGATATTGAATAAAAAAAACAAAGACATAAACTCTACAGAAAGATCACAGACCAGTTTGCAATTTGAAATTATTACTATATCCCAAAACCAGATTGATTTTTCTGTTTCAGATGCTACAGACCTTTGTCAAGCCAAGGATAAACCCAATTTCAAATTTCAAAGAACAAACTTAATTTGCAGTATAGCAATTAAACCATGTTTGCGCCAGATTATCAAGAATCAATTCTATTACCAATTAATTCCAATGGACAATGCAAAAACATATCAGAATTGAAAGAGAAGGGTCAAGAAAAATAGAACACAGTCAATTATACTGGTTCACCCTTCCTCAAGGGCTATGTCCAGTCTCCTTTGCCCCTCAAGCATAGAAAATTCCACTAAATTCAATCAATTGTTCAAATACAATCAATTACACAATTCCTACTCCCTGTAAGAATCAAAACCCACCAAATTGATAGAGTACTCCCTGCAGTCTCCACTCAATTCAGCAAACACACACAAGGCTAATACCTATAGCCTAAGACAATACAATCTTTCAAGTGTTTTACAGATTTACAATTAATCAACGCATATCTTGATACAAAAAGCGATTAAGAATGGTTAAGAAAAGACTTACTGATTGGCGCGCAAAAGAGGCCTTTACATAGTCTTGAAGAACTCCAATGACACAGTAAATTGGTCAAGAGTTAATCTTCAAGAAAAAGCCCCAAATTGATTTTTGTAAAGAAATTCTCAATTGCCCAAAAGTGTTTTTCACAGTATTCTCAAGAATTGATTCTTAATTTTCGTAATTCAGACTTCTAGCACACGTTAGAAACCTTTTTAAAAGAAAACAGTTATTTCAATTCTGTCAGGCACAAATAAATCGATTTCATGTATACTGAAATCGATTTATTTTTGTCTAGTGTAGTGTATTTCAAACCAGTTTGAACCAAAACTTAGCTAACTCATTTTGATTAGATTTTTAATCACTTTTAGACCATTGTGTTGGTGGACTTCTCCTCAACTATGCATAGGTTCTTTGCCAATCAAGCTCACACTCACTCACACTAGACCAAAGCCTAAATCTCCTTCAATTGCTTGCTTGCTTTGTCTTGCTTGGCTTTATCAAATCTTTAGTCTTGTGAGAGTACTAACAAAAAGTTTATACCATCCACTTAAAATCGATGAGCTAATTTTTTTTTTGTATAATTTAAAATGGGATTTAGTGTATAAAAGGATAATGAATTGTATTATGATAATAAAAAAATAGACATACTTAACACACCTTTTTTTTCCTTTCTCTAAACAAAGATTTAAAATAGTGAAGCTTAAGGTCACATATGAAACAACATGTTAAAAAAGGGTTAGAAAATAATTGTGTTACTTAATTGAGTAAGAAAAAAAATTAAAATTGTATAATCAATCATACTCATAAGTTCAAATTGAGATTTAGTGTGAGAAAGGAAAGGAATTGTATTGTGATAATAAGAAAAAGTATATATGCTCAAAATGCTTTTTCTCCATAAGTGATTTAGAAAAGTTGTATAACTAGGATAAGGAGCTTAAGAAATGTTATCTACTTGGAATTCATGAGCTAAAAAAATATTGGTTTTTTTTTTTTTAATAGAGATGAAATTTTTAACTTGTCAAACGCATGCTTTTAAAATGGGATTCAGTGTAATAAAGGAAAAAGAGTTGTATTATGATAATAAGAAAAAAATAGAAACACTCAAAATATTTTGTTTTTTAAACAAGGATTTAAAAAAAAAATGAAGAATAAGGTGAAATAACATGTTAAAAAATAGGTTCCCGATAAATTGTGTCATTTAATTTGAGTAAGGAAGAAATTTGAAAATTCCATAAGATGTTATCAATCACACCCATAAGTTTGTGCAACATGAGTAAAAGTACTTATCACATTCTATAACATGTGTATTAGCTATCAAAGAGTAGTCATATATTTCATCCAGATTTAGAGTTATTTAGGAGAGAAAATAGGTGGATTTGATAAATTAAATTTTACATTGAAAGCTTAGAATTGATTGAATGTAAAGATACACAATCATTGATGAATCTCTTATAGGGTAAACAAGCACAAGATCAAATGTTAATGTAGTGTGGAATTGGATCAAAGATCACGTTTAACGAAATCATTTTGGACAAATAAAAAAAAATCAAAAATTGGCTATAAATGTTATGGGATGTTGTGAATTTCTATGTCATTTATCGTGGAAATAAATGCAACTCGATTTGGGTTCGTGTAAATCATTCTTGAAAAAAATGTGATATTTAGTTTAGCCTTATTCATAAAATAAATTTTTTAAAAATTGGTTATTTAAAGTGTTAATTCTTTTTAAAATGGTTATTTAAAGTGTTTCTGGATAGTATGGGAATCCAACAACCAAAAACAACATTTAGAAATCAATATGTTCTGTGACCAAATCAATTGGACGAGTTATGCCAAATACATAACCTTCAAAGCCTATTCCAAAAATGCATAAAAGGTTGTGACTCAGAAGAAGAATTTGAGATAACTCAGAAAAAAATAAATGCATACAAACCTATGAATTATAATATTTTCAAGTGAATTGTAGATAAAATAACTACCTTCATACAACTCTCAATTAATACTTGATAAACTGGAAAATAAATGGCAACAACTATAAGTTGAATAGGAATTAAAAAAAAAAATAGCTAAAGTGAGTCACACATTATTTATATTAGTGAGACTTTACTTGTTAACTCTTTGACAAGTGTAGAAAATTGTACAAGTAGTAAAAATTGAAAAATTTAAATATGATTGCTCGAATAGTTTTGTGCTTATATAGACAATATGAAGTTTTACTAATTAAGATTAAAAAGTAGATACATCAATTTATTAAATTTAAAGTTCAACTTAATTCTAATATAAAAATACTTTTATCCAAATAAAATTATCATTGGATTTCGAAACTCATTACACATACTTTCTCAATCTAATACAATTCTAACATTTACCACTATTTTACTAAAACACTAATTCCTTAAAGACAAAGTACTAAACCTCAATGTAAAAATATCAACTCCTTAATTCTTTTAAACAATAGATTTACATCAAGCTTAATTGCATAAGAATGACCAAGAGATAAAATATTATTCTAATATATGACCACTAGGTTGTTCAATCTTAGGATCAGAGTTCTAAAATCATTTTTCAATGTTAAGAAACAATCAAAAGCATAAATAATCAAATTACACAACAATAAAGTGCAAGAAAACAAGAATCACGAAAGACAACATGTATTGAGAATGAGAAATCATATATAGTTGAGATTCATTACATTCATTCTCACTTATATGGGAAGCTAGCTACTCCAATACATTTGGAGCACAAAAATGGGCCAGTAAATGACTAGCTTGAAGTTGAAAGTCCTTTTAAAAGTCTCGTTGTCAAAAGCAGTGTCACAAAGTGCATGTTTTTTTTTTCTTTCTACTTGAACTTTGTATAAAAGTGAAAAATGTTGTAATTAGTGTTAAGTCTTAGCTCTTGTTAAGAAATGTATTTTCTATCCTATCAAATATAGAGTGCTTCTTGGTGGGTGAGGCTTCTAGTCATTAAGATAAAAGCTCTAGTGATGACTTTGTCCTTTTATAATTTGAAGGTTTCCTTTCTTTACAAAATTTGTAAAAAGCAAGTAGTAATTCACTTCTCTAATCCAAAATCTTTTCGCAATAATTCTTAACACAAATTAAAAAGTTTATAAAATGAATAGAAATAAAGAGGTCAATTACATATGATAAAATAAGTTATTATCATACTTATCAGAGACTTTACGACATGCATCAACAATTTATACATATAAGATCTTGAAATTGTTTATGAAAAAGTATCTTAAGAGAATAAGGATAATATTTCTATAGAGATTGGTAGAAGTGATTATGTAATGAGTATATTTATGATTAACTTGAAAGGGCTTGATATAATGTTTATTTTAATTTTTTAAGATCCAAAACTTGAAGATGTACTTAACAATGTTTATCATTATACACTAATCTAATCTTGGATTGTGTACATTTAAAGGTTTGCATCCAAGAAAACATCGTAAATATGCATGCAAGTGAAAAAATGTCACAAATATGGAGAGACAAAGTAGACATTATCACAAACAAAGAAAGTAGAAGTAAAATAGAAGGTATGACTAGAACAGATAAACAAAAGACAAAAGAGGGAGGCGACTTATGAAGATGGAAGAAGGAGAACGTCACTTGGTGATGGAGATAACTTCATCTTCATTATAAGTTAAAGGAAGAATTGTCACTTCACTCATAAGAATCAAGATAAAATTTCAAAGAAAGTTTACCATTATTAAAGCAACTCAAGAATTTTCTCAAATTCTTATATATCATCTAAAGTGTTTATATAAAAGAAGGGTGACTATTTAGAGCAACCAAAAGACCACCTCATGATCAGAAATTGAAGTTACAAAAGAGTGAGAATTTTAAATTTCAATTCTTAAATTTGTATCAATGGCAGATTAGGTCCATGTTTTCCATATTTGAGTCACACTTCTCATGCCTAATCTTCTTTGTTTTTACCTTTCTTTGGCTTAGGTTCTTCATAGGCTCTAGATTATTTGATGACTTCTAAATGATTCTTACTTTCTTGTCATCTAATATTCACACACCCCTAACCTTATAGATTCAAATACAAAAATTACTATTTGCTTTTATAAAATAATGAAGGAAATACAATGAAAGTAAATTATAATCTTAAAATTATCATCAAAGTGATTTCTACTCTATAAACAAGCATTTTATTACTTTAGAACTAATAAAAATCTAAATCATCCATCTTCTTATCATTATGTGTCAATTTATAAAGTTATTTTAAATTGTATGCCTAACAAGAAACATCTTATAACATTTGACTCTTTCACTGTCTTGATTAATTGTGGTTGTCACAAATTTGATTTTACGGATAATCTTTGTAGTCATGCTTTGAGAATTTACAACATTAAAAGTATTTTAAGAATGTCCAACTACTATTTCTGGAAATGATGGTCAATGACTAGGTCCAAGATTTATAATGAATGGGGGACTTAGAAAAAAATTCTACCTCTAGCACAATTTAAATGACAGATTATGATGAGGCTAGTCTTCTTTATGACAATACTATTATGAAGTCATCATATGATCTTGTTTTAGAAAAGGTCAAGAACACAAAGAAGTTACGCGGAACTTGCTTGAGTTTCGAGTGTGTGGTCTTTCTAAGCTCAATGTTAGAGATCGATTTCCAGAAGGACTTCAAGTGTATAAAAGAAGAAAGTTTAGGGGCAAAATGGGAATAGGCAGTGAATCAAATTAAACTGATTCAGAAAATTAAGGAGACTGTTAATTAGATATT
>Ga0209700_107979_pt1 | contig 14193 bp, 5 predicted proteins | sample SiratroredBW_FD_187528 | JGI IMG/M metagenome (GOLD analysis project Ga0209700, IMG submission 187528) | Root nodule microbial communities of legume samples collected from California, USA - Siratro red BW (SPAdes) (version 2) | ecosystem: Host-associated > Plants > Roots > Nodule | place: USA... | reverse complement strand
TTGAAAAAAAAAAAAAACAAAGTTAAAAATGAAGAAAATCATAAAGGTTTTCGAAAACAAACTTAGAATACGTATTTATCAGTTACACGATTAAAAGTGATGTCGTACTCGTCACTCCGATACTTAATGTTGGCTCATTTACGTTTTTATTAGGAATTTCGTTCAATAGTATTTATTACTAAATCCATCTTGTGAATGATTTTGATAAAAAAAACATGTTGAATGCTTAAAGGGTTAGACATATCTTAATATTGTATTTAAAGAAAACACTTTTTTTTAAGAGGATGAATTAAAAACAAACTCGTATTAATTAGGTAGAGATTGATCTGGACATTGAATGGAATATAAATAATATTTTATATTTCAAATTAAATATGTAAATGAGTGAATATATACTGTCTATCCATCATTATCACTATTTTCATATTCATATCTGTTTTAAATTATTAAAATTTTTAGTTTATTTATACTCTATTTTAAAATTTATGATACTTTTTATTGTTAGTTGATATTAAGGTGAAGAAAATGTGTATTTTTTACGTTTAATTTTTTACAATATTATATTTTTTTTACTTAATTTGTTAAGAAAGTTTATTTAATAAATATTTAAATGAAATATAGATATATCTATCATCCAATGTGAATGAAAATGAAAAACAATCTTTATGCCTACCACATATTAAAACTAATATACTCAAGTCTTTAAATGTTCCTTACTAACTACCTTCTTCCCATAATCAACGAAATCAATCCTAAAAATATTCTATATTTTTAATTCCATATACTCCAAACAATGGACATCCGCGTATTTTTAGAAATCCTATCTTCTTTACCATTGAATTCCACAATACTAAATAGTTAGAAATACATTTTAGCTTTATTTATGATGAGTTGTGCTTACCTTTACCCACTTATTTGCACATGTTTCAAACTTTATTTGCTACTATACAGCTAAATAAGATGTGACTAACATATTTTCCTTGCAAAAAACCACACATAATGTTATCAAAGCTTATTTCCCTACTTCTCAAGTTGTCTTTTGTTGCCACTCTATTTAGGACTACCCTCCATGTAAAATATTGTGCATACAGTAAAACTTTCACCTTCTAAAACATCTTATATTTTTTATTTTTTTTTTGTATTTTCATGTAAACTACTAGTCTTTTAATTTTTTGAACATAGACTTGCTATTAATAATTAATAAAACAAATTGGCATCGTTGTTTTCAATCATATCTTAATCCTATAACTATTTGTGCTCAAAATATCAAAATCATATAAAACTAAAACATAAAAAATTGAAAAGAAGAATAAATTAAGGTTTAGTGCTTGTAGGTCTCTTTTTTTCTTTTATGCGACTTAATTTTTTCATTTTTTTCGAATGTGAAACTTTCAATTCATAATTAAACTCTTAGTTTGTGATTTTTTTTTATATTACTCAACTTTCTCATTTCTACTCATTATGAGACTTTCAACTCATAATTAGATTCCTCCTCAAGTGTGAGTTAGAAATTTTACCCCAGATTTCTACTCCAATAGAAAATACTTGTCCTCTCATTTATCTCAACACAGTTCTCCTGACCTTAACTGCTATTTATTGGATTTTTACCATCACATGACACACTAGTCTCCATCTAATCTGATCAACAGGGTAAACTAGGCTTTGATATCACTATTTGTATTTCTTTAAAAATTATAGATATGAGAGAATAAGATATGAGTCAACCATATAAGAAATTAACACTATTTTCAATGCAAAACCTTAAAACTTTGGTTTCTATGTATTACTTAACTTTCTCATTTTTATTCAATATACATTTTTAATACTTAAATTATAATAATTATTTTAGAGTTTAGGATATCTAAATCTTAAATCATAAACCCTAAACAATTATTTTACAACTATTATACAACTATTACTCATACTAAAATGATTTTGACTTTACTAACATTATAGTGTTTAGCTATTCGGTGGCATCTCCTGTCTCATACAAATGGATTAATGTGACATTAATTTCATTTTAAAATACGAATGTGACTGTATTTTTGAAGATTTTTTGACAACTCAAAGTTTCTTTAATTAGAAAATAGGACATTATGTAAATCAAACTTTTTGTACCTACGAAACTTATAGGAATAAGCATTTGACTAGGTACACAATTTAAATAAATGTTTATCTTTTTTAACGAATATTCTAATTAAATGGTGTCACCTCAATATTTTTTTCTATTAGATGTATGTAGTAAATTAAAAGAGTTCATGTACTCATTTCCACTTAAATATATCGAAAAATTTAATAACAAAATTATATGAAACTGAAATTCTGTCCATTAAATAAGGAAAGAAAAAAAAAACATTTGAGAGGATTTTCTTTTAAACAGAGATTTAAGATAAAAAAAAATTCTGCATTGGTTTCGCATGGGTTAGCAATTTCCTCGGAAAACCAAATTATTTAGGCATATAAGAAAGGAATGTAGATTCTTTTCTTTTTTAGGTTTCGTTTTCTTAAAGATATCATGTGTTATGATTGCCACTTTATTTAAATTTTTTGGTGAGTTCATTGCCACTTTATATGTATCTTAAGCTTGACTATGTTCGTATTCTTTTTGACACTTTATTCAAAATTGTCAGTCTTTTCCTAAGTCCATATTCTCAATTCTTTCTTTTGTTCCTAAAGTGTAAAGCATGTGCCTAGGTGTAGAATTGAATATAGGATTAGGAACCCAACTTCTTTGGTGGAAATATCTAAATATTTCATAAATGTAAAGTGCTCCATTACAATTACCAAGGATCACTTCATACTTTTAAGATAACTCTCTCTCTCTCTCTCACTCTCTCTCTCACTCTCTCATGTCTCTTTCTTTCTCTCAGATTGCAAAAACATACAAATCAATTAGATTTCATATATTTACCAAGAAAATATAATATGTTGATTTGGATCTCACAAGAGCTCTGATAGGAAGGCCATGCTTTTTTCCCTCACCCCTTTCTTTTGTTGCTTTCTGTCTTTCTTGTCTCCTTGTGTTCTTTAGCTCCTTTTACTTTTCTTTTTTTTCTCTTTTGTTTCTTTTAGCTTTCTCTTTCTCTGATTTTCTCAGCGGCTTCCTGATTCTCATTCCAGCTCTCTACCTCTTTCAGTTTCATAATAGTTAATCCATAGTATGTATTCAGAGGGGATCAGATCCTTGTTAAAGTGGCTGCCCCAAGCTGAATTCCAAATCCAAATTAGGCTTCTTCGGGCTTGATCCTGAAACATTTGAGGATGAGCTTCCATCTGATATTCTCTCATAGCTTAGACACTTCGGATCCATTTCCTTCTGAAAAAATCAATATAAATCAATCAATTAATTAATTAAGAAGCAAACATCATACTAAATGTATATTTTGTATATATAATAGCGGTTACAAAATTTAAACTTAGAATATTGTGCACACTATCTAAACCAACTACTTGATTGACCCAGCTGGATTAGCAAATATAATATATATAGTTCTAATGCAATGATGAGAATATGACATATTGGGAAACAAATTACCGAGAAAGAGATACAGAAGAAGTGGGTGTGAACAGGGTTTGGGAATCAAAGAACATTTGACTCGGAGAACACTTAGAGAATATTTATATCAATCCAGGAAAAATAAAGAAACTTCAGAGAGGTACACCTAAAAGCCTGCTAAGTGCTAGAATTTGCATGTTCATGTGCTAGTTTTCATTTTTTTTTTATGTATAGCATTACCATTTACTAATTCTTGTAAGATTGTATGTGAGTCACCTCAAATTTCAGAGTTCAGACAGTTGATAATTGAGTCAAAAGGGGTAGGTTTAGGGTTATATATATAGATGGGCCTTTTGTATATGATCATTAATAAATCTTAACTAGAGGGACGTCTTTTACGGCAGAAATTGTTTTTAAAGCGTTGTAATTAGTGTAAATGCGAAAAGGACTGGTCTAGCCATTTGAATTTGTGAAGGACAAAGCAGCTTTATGGAAAGTGTTTTCCTTTTCTCATCTTTATAATGTGCATGGCAAGATGAAAAAGATCAAACGTATTTCCTTTCACTCTCAACTCCCTTTCATGCATTCCAAACGCAGCTTGGTATTTGTGTATAAATACAACTTTTGAAACAAAAGGCCAACCATAGGCAATAAAGGGGAGTTAAGTCATTAGCATTTACATACCTCAAGAGAAGGTACGTTCCCAACAGAATCAGTCTTTGTCTTCCCATGCAACCAAGCTTCCCTGTACCAGCAAACACATCGAAAGAATATATCCCATTACTCAAAGCCATATAGTAAAACATAAAGTAAGGAAAAGAAACCCATCTTTTACTGCCTTAATTATCGATAGACCCTTTTACATATTTTGCTGATTGAAATAAAGTTGAAACCACCCAATTGAAAGTGCATTGTCCATGGCTATATATTATATAAATGTGGGTGTGTGTATATATATATATAGGACCATTCAAGGAAGTTTCAAAGGGCATATATCGCTTTGGCACCAGATTTCTAATTATGGGTCTACCAAAGGCTTAGCTTTGACACTAAGTTTCCCAATTGTAGGGCCCATATAATAGCCTAATGTCTGAACCCCACAAAATCCTAAGGAAAGAGATATCTCTATTTTTAAGGTGGATTTTGGCAAATATGAAACTCTCCTGTCTCTTTGAATGGTATGTAGGAGAGTGTGTGGGTTCCTTTTTTACTCCCTTTTCACCCACTAGAAGAGAGTATATTATTACCCCATCATGGAGATTGGATGCTCATGGCTTGTGGACAGACAGAACAAAGCAAACTGAAATGATTTATTCTTTTTGTGATTTTTTGCGCCTAACCATGTTTGCATGTGAGGTTGAGAGAGAGAGAAAGAGAGACAGTGAGAGAATGAAAAGAACGAGAGAGAGAGAGAGAAATGCTAATGTGAATAAGACATGCATGAATTGCTCCGATTTTTATTAGTATTTTTGCAGCATGACTGCCGGAGAAACATACAATGGAATATTAAAATGTGCAAAAAAGTGAAACAACAAAAACATTGCTTTCAACTTGATCATAATTTTATAAAATTCACTTGGTAATGGGAAAATAAATATGTTGCCAATATCACTAGAAACAACATGTTGCATAAAACATTAGTTATGCATTGAGACCTCGGTAAAACTGAAATTTTGCTTCATTAGCTTTGTAGCCTTTCTACACGTGATACATATATTAATCAAACCAAAAAACTAAAAAAAAAGAAAAAAAAAAAGTCCTTTCAAGGGAATGTATATATGTGTATATATATAATTAAAATTCTTATATCTACACATAAAAACAAAATATGGACAAGTGTTCATATTTTTATCTACAGCAAGAAGCATTACCTTGAAGAGTTACCCCAAAGGCCATGATATTCCTTATCTTGATTAACACTTGATCTTCCCTGCTTAATGGATACATCAGACCTTCTAGAAGGTTTTATATCAAACATTAAGTCATCAGAAGTGTCTCCAGATGACCCATTATCATACACATCCGATTGCCCTAGTTCATCATTAAAGAGGGAAATAATAACCAAGTCAGATAAACCGATAATGGATCAACAAAAATACTAACTTTCACGGCTTAATCTTCGGACAATGTTCGATAAAAACAAAAATAGACACTAACCTGATGAAGCTGCTGCTCTATCTGTAGTTTTCACCGTCCGGTACATCTGGATTTAAATTTTGCATCATAAGCATTAGACAGTGTAGTATTACTATAAAGCAAAAACACGATAAAAACCCTGTGGTGTGTAACAAATCAAACTAAGGGGAAGATTAGCGCAAACAGAAGAAGTTTGACTCAAGAATAAGAAATGCATAGGAAGGTGCAAATTGTGAGTATTAAATTAATAGGAAGAAGAGTACAAGTTCTAACACAGAAGCATTTATGGTTAAGGCAATATGCATATATGCATGGAAGCATGTGACTAACCAGGGTTAAAGCTGGCATGGTAAAAGAAAAAAAATAAAAATAAAAAACCCACATATGAAGAACGATCATTGAGAAATGATGGCGTTGGGTATACACGTACATGCTTATCATTTTTTTTTTCCTTTTTAAATGAAATTTATACACATTATTTCTTTAATGGCATGGACTGAACCATGAGCTTGTCTGATCTCGGCTTGGCTGCGACTCATTTTGGATTCATAGAGGCTTTGTCCTACTCGTTTCAGAAATCGATAAGTACCTCACACTTTCTCTCTCTTATTTTATTTTCTCTTTTTCCCCTTTAACTCGGCTGGTTCATTCTTCCAAAGCAAAAAGCTGTTTATTAGGTTGCAGAAGCAGAAGCAGAGGCAGCAGATCTAATAGAAAAAGAAGCGCTAAGAATTTGTGAGACCCTTTGTAAGGAAACCATTGGAATTTGAAATATATATTCATGACTTAACTGCTTCCTGTAATGTAAATGTAGGCTGTGGATTTTAAACACATATATGCATAGTACGTCTTACAAGCACCATTAAAACCTCAATCAGAACCGTACCATCTTCAAGCTGACTCAAGAAATCCATAACAAAAAAAATTAATAAAAACACTGGCCTTAAATATTATTTAATATTGTTATTTATTAATCGCTGTACACATATCAAGGTATTATAAACAGGTGCAGTCAATTAACGGCCCCTTAATAGATTTTACCTGTAAATGAGACTTGACATGTGCTAAAGTGAGATCCTTCACATCCATTAGCTCAAGAACTGATTTGGGTGTAGCCCCTGATGAAAACCGGTAAAAAGAAGATTAATTTCCAAAATCATTAAACCAGTTGTGAAAGGAAAAAAATTTACTTTCATTTTTCTTCTTTGTCTTGTTGAATTAACTTCCATAAGTGAAAGAAAGGGTGTAAGAAAAAAATTAAGGCAAAAGAAGAGAAGGGAAAGAAAAGAATGAAGCATACTTTCGTGGCCACCTAAGAGTTCAACGGCATGGACAAAGCGAGCATGGAGGGTGGAAGTCCAACGCATCCTGGGAGCTCTCATGCTACGCTTAGCAGGGAAGCGCGACAAGAACCTTGATCTCATGAGGGCCTGAGAGTGGAAAGGGGTAGAAGCAGTGTTTGTGGTGGAAATAATAGAAGAAGGGGTGGTGGTTGAAGGCTCTTGAGGGAGATGATGATGGTGGTGGTGTTGAGTGAATGGTATAGGAGGAGGGTTTTGGTACACTGGGATTCCTCTGATGGGTCTGAGAAAGCCGAGGTCTTGGCTCAAGCTTTGGTGCTGAGGCTGGAACAGTGGCTGGTGGAAGAAATGGTTCTGCTGAAAGGGTTGGAAGGGGTTGGCGGTGGCATTATTGGCAACGTTTTGGAAGTGGTGAATGAGGTTAGAGGAGGAGTTGGAGTTATCTGAGACTTTTGGATTGGAGAGGGAGAGGGCGACGCAAGAGTCTTGTTTGGCCATTGATGATATCGAGTTTCTTGAGTCCAAGGCTCTCTTCCAAAACCCCAAATCCATGTCTTCTTCTGTGCTTCTCCTCCAACCTGAGGTTGGTTTGGTGTTTGGAGGGCTGATTTGTAAGGACAAGTCTGGTTGTGCTGGGAAAAGCTCCATCCAAACAAGCCTTTATGTCTTGCTGCTTTGGCTTTTCTCTTCTGTGTTTAGTTTTATAGACTTCTCCTCCTCCTTACTCGGTTTCCTTTGTCGTGCAATACTTTATATGTATATATAGTAAGAAATTTTTTTGAAGGATTAGAGTGTGGTGAGTTTTTGGTGAGGGGAAGGAGGAGCTAAAAGGGTGCTAGGTGAGGGTAATTAATAAGATTTTGTGAAGGTGTGTGGATGGAGTTTGGAGCATTCAATCAATTTGGAGTAGTTGCAGAGAGCAGAGATTTGAGATTGAGATGAGAAGAGAGGACATGGAGAAATAGAGAGAGAGAGAGAATGAGAGGGGAAGAAATGACAAGGTATGTGAAGTGAATGGCTGTTTCTTTTGTGTAAAGTATATGTGAGAAAATGACACTTAAGGGACTATACTATAGGGGGTGGTGGGCAAGAGAGAGATTAGAGAGAGAGAGAAGGTTGTTTCTTTTGTGGACGTGGGGGGTAGGGTACTGGGGTGAGTGAGAAAGGGGAAAAAAAGAATGGAAAAAGGAAATAATGAAAAAAATAAGATAAGAGGAAAAAAAAAGAAAAGAAAAAGGTAAATTAACTTGTAACTTTTATTCTGTTTTTCAAATATACTTTTTTTTTTCTCTTTGGATTAAAAATGGAAAAGCAGGACATTTCTCAAACACCTTTAACGTGTGTGCTCATTGTTTTCATCTACAAATCCAACTTTCTAACAAGCACACACTACACACACGTACACAACACAGATCCCCTTTCACTGGACTGAAACCTAGGGCTTGGTTCTTTTCATCTAATCCTTAAAAAAATTAGAATCCTGAAATTTACAGTCACATGATTGCACGCATATTTCAACATCTTGGGGATTTGTTTTGTTTTGTTAACAGTCCAATTATAAACCACTCATTGAGGTCATGATGAACCCTAATTCTCCGCAAATCACATCATGCATTCTTCTTAGCACAAATTTGTACCCATCCATCCCATTCTTGTCATATTCTTTTTATAATCAACCAAGAAAATCAAAGGTATATTTGTGGGTTGTATCCAAAATGAGGACAAATTGGAAAGTCAGACTTACCCTATATTTTATTCGGCTAACCCATTGAAGAGGACCTTTCTAACGGGTAAATTTGTCTTTAAACACCACGGCCCTTAAGTCATCAAATAGACATTGGAACGTACTAGTGAATTATATACACTCCACTCACTCTCAAAGACACATACCCTAGACCTACAAAAGGAATCAAATTAATAAAAATTTTATAATATGCTACAAAAACTGAAATTATTATGAAACTTCTATCTGGAAAATGCTAAGAAATTAATTAAATTCCTGGAATAATCCATTATTCCTGGTCCTTGAGAAGATTTGAGCCTAAGATATGTTACTCTCGTTGACTTATATTACTAAAACATATGGGAAATTACAGATATATGAAACATTGATGGAAAAAGAAGAAACAACTGGTGGGTCATGAGAGTCTATCAAAATTAAATTTTATGGTTAGAGATTTGGGATTCAAATGGATGGTCCTAATAACAGTCTATAAGAAAAAAAAGATGGTCCTATGATACACTCTAGAGATAAACCACGTATGAATAATCTCTGTCTACCAATCAATGTGAGTCACTGTCAAGTTTACACAACATTATATGTGTCCTATAGCTTCCTCATATTAAACTGTGCTGAACTATAAGCATATAAATAGCAAAATCAACTAGTCAAAGGTGACCAATCACTCTTAATTGGAATTAAGCTTTCTAATCATTTTATATTTGCTTCCTAGAGGAAGCTATTAGGGTTGGCTCATTTTGGGTCCAATAATGTAAGACATGACATGGTTTTCTATTTCTGCTAGGAATAGGGGTGCAGATGTTTCAATCACACAATGGTGTTAACGAGCTTTTGATATGCAAAAGTGCTGATGAACAAAATTCGTTTACTCTCCTTGTCTCATTTAGCCTACTCCTGTACTTAGTTTATATAAGAATCTCTTTTTCTACACAAAAGAGGAAACTATTTCATGGATTCATAACATATGTTTTTATTATTTAGTTAGCTATTAAAACTAGAAGGGATATGTTGCAACATAAGGTCTACGCATTTCTTTTACATATAATTGATGAATTCCTTTTATTCTAACATTTGGTGTTTGATCATATGCTTAAGATTCACTCTAACCAGACTTTAGATGTTTCTTATTGGGATTAGTCTCTTGTTAGTTGAGGTTAAATTATATTGGTAGAAATATTCTTTTTAGGAAACTAAGTAACAATGGATGAGTTAAGTATCCATAAAGTCCTCTAAAATCTTAGTAAGTATAAGAGTTTTAAAAGGTAATGTTAGCCTATTCTAATATAAAATGTTATTAATTTATTCCAACATGATTTTTTCTGTATTGAACTATGTTGTACTAATTTTGTTTTATATTATGGAAAAATTTGTTTAAATTTAAAATATTTTTTGCAAAATTAAAAATTTTAAAAACACTTTAGAAAGCAGATGGAATCATATACAAAACATAATATAAAACATTTTTAATATATATATATATATATATATTATCAAAGTTGTATGCTTCCTAATGTTAACATGTCGTTTCAAGGATTTGTTCTATGTGCACCTAGGCTTAGGTAAAAGGTCAAAAGTTTCATTAATTTTTAGGCTGGTTCATGTTTAGCAAAATTTTTGCTATGGTTAAATTTGTACACTTCTATTTAGATATAATCATGTAAATAAAATAAATAAATAAAAAGGAAAGTCAGCAAAAGATATTATGATACTTCATCCCCTTATAAACTTTTTATGAAAGATCAAACTTCATCAATCAAACTGTTAGATTAATTGTTTTCATCAAATAAATATATAGATTAAGTGTATAAAATTTTATTCTAATTCTAAAACTAGTTAATTCATGAAATAATTTCATAATATAATTTTTTAAAGAAATATACTTAATGATTTAAGTTATTTCTATATTTAAAATAAGAATATAACATAGAAATACAATTTATTAAAGACATAATTTTAAGTTTGGTAATATAATATCAATTAATTTATTTTATACAATACAAAGAATTTAGTTGGGTTGTACAATAGTACTACAAAAATTATTATAATGGTCAATCGTTCATTCTTTTATCGTAAAATTAATCAACCCGCACTTGATTTTCTAAAGAGTGCCTCTCACATTTTTTAAAAATCAAATTCTTAAGTAATGATGTCTATTTTATCGATGTTATATTTTTCCATACATCTAATTTAGAGTTTTATTTGTTAATTTTTTCATAAATTTATCTAGTTTTAATTAATATTTATTTCTCAGTTTAAATAGCAAGTGTCGTAGACAAATAAATATATTATAAACATTACTTTTACTATATATATATATATATATAGGTTAAAAAAATCATTATCTTTAATTTTACAAATTTAACTAACAACGGATTGATTTGCTTGTAATTATATTTTTATTAAAATAAGTAGATTTATTTATTTTATTAAATTTTTATTATTTAAAAATAAGTAGTTTTTAGCCTATATTAATAAAAAAAATTTACTTGTTAAATATGTTGTTTTAAAATTATTCCAATAAAACTTATTTTAATTTCAAATAAACTGATATCCTATATATATATATATATATATATAGTATAATATAATAGTTTTAGTAATTGACTATAAATTATGTTGGAGTTCAATCTGTTAAATTCATTGATATTTCTTGGCCCTGAGGGATTTCCATGGACACCATAGTTAATGAGCATGAGTACTGCTGTAATTACTGGTAATTAATTAAGAAGGGACTTTAAATAGTTAATTTTAAGACATATATAACAGAATACTTAAATTTTGGATCTAACAACTGGTATGGTGTTGAATCTTTCATTATGTAAGCAAAGTAATGATTGGTCAATAACCAAAAAAAAAAAAAATGAATAAAAAAAATTGAAACAACATTAGGTTGTCTGATCATTCGATTTTGATGGAGGGACGAACCTATAGCAGTTCCTATGTATAGGCTTGACTACTTTATGTTGGGTAAATAATTGGTAAATGATGTTCTGGTCTGCTACCACCCTTTCCTAATTGCTTGAATGACCAACATGCTTTCTCATTTAGGTTAAAGCTAAACTCACTTTTTGACCCTAATTAATATAATACAATTAATACTTATTGTATTTAATTAACGGGTAATCTGCCTTTCAAATCACTTTCAATTGAGTAATTAGCCTCCAATTCTAGTAAAAGGGTAAAAGGTAAGATTTAAGTTCAACTTCAACCTATCCTTCTGAGATTTGGTCATCTATGTAAAAGGATATCCTCTACAAAACTCAAAGACAACCCAGTTTGAGAAATTATTTGGTCAGCATGGTCACGTAATCATGAGAAGGTAGAGATATATCTAGAGCTGTAAGTTTTCAGCTTTTATTTTATTTGATTATTTTGATGCAATTAAGGAGAAGGGGTATTTATTCCTAGAAATAAAAAGAGGTATTCTTTGAGAAAAGTAATGAAACTGTGACAAAGTTGTGTAGATTTAGTTATATGTATATATATATATATATATATATATATATATATATATATATATATATATATATATATATATATATATATATATATATATATATATATATAGGTTGTGAGAAAACAAAGTTAAATTTTCTTCTTTTCTTTCCCCTTTTGATGAAAAAAGTAGAATCACTAAGAGTGTGTTGGGCAAATAGAAAGATGATGCAAAAGCTTTAATAATGGCTTTAAGGGTTGCCTACGACGACGAGCATTGGTATGCGTTACCCTTTGCTACGTAACTTTGCTTTTCATATCCCTTCCTTAACTCATTACTCAACACCCAACTAATATCTATGCATCATCACCTTCTTTTTGGATAAAGCCTCCATAGGCCCCCCCACCTTTCCACCTTTTATTTTTCTTATAATTAATTCTCTTATTTCTAAATTCAAAATTTACCTTGTTTTTAATATTTCAAGTATTAACCCAATTAATATTCAAAACCTATAAAACATCATTTTTATGTACTTTTTTCCGGAGGTAATAATGATGATAATAATATATCATGGATTGTTGGCTACTATTATTACACTTCTAAAGAAACAATGGTTTATTTTTTGAAAAGAAGAATGGGGGTTCGTGTTTTTGGTGTCTCGATTAACGAAAGTAATCTTAGAAAGTTGTCTTTGCATATCCTACAGCACTTTATTTTGGTATGTTTTTCTGTGCAAGTATGATGGTGATAAATTTGTTGGCAGTATTTAGTAGTATTGTTGGTTACTTAGGTTGAAACGTAGGGTAAATTTGAAAACGTAATTTAGGGTAAAAACAAAAGGATGTTTGAGGAGGTAGCGTTGAAGCCCAAATGGGGCATGGCATGGGCTATATTTGTAGGGCTAACAGGTTTTGGGTAAGGTGCAACTTTATTTAACACGCCTAACGGTAAAAAGTAACCAAAAATCCTTCTACACACGTGAATCTGCTCACGCATCTCTGAATATTTCGCTTTAACAACTCTCTAATTTTTTTCTCTATTCATCTTTCTATTAGCAGTTGCAGTTCCTACTTTCTGTCATTCACTTCCACATCTGTGTTTGCTTCAATACCAATTTCTATCTTCTTTTTCTTATCTTATTTTTGAAAAAAAAGTGCATTTTTAGTTAGATTAATTACCTGTTTGATCTATCTAATTTCTGCTGTATATTAATTCAGGTCTTCAAGCCTTCTCGAGAAACTGATTAAGTCTCCATTATCCAAATTTAACATTTTTTCCACTTAAAATATTTTTAGATTTTCTATGAAACTGGAATGTGACATCGTTTTAAAAGTTTTGAAAAAAGAAATGTACTAAAACTTAGTAAAAGTAATTTAAAGGATTTTTTAAGATTTGAAAATCAAATTTGAGTTGAGGAAAATTTGTGATATTCATCATTTTGGAGAGAAAATTGATATTTTGGTTGATAAGTCTTGAAAAGAAAATTTCGTTGATTTAAACTATAAATGTTTTGAGTAGAAAATGATTTTAAGTTGAGAAAAATCAGCAAGGAGACTAAAGGGAGATGTAACTAATAAAAAAAAATGTGAAAAACTAAAATTACACAAGATTGAAAATAAGGGAAAATGTAATTAAGTATTCATTCTATTATTTATCGTCATTTTAAAATTTCTAGATGGTATTGAACATTATTTTCTTAATATATTCTTATTATAAAAATAAAATATACAGTTACTAGTTATGAAATATCAAATGATAAAAAAAAAAAGATAGATAATTGTTTGAACATTATGAATAACTTTAATATAAATATATATTTTTAAAGAAAAATCTGTGTGCAAATATTCTTAACTGACCCATAAAAATAATGAAGAAAGCAAGTATTGATTACCGTTCGTTATTTATTTTAATATGGACTTGTTTTTCTTGAAAAAGAAACCTCACATTAGGTAAATGACAAAAGATATTATTGAAACAGTGAATAGTTAATTCAATCAATTCTTGTTAGTTTAATTAGTGAAGAGTTTAACTTCCTTTTGCAAGTGCTACATCTGAAAAAAAAAAAAAAAAAATTTTTTCTTTT
>Ga0209700_107978_pt1 | contig 14196 bp, 7 predicted proteins | sample SiratroredBW_FD_187528 | JGI IMG/M metagenome (GOLD analysis project Ga0209700, IMG submission 187528) | Root nodule microbial communities of legume samples collected from California, USA - Siratro red BW (SPAdes) (version 2) | ecosystem: Host-associated > Plants > Roots > Nodule | place: USA... | reverse complement strand
TATATATATATATATATATATATATCAAATGAAAAACTTTTAAAAAATCAAACTCCAAATACAGCTGTATTATCTTGCTTATTTGACTCCAATCCACGTTTCCTCATGGAAATGATTCAACTCCAATCAACATTCAACAGCTAAATAGAAAGAAAGGGTTAATATTATTACTATTATTATCATTGACTTAAATACATTGTGAAATAAATGTCATAATATAGAGAAAGTGAAACTGAAGAGAAAGCGCAACAAACAAATCACGATTTAACCATTCTCCTAATAGGCATTGCGCGCCGCCGTGCATTAAACGAAAGGAGAAAAAAGAAATCAAGGGAGTGTTCATATTATTATTTTGTTTAATTTAAGAAAATGGAATAAGGAAAATTAGAAAGAATAAAAGCAGTAATTAGCGCGAGAATCACGAGGCGAACGTGAAGGTAGGAAAAGGAAGCGAGGAAGGGGGAAAACGAGAACGAATCTGTGTAGAAAAAGGAATCGAAGAAAAAAAAAGAGAAATAAAAGAGGAAAAGAGGTTTAATCACTGACCTTGTGAGAATGGGAGAGGAATCAAGGGTTTGTTGCCATGAAGAATCCCAACAAAACCACACAACCAGACACAAACGTTGTTGGTGGTGGTTGTTGTTAGTTTGCGTTGCGATAAAGAGAGAGAAGGAGGAGAAGAGTTGTTTTTGTAAGAGTCGTTCACGTTTTGGGGAGGGGAAGGTGACGCGCTAGGTGGGCGCGTGGGATGGCGGTAGTTTGAACGGTTCGGTTTTGGGAGGTGCATGCGTACGGATAGTGTAGTCAGCTCAGCTGCTGCCGCTGTTTTTCCCAATCTCTTTTTCTTCTTATTTTCGAGAATTATTATTATTAATATTATTATTATTTATTATTTCTTTAATTGGAATTTGTGAAATTATATCTGACAAATGTTAAAACATTGTCTCATTGGATGAAAGTTGTGTTATTATATGAATTTCTAAATTATAGTTTTAATTTTCATTTCAGCAAGAACTAAAGTCATATATAAGATATATGTAATTTAATCTTTATAAATGTAAGAATTGAATTAAAATTATATAAAGAAATTAAGAACAGTAAACACATCAAAGCATATAAAAGTTTTTATGAATGAGAAGAAATTTTATGCTGTTTTAATTATTTTTTTATTTTAAAAGCTTTTGAGATTTAGAAGATAGGTGTATGGACAATAATACCCCTATTCTTTGCTTGAAAAATATAGAAGTGTGTGTATTGCAACTGTTCTGACTTCAGTTGTACGTAATCCTCATAAACAGCTGTACTTTTCATCCAAAAGATTTGAACTCGATAACAATAAACAATTATTTTTAATTAAATTAATTTTGAATTGACATAATTTATATTTAAAGTTCTTCCTTGAAAAAATAATAAAAGTTTAATAAACTTAATAGATTGAAATAACAAACAGGGCGTTTTACCTTTGCATCCATGCGAAATTATTTTTGGTAAAGATTTAAAGGCTTTATGATTTTATTTGTTTATATAAATTTTAATATTTCTTTTATTTGTGAAAAAATTATATTGATAGTGAATAAGAGATCTTTTCATAAATTATAAAGTAAACGTGTTAGATGAAACTTCTTCTTTAAATTTCCATGGACTGTTCCACCTTCATTGAGAATCTAGAATTTGACTATCTGAAAATCCATTTACTTTAAATACTTAAAAATGAAGAGCAAAAGTTTTTCTATATATGGTAAAAAAGCAATTCTATTCCACCAAATATAGAAAAATATCCAGGAAAAAAACATTATATTCTTTTTTATTATACGAGCGCTTAAGAAAATGTGATAACTCCTCTGTGCCAGAGATAAAAATGTGTCTATGATATATAACATTGAAAAAGTATGGGTGAAATATTTTTTATAAAATTAAATGTTTGAGTACATATTTGTTCTTGCAAACTCATTGTAGAAACTGAATTAAATACTTATTTAGAAAACAATATGTTTTCCCCTCACATAATAAGGTATTAGTATTTTGATTTTACAATTGTTTAGATGTGATTTTTCATATTAAATATGATTTGTCCTAAATACCATGTTTAATGAGTTTAAAACCCATGTGATATGTTTTTGTGTGATGTGTTTGTCACTACAAATCAATAATCAATCCTACTAGTTAAATAATTTCTTTGGGTGTCTTATAAAAATTAAGAGTGCACTACTAACGTTAAAAATACTTATAATTATAACAAATTAATTCCTTCATGTTTTCTATGAAGACCTTTTTTAAAATATAAATACTTAAAATATTTTTTAAAAAATAATTAAATTTAATATATATATATATATATATATATATATATATATATATATATATATAAAATATTTTTTAAAAAAAAAATAAATATAATATATATATATATATATATATATATATATATATATATATATATATGAATGGTGTAGATGATACATTAAAAGGCTTTTTTAACAAGAATTAAGCTTAATAAATCTGAAATTGTAAATATAAACATGAGAAACTCTCTTTATTTCACTGAAACATTTTATTTTAGTCTTTATTTTCTCTTTTTTAAAATACTATAGTGAACTTGTAGACTTCTTTAAATTTCATTCTGCAAACCAATTAAGAAATAATTTGGAGTATTAATTTTGAGTGTTGCATTGAATAAGCTCATTCTTTTTTCTTATGTCTTTAATTTTCATTTTCTTTCTCAATGGAATGGATTATTGAGTGAAAAGTATGCAAGTTTAAATTTGAGTATTTTGAAGGAAGATTAAGATTTTTGTGCCTGTTTAACAAATTCTTTTTATATTTTGCTTATTCCTCTTTCTCAAAATATAGTTTCCTTAGTGTACAAGAAAAAAAAAAACCAAGCGAAAAGAAGCTAGTATGTTTAAATTTTAATTTAATTATAATGAATAACTTGAACAAGGAAATTGAGTAAGATTCTTATATGTAAATTTCATGGAAAACAAAGTACTACATTTTTTTAATTATTTGATTATTGAGAAATCACAGTAATAGATTATGCTTAAAATTATAATCAATTATAAATTTTTAATATAATTAATATTTTGTTAATATTAATATTTCTATTTTAATAAAACAAATAATCATAAATACCAAAACAAATAAATAATTAAAATATTGATATACATAATATTTATTTTTAATGTTCTATGAATTAGTTTATTTTAAATTATTGCTCTAAAGTATACTTTCTTATTTTCAAAATTTTATATTAATTTTTTATTTTAATTTAAAACTAAATTTTAAAAATTATATTTTAAATATACTAATTTTAAAAAATATTTTATCATATTTATCAAATTACTCATAAATTTACTACTATTTTTTTAGTTTTCTTTACTCTTATAAATTATAAATCTAGAGAGATTTGTATTTAGGTTTATTATATAATTTCTATATGATAAATTTCTAAATTTTTATATTTTAAATAATATTATTTTTTTTAATTTTTTTTAATACAAATAAAATAAAAGTAATTAAACAAGAAAGATAATTTTCCCATATTTCATTTTCCAGTATATGAATCAAAAACATAAATTTATTGTATTAATAAATTTATTTATTTAGATAAATTTATTTATTTAGATAAATTTATTTATTTAGATAAATTGTTTTAGAGTTTGTACTTTTAATATTATTTAATTAAGTTATATTTTTATTATGTACAAATATATCGATATACCTAACATGAAAATCTGAGTAAAAATTAAAAGGGTTAAAAAGCACTGAATGGGTCAAAATGTTGCTTAATTAAATCCAAGTTTTTTTCTACCAATTTATTTCCTATTTAGTTTATCATAGACTAATAGACTAATCATCTCAGAGTAATACACTAATCATGCTAGTATAAAAGAGTAAAATAGATTAAAATAGATTTTTCACTTGTCATAATAACATGTAATTAACTTATAAACACGATTAATTAAATATAGACAAAAAGAAAAAGTGAAAAAAAAAATATAAGTAATGAAAAAAATAAGAGTGAATAGGTGATGAGTGGGGCCTTCGGGCAGCTGCAGAAACAGAGAAAAAGCTAATTAAGCAGTATTTTCTGATATGATTGGTGGGTGAATTCTTCATTCTATCCACTGCGCGTGAGAATAACATTACCCATTTTTTTATTAATTAATTAATTATTTATTATTATTAGCTATTTCTTCTTTTACACCTTATTATTTTCATTATTTTTTTAATTTTAGACACATAATTTTGGAGACAAAAAGTGATGTTTGGTGCATCACACAACACTATCTTCTTCTTTCACATGTGATCTCCCTTGTAACCAAAATACAAACAAAATGCATTTGGTTTTTCATCTATTTTTGATTTAAAAGATATAGGATATGATTATTTAAACGCATTTAAAAAGAAGTTGGTACTATGATTAGTTATAAATTAAAGTTTTTAAAGTTAAATGTGATCCCGTGATTATAGCTATAGCATTACCAATGCGAAGTTAAGAAAGCAGCTGGTATCTAATAAAAAAAAAAAAACTACTGTTGTATTTTGAGTGCATGTTATTATTAATTACATTGTACTAGGTAAATAATTTCATTGACAATCATTGACACAGTGTAATTGATTTATTATTTCCATAGGATTGAAAGTCCATGAAATTATCCTTACTTCTGAATCTTATCAGAGAAAGGTTTGATACATAATATGAAATTTATAGTTTTAATTATATTTTTGTTTTTAAAAAGTTACAAATTGCTCCTTACTTCAATTAGTAAAGAGGCATATATGAAAGAAATGAGAACACTAAACATAAGGGGAACATTAAATATTATTATCGAATATATAAAGTCACTTAAACATTATACTACAGGATTAAGAATTTAGTTATTTTCTGATCATAAAATTAAAATGGCAGGCTCCTTTTAAAAATATTGATGAAGAATTGAAACAAAAACACTTGCAGTTATTTCAAAATTTAAGATTGTTTTTAATTAAAGTATTCGTAGCATTCAGATTTGTCACAATCACACAATTTATTTGGCTGAAAATACTAAATTGGTAAATGAGTTTGTGAAGTTTGAACCAAAATAGTTAATAAAGAGCTGTGTAGTTATTAAGCACCAAGCTACTTCCTGCCCTAAGACCCCGAGGCAACTGTGGATGATGGAATTGAGGGTCTATTTATATATGGTACCTTTACTTTAAAAATAAAGTAGTATTATTAGCTCTTAAAAAATAATATTTTATAATCTTTCTCTAATAAGTTGCTAAGAAACCATACACCAGAGATATTATGTATTAACATGATTAATTTGTAATTACAATAGGTATACATTTTTAAATATAAGTTGTACAAAATATAAACATCACTTTTTGTAATTTTAGTACCAGATATTTATTTACTTATTAATACATTTATATTTTGTTAATACATTTATATTTTAAATTTAGGTGGTGGAATTTAAATAGTGCTGTAATCAATTAACTTTAATTAAAACTTAATGTGAGACTAATACCTGTGTTTGGGTAAATATTATTTTGAATACTTTACCTAGGCAAATATTTCCTTAAAACTTTTCTTCACACTAAATAGGGCTAAACTTTTGTTCTAAAAATATCTTACTGTTATTATTATAAATTCGTTGCCCATAAATTTATTTTCTATTTTCAAATCAAGCTTAGTACTGAAAAATGCTTATAAGATGATATATATTGTTGTAGAACATTTAGAAGGGCTTACAATAAACTTATTGAAGTTTTTTGAAACAACTTATCCTAAATTCAATCTTACTTGAAGAAAATTTAGCTAAAATATATTGACGGTATAAATTTGCTGTGCACTATATCATTCAATCTACATATACACTCATATACAAAAACTTTATCAAGTTTTATAACATTGTATTCAAAATAAGTTATAATCCATTTACAGTGCAAGAAAAGAGATTGGATAGTAGAGAATATTGAACAAGAAACGTTGAAAGTGGGCATTATTCAGGAGTCCAACAAGTATTGTGACCATCAAGTGATATCAAAGTAGATTCGTCGTAGCATAAATACGACTATGTAAAAGTATTACTAGGCTTGTAATATTACACATAATAGTAGTGGTTTTAAATTATCTGCACTTAGTGGACACTGATGGATGCTATGCTATTTCATTACATAACACACGAAGACTCAGAATAAGTAGCTAATACCCTGCATGCATAAAGGAAGATAAGATATCAAAAATAAAGACGATAGAATGACCAGAAAGTAACCATAGCATATTAAATAGTATAATTCATAAGTCAACTCGAGAACAACCTGTTTCATCAATGCACCTAAAAGAAGATATAACCACGAGATTTCGTGACACCAAAACCTGACATCTCACAAACCAAAACAAATAATTGGCACCAAGCCATTGTGCATGGCTTCAGCATCAAGTTTCTTGTAATGGGAATACGCCATACACAGCAGAATATATTTTCTTCCTTGATCGAAGGAAGATTTTGAACGTTACATCAAGGCTAATATTTTGAAGTTCAATGGCCAAACATGAACAATAACCAGAGACTCAAAGCAACATAATTGGAAACACAACAACGGATCTATGAAAATCAAGCAAATGCAAAGAGTACTTGAAAGCTTATGCAAAGCTCCAAACTCATACGGCCAAGCAAATCCGAAGTATCTCAAAACATATTGTGGGCTAGCAATGAAACAAAACCAAACAATATCTGAATGGTGGTCAACAGTCAAAAAAACCATTTGCCACTGCCAATAGAAAGCTAAGAGATATCATGCTCAGAACCTACCACCTAATTTCTAGAATTTCTTTTGCAAGTTGCCTAATTAGAATATAATAGAAACAATTATACCAAAGAAGTGAACTAATAGATAAACACTAAATTCTACCAATGCACGAGAATTATTTTTCACAAATAGGATAATATAAGATCAAACACGAAACAAAATTGATAATGTACCAAAACTTTATAATACATTCAAAACAGTACCAGACATGTTCAAGCTGGAATGTTTATAATTTTGAGGGCGACATCAGTATTATGAAAAGTGAAAACAGTCAAAAGCTAGAATTATTTCAAAGTCTGATATGAACTACTGCAGACAAGAAATGAAAGCATGATTAATACACCACAAAAGCTTTTGCCAGCCTTAGCAAAACCTTACCATGGATCTTCACGTGGAAGAAAAGATAAAACATGGTTGGCAGGACACAGTCCATAAAAAATTAGTCAAATCTTACACATCAAGTAAAATCATTAACAATAACTGTTATGCTTATAATCATATTAACACAAACGCAATTACATTACCGATATTCTCCAAAGCTTAATGATGAGATTTGAAATACTATACCCCAAAAACTACACTAAAACCCAGAAAAAGGACAACGTCTGCTTGCAATTCTAATGAGCACATCGACCACAAGCAACTAATCATGATATAACAGAGATCAACAAAGTAATTTTTTTTTGGCCACATGTCATCATTTTGCTTTTGTAAAATAAAAAGAGAATCATGGAAAAGAACCATATAACAGTGGAGTTCTCTCTCTCTCATTCTATCCCCATCCAAAACTTTATTCAAATTCACTATACATTCAACAACAAAAACCACAAAATAAAAGGAATAACCAAATCATCAAAAAAGGTGAAAAGAAGCATAATTGTAAATCCAGAAACTATTCTCAAAGTCGAGAAACTATTACATAGTTAAAAATTATTATTGTCTCAACCAATTTTCACGCAAAATATACTTAGGTATTATTAAGCTTTTTTTTCATAAACTGAAGAACTCGATTATATGTGATGCAAAGATTAGTGGAGCCACGAACTCTGATTGATTATCCACGAACAAAATTATTCAATAATTTCTCGTCAAAAGTGATGTCAGACTTTGTTTCTGATTAATTTAGCAACTAAAAATGAAGTTAAAAGCTTATCAATAAAATTCGCATATTCTAACATAAAAGCAAATTACATATGTGTGGAACTAGGAATCAAGGTTATTGAGCACGATGAACCTAAGGAGAAAAAATAACTAACCTTTTCATGAAGAAGAGTGCTGGCCCTCGCACGCGGGGCTATCATCGAAGTTCTTCGACGGATACTTCGCCGTGACCATGCCGACCTCGAAGACGATGTCGTCGCCGGAGGAGCGGATTCCGGTGATCGACCACCACTTGAAGAACGCGCGAACCCTAATTCCGTCAAGTTCCGCGATTTTCCCCTGCACGATCTTCCCGGTGATGGTGTCTGAGTAGGTGGCGACGTAGTTGTCCGGCGGTAGCGTGATTTTGCACGCGCCGCCGAGCTTGACGGAAAAATCGCCGGTGGTCCGGTTCACGGCGTATCCAAGGACGGTGGTGGCGGGAAGAAGACCGGAGGGCAAGCCGTAGCTGACTAGCTCAACGTGAGCCCGCGACAGCGTTGATTTGGGGGTTTTAGGGTTAGGGTTTTGGAACGAATTGGTCACGAGATTAAGAACAAGAGCGAACAGGAAGAGGATTTTGGGATTCATTGCGTTTCCGTTTCGTTTGATTCAATTTTTTTTAAAAAAAAATATTTCCTCTGGTTTTCTATATATGAGAAAATGAAACAGATATTTTTATTTTTATATTTTTTTAATTTGTCAATTTTGATATCTGTCACGATAATGACGAGACTCTGGATGAGGACTCTGAGAATCAATGGAAGATCTTTCAACGGAAAAAACGACTTCCTCTTTTGACTTTTCGGTTCACAGAATTGGGCTTGGGCTGAATTTGACATTGAGGCCCAACTTATGAAATGAGCCCGGCCCAAACACGTGCAAATATCAGTTTCTAATTTCGAACACGTGACATGGCATGGATGTTTGCTTATTTCAACTCCATCTCTCAAATGTATCCAAAAGAATAAATAAATAAATAAAATATGAAATTAAAAACTATTAAATGGATGACTGAAAAAGATAATAATTCACAAAAAATCTAAAACTATTTTCTTTTACAATTAAAAAAATTATATTTAAAATTTTTAATTATCTTTTATATTTTTGGTAGATTACCCAGCCTATATTCTACCCTGTTCTTAACAAGTTGATGAAGGGACAAATCAAAAGAAGTCATTCCAACTTATTTTACCACTTTTAATTCCATCAAACCCAATTAAGAATGTAAAGATATGAACAAATCTAATTAAGGGGACATACTTATCTTAGCCTTTATTATGTCTATTCTTAGGATCAGAGTTCAAAATTGAGATCTTGTAAGGAAAATTAAGCTTATTACAACAGTTTCTAATTGAATTCACTTGGCCAAAAGGCTACAGATGCATCAAACTATCATTAAACATGTGTCCCTTGTGCTCTTGAAAACTTGCACATGTTGCAAATTTAGACTCTTAAGTAAGAGATGCATTCTCTTTTCCTCCATTTTTTTTTATGATTGATGACAGAGGGAATTGTGATGCAAAGGGATGCTTGTGCAAGAAGGCAAAGTACAAATCATACATTTGTTTAATGGTGATGACTATATTAGGCATTTGAGAAAACCATTTTGTGCTTTATTTGCATTCACCACATTTGCTTGTGACTCAATTAAGCTTCTTTTAGTCTGTGGCCATGATACAATTATTTTGTTTGCTACTACCAGGGCCACACTTTTGTTTAGTAATTGGAAGTTTCAAACTAGGATAGAAGAAGTGCATAATGGATCTTCCTTTTGATTATCTGAAAGCAATACCATAGATTTTTGTTGCTTTAATAATATAAAGTATGATGAACATCACTGCCAGAAGAGTTTGAAGTCAAACTTTGAATACTCTACTGCTAGAGCTATATATCTTGTGATGATGTCAGTGACCTCAAAGTTATGTTCATTGCCACGTTACTACTAGTTTTCAATTTCAACAAACATGTCAGAACTGTATGGTTTGAGATAATAGTGTGTATATTGATTTTTATTAATGTTTTCATGTAAATTGAAAAACTGAGATACTTGTGTTATGTGGAGGTTGATTAATATCATAAATACATGGGAAAACATTCTTGTTAAAAAGAATGTTACAAGCATAAGGTTCAAAAGAGCATTTTAACAGAGAATGCAAAGTATGACATATATTTATGGAACAACTTGATCAAATCTAAGTGAAAATTTTAATCACCAATGATCATTGGCTTACATCTTAATCTTTCTTTGCATGAAAATTACTGAAGCTTTGCAGTATGTCTTAACATGATACACTATATACAACACCAAAAAGACACAGAAAATTAGAGCTCCTTAATTCTATTTCAAGATCTTCTTTTGGTTGAATCTGATGAAGATGGTTCTTGAATCCAAAATTATTGCTTACTACCTTGAGAATTCCAAAGCTCAGCATTTTTCACCTTAGACACACTCTGCAACACTTCAGAGGGAAGAATATCGCCCATAACCACTACTACTTTTGTCTCCAGATCCACCTTATATGAGCTCACTCCTGTTTCAAAGGTGAAAGTGAATTCAGATATTATGATTATAAACAGATGCAAAACAAACAAAAATTCAAAACACACCACACTCATACTGAAAATAAACATTAATAATGTTGACTTTATGGCAGATGTTGTCAAAAGGAGTGGTTAGCATATTCTCTATCCTAGCATCCTGTGGTGGACATTTTAGCAACCCTCTGTGTTCATCAGTATCTGACAGAATTTGCTTTAGCTTGTGATGAAATTTAGGAAATAAAGATGAACTGATAAAGCAAAAAGCTGGCAATGGCATGCCTCTCAGTTCAGTAATATTACACACTTACAAAGATACAATGATGGTTAATTTTTTTTTTCTTCATTTTGTTTGTGACAGTTAAATTACTCTAGAAAGTTGCTTTATGATATGGGGAGAAAAAAAGTTCATATGCTCACCTTCCAACTTCGAGATATGTTTCTCAACCTTCTTTGCACATCCATAGCAATGCATGGACACCCTCAATGTCACTATCTGCATAGTTTGTGAACAAGAACATAAACATATGAAACCATTCAAGCTATCTAATATAATACCGAACATGTATTATGTTGTTACAAAAGAAAATTCACTACCAAAAACAGAGAAAGAGTTGGAACAACAACAACGACAACAAATTCTTATTCTTACACGTTATTCAGTTCAGTTAAAGACTAGATTTTGAGAATAAGATATGGAAGAACAAAAGAAGGCCTCACCTGGGGTTTCAGTTGAAAAGCCAAGGTCTGCTTTCCAGCTACTACATCCTTCAATCTCAGTTTATGATCACTAGTAGCACTTAAAATCAAAGGCTTTTTCTCAAACTCATCTTCAAACTCCATAGAGTTCATGCAGAAACAAGTGTTTGAGCCAAAAGAAAGACAGAAGGTATCAAACATTCTCCCTAGTTTCCCCATTTCAAAGATTTGTTCTTAGTCTAAGGCAAATCCGAGTTTAAGGAAAATCACTATTGTAACAACTAAACTAACCTCTCACACAAGTCTCGAGTTTCATTTCAACCAAAGCAGGGTTGTGGGAATATCTTATATTAGGGAGAGAGAGTATAAGGTAGTGGAGGCAACAAATAAGATTAAAGTCAAATTTTATTGGGGAAGCCAAAAGCAGCACAGAACCCAATAAATTTTACGAGGAATAACAATAGAAAATGGATTCAGTTTGGTTATGTATTATCATGTGATGAACTTCCAAAAACACTTGACCAAACTAAAAATGAAGCATGCAACTGGGGTGGATCACATTAATTGTCACTATAAAGTACCACTAATCTTGTGAGACACAGCTCACAAATTTTGGTTATTTGAATCAGATGAGAGCATAATTGCTTTCAAAAACAAGTTTCTGTGAAACAACATACATTATAATAAATTTCAAACAACACATTGTTAGTGTGTTTGATTATACATCTTAAATGTGGTTTTTTCATATTTACTGGAAAAAAAAAGGTTTTGGCATTCACATTATACATCTAAAAGTTTAGTGTGCCTTTTTTTTAGTGGATTTTCAAAGGTGATATATATCATCATTTCTTAGGCAAACCTGCTAGAAACAGAGACATTAAAAAGTATTATAAAAGGAGAAGCATGGCTTGTGAGTTGTCTCTATGACTATTTTGGTCATGGAAGAAACAGGTCGTATTAAAAGAGGTGAAACTTGGATCACATGATCAAGGAGGACACACAAGTAAAGTAGGAAACATAGAACACAAGATCAGAAGTAGAAATGAGAAACTTTATTAGTGAATGTGATGAGTCTTAGCCCAAGTTAGAGGAAAGGAATATGTATGTAGATCCATGTGGGTGATTTATCATGAGTTATATAATAGGTTTTCTCATGCCACTAAAAATTTATGACAGGTTTTTAATTTATAATGCAAACTTCTTTATACTATGTTCCAAAATTGTATGAGTTTCGAAACTTATACAAGAGATTTAACATCGTTTCTGACTTAAAATTTTAAGGAGTTTATAGGTATTTTTTTTTATATATTACTTATGGTACTCATTTTAACTTAATTAGAAAGATGTGACACTATACTTGAATTCCTCTGAGAAATTTCATCTGATTTCTGCATCAATGTTGAATTGATTTTAGGGAGAAATGATAAAATAAGTAATTGAGAGGTATTAAGACCAGAATGAGAAGCTGTGGACATGTGTTGTCCTCACCTTGAGAGTATATGATGGGACAGGAGGTCATGTATTGCATTGCATTATTGAACTCCATGAGATAAGAAGCGTTTACCAATTATTGAATCATTGAACAACTGTGAGAAATAAAGGCTCTTTTATCTACAGCTTGGTCCATGTGACAGTGGAAGCTTTCAAAGGAAGCAGAAGGAGAATTTTGAAAAACAATACGATACTTGGATAGTCCGACACGTATTTGATACTGACAAAAGTATGATATTTATATTATGTGTATAGATGAAGTGTTAAATTCAAAAGATGATTTTTTAATTATTTCATAATTTTAATATGGTTTCAACATAATTTTAAAATAACTAATATAATAATTTCTTAAAAACTTATAAATTTATTATAAAGATAAAAAAAAATCTTATATATAATAAAAATATTTAGATTATATATATTTCTTTTTAATTTTTAAATTTTAGATAAATAAATTAAATTTATTTTTATTATATTTGACTAATCTTGTTTATAACTAGTTTTTTAATACATAAATCTTAATCGACAATTTATATAATTTATAATGATGAAATATATAAATTCGTATCTCCTTGTTTTTTATTTTAGTTTGTGTTGTATCTGTGTCTGTATTAATATTTCGTACTTCATAAGTGATATGTCATGTTAATCACATGAGTTTTTGTTTCTGCATGGATGAAAGTTGAGGTAGAGTTTTGTTTAAGAGGTTATACATGAAGTTCATGTGAGAACAAAATGCAAGTTTCACAGGTCCCTTCACAGTGTGTAGTTACTGCAACTGAATAGATCAACTGATATATATTGTTTTAACTTAATTAATGATATTGAAGATAAGTTTTAATATATATTTGATAAAAAAAAATTATTCTTTAGCTTTTGCAAAGGAAAATGCTTCAATTGATATAGATTGCTTCACTTTAATGAGTAGTTTTTGAGTTTAAATTTTGACCTTACCATAATCTTAAATATTTAAAAGATATTCTTTTGTTTATAATAAACTTAATGATTATTACATTTTTTTCTCTTTGTAAAATCTGCAAATATGATAAAGAAAATGAAAGTAAGAAAAAATGATGAACACAATGAATAACCACACTGTAAGGCACTTGTGTCTGCTTCAGCTTGGAAAGTCCAAACATGTCGGACTGTATGGACTGTTGAAGTATTAGAACTGTTAGAATTTTTTTTTATTGTTGCTTAGTTGGTTATTTACTCTGTTAATAATGCCCTGGTTTGTAGGGCAACCTGTTTGTTTGAATTGGTCTTAGACCCACTCACCACGTTGTTAGGAACTGTAAACGTGGAGCTTGTTTCTGTTATTTTCCTTGTAACAGGCTTGTATAAAGCCTTGCTTTTGCAATTCAATATATGTTTTTCAGTTTAAACTTGCAAATTTATTTTGAGATCCAACATCTGGTATCAGAGCCTCGTCACAGAGGCCTGATAAGAAACTGCAGTTTCTTAAGAAAATAGCAAGAGCAAGAGATTCATAAAAGAGAAAAAATTCAGAGAATTATGGCTACAGAG
>Ga0209700_107977_pt1 | contig 14198 bp, 4 predicted proteins | sample SiratroredBW_FD_187528 | JGI IMG/M metagenome (GOLD analysis project Ga0209700, IMG submission 187528) | Root nodule microbial communities of legume samples collected from California, USA - Siratro red BW (SPAdes) (version 2) | ecosystem: Host-associated > Plants > Roots > Nodule | place: USA... | reverse complement strand
TTTTTTTCTTAAAAATAAAAAAAAAAAAAAAAAACAGTTCAATGTGTTTAATGACCATGGAGTATGTGGATCAATAAACTCAAAATTGTTCTAACTTGATCAATGGTTTCAAAATTGAATCCTAAATATGTTAATATTTAAATTTTAAATTTATTTCGATTACATAATATTCAAATTTTATAAATTTGTAATTATTTTATTCAATTTTACATACTTTACTTCTTTTACTCTTATCAAATTCAACCATACACCTCATATACTCATTTAAAGTTTCAAAAATAACAATTTAAAAGTTTATAAAACTTGAATAAAATTATGAAATTTCTAAAATCAAGAGACTAAAATGGTGAAAAAATTAAAATCATTAGTTAAAAGGAAAAGTTAGATGTTTCCTTTCTAATTCTTATTTATTGCGTGAATACAGTTGTTTACTACATATAAATGCTTTTAAATAGTTCATTTTATTAAACCAAGAATAAGCATAGGTTCAGATTGTGAAATAAGTTGGGCAAGAATTGTCTGGATTCAAGTGTGGTCTGGCCCATCTCTTCATTGGGCCCCCTTATTTAGGCTTTATGCTTTCTGCACCCCCTAAACCCTAAATCCAACTCCATACTAAAGCAAAAAGACTAAATAATTAATACCTGTTAACTTCAACAATTAGCGCGTACATATATACTTTTGCAGGACCAGATATGTTTGGTTATTGGAACAAGACCTTAGTTGTCTGAAGAATGATCTTGTAACTAGCTGTTCATTGAGCATGTGTTTTTTTATATGAAAGACTTAGGTTTTGAAGTAGTTAAGAATTCTACTGCAGTGTGGATTTTGGAGTAAAAAGAAGTTGCTTGATTTTTTTGGGTGAACAAACTTAAATAATATAGACATTAATTATGTACCTGATTTCAGTACCCTAAATTATCTTGTATTCATACTCTATCACTATTAATTAATGAGAGAAAGGAGAAAGAATGATTGAGAGGCTTAAGAGTAGTAGTTCAGTTGCAGACAAGGGATGTTACCATGCTGAGATAGCAACTAGTAACTACCAACTTTCCGGTTGGTGTGATCTACATTCAGTTTGTTTCCCTTTGACCAAACGATCTTTAACTGCCTGGTTGCTGTTCTTTGGTAGTTCTTCTATTTCTTCCAAACATTACAAAATAGTACAAAGTGTATGATTGCATTTCAATTAACATTGACAAAGTAAAAATATTTTACTTTGAAACCAACAATTTCTTTTCCTTCTTCCTTTCATGCATTAGAACTAATATTATGGCAATAACAACTTGTTTGAAATTGTAAAAGCACTTCCCAAACTTTAGCTTAAATCCTCTTATAGTAATTTTACAGCTTATGAAGTCAAAGGTATTTTATCCAACCTTCCTATGGATCGGACCGACAGAGGATATCTACAAAAACATTCTGATGTTCAAATCAATTAAAATTAAAATAAAGCAATAAATACGTAATAACAAATTGCATGTGACAATCGAATAACCTTACGCATTGCAAACATCCTTGTTTTCAATTAAAGAGGAAAACATGTTAGTTATGTTGCTATTCTGTTTGCAATATGCACTCAAAAAACACTTGAGTCAGCAGCATGTGTCTTGCAGATACACACATCTTTATAAAGACATTTAACATGCTGATTTACTTGTTATGATAAATAAGTTGGACGTTCAAATCTCCATTCATCAACTTAAAAATTGTTATTAACATATGTTAATTTAATATTAGTCAATTAAAACATGATCTTTCAATAATTTATAACTGAATGTAAACTTTATTTTACAAGTCTGTTTTGTAAGATTAAGTTAAACTTAAAATCTATTTCTAATATGATATTAGAACGTATTTTATAACACGATTATTAGACTTATTAGATGTATTATCAAAATCAAATTACTTATATATATAAATTTTAAATTTAAATTGAAAAAGTCGAGTCTCTTGTGTAAAACTGAATCGTAATCACCGTAATGTTAAAACTTATAACTGAATCGTAATCACCGTAATATTAAAACTTATAAGAGATGTAGTCTGAATTTCTCATAAGTAAAGTGTATAAAAGAAAAGGTGAAATTAGGAAAACTAAAATAACTTGGTGTAGAACAGTTTGAATTTTGATGGAAGACGTTGTTCATGTGTACCCGGGAGCTAATTAAGGTAGTGTTATTAGTTGGCTTGAAAGTGACTTTCTTTCCCAAATTCCAAGACTATATGGTCTAATATGCCTCACGGGTGACCACACACGCCATAGAAAAAGGTCTTGCTGTATTTAAAAATGTAGTACATGTTTCAGCTAGCTCGTGACTACACACTGAATTCAGCCATATATAACTCATTCATAATTTCATATGCAAATCATTTTCTATAATTTCATTTCAAATGCTTTATTCTATTACTTACCATCTCTATCAAGCACCAAGATGGAAAATGAAACTACGAGAATGTGAATAACTTCTTCAAAATTTGTGAATAGCATTGGACATTCATAAATAAATAAATAAACTAAGAAAAAGAGGAGCATTTCACTGATGTGTTGTTCATGTGACTTTTAATATTTAAATTGTTATAACATTTTATTTTTCACTCTATAAAAATCTATCAATCAGAAAGTAAAAGAAAATCAAAATAAAGAACAATTCACCACTGATTTGTTTGTGTAAGAGTTGAAAGCACTCCTTTTTATACTTTACATTTATTTAATTACTTTTGCCGATAATGAAAACAATTCGACCTCAAATTATTTTTATCTTATTCAAAATTTCTTTTATACAATTTGTTATAGCAATTGTTCATCATAAGACTTAGTTTACAACATTGTTTGTGGAATACTACTAATAAAGTCATATTTTCTTGTAGCAAAATAAACTAAAGAATAGCAGCATAATTTATAAAAGTGTTTTTAAGTTCTTATTTAAAAGAGAAAATTATGATATTTAGACACTAAAAATAAAGATTTTGTTAATTTTTTTGAATGTTTTGGACCTTCCAATAGAATATGAAGATTACGACATGCAACATGCACAAAAAAAAAAATCATAGACATTGAAATTATTAGGATAATTTAGAAAGGAGTTCCATTAGCCATACTTCTAATTATCATTAGTGGAAAAACAAAAAAAAAGGAAGCTTGTGAAACTCTTAAACAAGAGTTTGAAAGAGATTCACATGTTAAGACGATCAAAATTTCATATCTTACGAGATGTTTTGAAAATAAAGAAAAGAAAATTCTAAATGAATATTTTAATAAATTGTTAAAATTAGTGAATCAAATGAAGTATTACGAAAATATAATTGATGATTGGAGAATTGTTAATAAAATTCTTATTTTAATTGAACAATTTGATCATATGATGAAGAAATCCGCCTGGAGTTAAAAGAGACTATATAAAAAAAGGAAATAATTAGTAGTAAAATTTATTTGTTGAAGTAGATAATGAGAACAAGTGTCATATCTGTACGCAGATTTGTTTCTATTTCTATTTTTTGTATACTCTTTTTCTTGAATATTGGTTCTGTGATCTGTTTAGTAGAGTGTCTTTTGTATGATTTTTTGTTTTGGTAGTTGAGTGACACTCTTTTTAATTAAGGTGTATTGTACAAGGGTTGTAATACTCCTTAAATATTTCTTTTATTTTATTTATTCATTACTGTTAAAAAGAAAAAAAATCAACAACTATTCTTAAAAAAAAATCAACAACTATTCTTAATAACAAGTGTGATCAATGTTATATTTTATATTATTGATAGTGAATGTATTACTAAAATTAAATTTTAAAGAAACTCAAAACCTTAATACTGATAATACCCAAAATAAATAATAATAATATTATATATATATATATATATATATATATATATTAAAAAAAGTATCACACCATATTCAAAAGTATAACTCAACTTCTTCGCCCTAAAATTAGAAAATAGAAACGAAGTATCACCTGCTATCATTAAGCAGGTGAATCATTTAGTCTAAAGGTTCTAAGACGAAGAAGTGGGAGTTTAATTAATGTATTATATTAGGATTAATGATGTGAGAACTTTTAGCCTTTGAGCATGTTCATGCCTTTTGGTGCCTCCACTTGTCTCTCTATGCCATGCTTATTACTGCATCAAGACAAAACAATTTGGTTTCGTGGTTTTATAAAAACTACCAAATCATCATCCAAACTAATAATTTATACATAAAGAAATTTATCTGTGAGAAGTTCAAAGTTCCAACTATTAATTAATTATAGTTTATAATAATTATTCATTAACATATAATATTAATATAAGTTAGAGAGAGATTATCCCCGAACTATTTTGTTTTAATATCACAAGACTTTTCTTAGTGCCAATGATAAACTATGATAACACCTTTCTATGTGCATGCTTGCAATCAATAAATTATTTATAGGTATACAGTGTACAACTATATATAACAATTAGTGATGTACTGGTGTTAGGTGTATTGAATTGTAAGTGTGTTTATCTGTTTTCTCTTTTTTTTTTAAAAAAAAAAAATTGAAGTATCCCTTTTATATTTTTATTCAATATATTTTTTATTACAGATACAAAAATGTTTATGCATTTTTGCAAGCAGTTTTTATTTTCCACGGACATTTTTAATATTTTTTTCTCCTTTAATGCTTTCACATACTGTTCTATTCTTAGCCAACAATTTCCCTCTCAACCATCTAAATTACATTTTTTAATATTTTTTTATATTTATATATATATATATATATATATATATATATATATATATATATATATAAATATAATCTCTTCAACCACCTATCCCTAATATTTAATCCCTTTTATATTTATTTTTAATTGAATTACAATTTTTGTTATTAAATTAATTATTAAAAGTAATATTAAATCACAGTTTAATAGTTGATTGTAAACTCAAAAAATAACCTATATATTAAAAATTATTCATTATAACTTTTAATAATTGACATAGACATGTATAAAAATATTTATTTTTTAAAATAATGATATAAAAATAAGCATTTATCATTACAATACAGAGAATAAAAAATTAGGTTAAAATAAAATGATATACTTGTCTTTTACAAACTCGTCTAATAACTACCACTCGTCTTTAGATACTAGTCAAGAAAATAAAAATAAAATATTTAATACAAGTAATGTGTGTTATTCTAAATATATAAATTGCATTTAAATAACTATGCATTGACTTTTTAATTATAAATATTACGATGGTGTTTTTCTTCAAAAGTTTACAAGTGCAGATTATTTTGGGTTTTCTGTAGATTCAGCACGAAACTGTTCCATGTGCTTCAGTCCAGATTCAGTTGAAACTTTAAGCACGTATGACAAAACCTAACCAAATAATGCTGAATAAAAGCACTGTGACCTATTTATTGAAGAGAAAAAGAAAACTACTTTTAAGATTAATCTTCCTCAAGATGAACTTCTAATAAAATAATAAAATACATTTTTAAATTAAAGTTAATTTAAATATAATCTAAAAATAAAAATTATATGAGAAAGTTTTCCAAACTAACTTATGCATGAAATATTTAAATTTATGAGGAGGTTGAGTCATTTTTATTTCTTTTTATATTTATTTCCTATCAGTTTTTATAAAAAAATTGTGAAAAATGTCTCAATTAAAAAATAAACTACTGAAAAGAAACACATGAAATAGTACAACTAGAAAAACTAATTCATTGTCACTTTTCCCTATACAGAATACAGAGAGACTCGCATTACTCTCTCATTTACATCTCTAATAAATATGAGACAGTTCACCAAAGTCACTGTTATACCTACAAATCCAGATACTATTGCTAGCTCAGAATTTTACACGTAAATGAAGTTTCCCTCCAAATTATAGTTCCATTTTCATTCTAAAAAAAACATAAATATGAATTTTGAAATTTGAAGTTAATACGCAAAAAGGAGAAAAGAAAAAGAAAAGCATGTAAAGAACTGCGTCTTAAAGGTAAGCAAATTACATCACTAATTGAAGAACTAATTAAGGGAATAAGAATATCTCACTTTTTAGTGGGGACTCAGATTACAGAGCAAAGCTCAATTGGCATATAGATCACAACTTTATTACCATATTTGTCGCAACATGGCTCTACTATCAGAAAATTTACCTAATTTCAAATCCTCTTAAGTTGGAGAATTTTATTTATATTCTCAAATCATTATGCTTAGCCATATATAAGTATGTAATCCTAAATTATAAGACAACAGTTTGAGTTCTCAATGTCAGATTAACTTTTAATAACTAAGCAATGAATGAAACTTTCTCCTGAATCAGAAGCAAACATGAAAGTGATTTTATCGTATTCCCTAATGGAATCTGAAGTCTGAAAAAAGGTGCCATGACGCACTTAAACGGATATAACATGAATATTTTGTTTAGAATATATGTAAAAATGTTAACAAAACGTGTTTTTGTTATAATAAAGTTAGTTAACATGATACGTATTTCATATAGTAAAAATTTCAAAATATTTAATACTTTTTGCTTAAGTAAATAAGATAAGTTATAGATTTTTTTTTTCTAAAAATGTACCCATGATAACAATAGTTAATAAAAAAACCATGATATTATTACAATCAAATAAGCTATATGTCTTATTGCTTTCATTTTAAATCCTTATTCGTTCTATCCTAAAATAATATTTAAGAAAAAAATTAAGAAAGAATTATAATAAATAATTTTTAATAAAAGTAGTTTTTTCATTGTAATGATATACTCTAAATTGTGTTTAATGTTAGAGAACTCAATTAATTAAACTGTTTGATGAAAGAGAATAGAAAATCGTTTACAAGAATAAAAAATTGTCTACTATTTAAGATTTCTTGTTAATATCTTAGTTTAGATTCTATATATAAAGACTGTTATGAGTTTAAATAATATATTATTGTTAATATCTTAGTTTAGATTCTATATATAAAGACTGTTATGAGTTTAAATAATATATTATATCATGTTAGATTTTATATATAGAATTTTTTAATGTTAATAAAAATGTTTTCTTTCAACTTGTTATTATGTTTCCTTAATTGTTATTATCGTTAACCTTTTGATTTTATTTGTAAGGATAAGAAAAAAAAAAGTTAAGAAGTGGAAGACATGGGCATCAAATTTTGATATGAAGAAATTTTTTCGAGAAAATAGTTTAAGTCACTTATTAAGTAAAAATGAAAAAATTAAACAACATATAAGAAATAAAACACACAAATAAGATGATTTAAGGTTTTAAGTTCAATGTGGAGTCAACAATTCCTTTTATAAATCTGACTGGTGACTCTTATATGATTCTACAACGATCGTATATGTATATATGACTAGTTAGATAATACGAGATAAAGATAAGTTGTGTCATCTGAAATTGGAACACATTAGTCAGAAGTGTTTGGTAGAGATAAAGATACTAGAAAATGATAAAAAATTAGTCAGAAATATTTAATAAAGATGAAAATGCTAGAAAATGATAAAGAAAAGGGACCATACACTACAAAAAGTTTATAATTTGTTATATAGGGAATTTTACATATACAAATTTTAAATACAGATACATATTATTATTATTATTAACATTATTATTAATAATATTTTAATAATAATAATAATACATCATTATTAATATTAATAATATTTTTATTGTTAAGCATAAAAAATCATAGTCAAGTAATAATCATATGTTCATAAAATTTATAATAAATATTGGTTTTATTCGTACATGTCTAACATGATTTCAATTTCCATTTGTAGCAAATTACCCAAATCCCACTGTAGGTATAATGACTCAAAAGCGCATTATTAATTAATAGTTCTTTATACAATTTCAGTCAAATATCATCGAAGTGTATTTATACTGATAAATTTAGTATTTATTTTTAGGTATTTTTATTTTATAAATAAATCAAATTTATTGATACTGATAAATAGGAATCTTGACAAAGATTGCCTAAAATATTAAAACTAAGAACATATTTTTATAATTTTTTATTTTTTAAGAATACCTAGTAGCAGTAGTTTTTGTTGGGTATAGCGATGTTGTTTGTTTTGTTCTAATGTGTCAGATCTGTTAGCTTCTGCTGCCATATACGTCATGAAAAAGAAAAAAAAGACTCTCTCTCATTCCCTGTTTATACGAGACAGCGCATTTAGTAGTAGCTAACGAACTCCAAATTACACATGCACTGCACTTATTCTCTCTTCCAAGCACATTTTCATTCTCTCTTCACTCTCACAACCCTACGTTCTTCTCTTTCACGTCACAAGAACAAAAGCTTGTGTTCCCTGTTTCTGCTCTGCGTGAAAACAGAGTCCCCTGTTTGGTACTTACTGCAATGAAGTATATTCGGAGCAACAGCTTGAAGAGGCTGTTCTCGTTTGGAAAACGCGGGTTTGGGGAAGAAAACGATGTGGGGTTGGTGGCTCCTTCATGTGAAGAGCACCCTCCAAGACCCTCTTGGAAATGCTTCTCCTTTGAAGAGTTGTTTGATGCCACCAATGGTTTTAGCTCAGGTACTTTAAGTTAGTCTCCCTCAAGGTTTCAAGTTGCAGTTGCAGTTAAGTTACGGTTACATTTTCATCACTGATATCATGGAAACTGTAAACATGTTGGGGTCAAGAAACTCTGAAAGCCTTGAAGTTGGCTCAAATGAAGACCTTTGTTTAAAGCCTTGATCTCAGTCTATCTTTTTTGTTTGATATACTAAGCTTCTTTGTTTTGACTTTTTTTCTTCTTGTTTGGTAGGGAATTTGGTTGGGAGAGGAGGGTTTGCAGAGGTTTATAAGGGAACGTTGCGTGGTGGTGAGGAAGTTGCGGTGAAGAGGCTCACCAGAACTTCAACTGATGAGAGGAAGGAGAAGGAGTTTCTGATAGAGATTGGCACAATTGGTCACGTGCGACATGCCAACGTGTTGCCTCTTCTGGGGTGTTGTATTGACAATGGACTTTACCTTGTTTTTGAGCTATCCACCGTTGGTTCTGTTGCTTCTGTTATTCACGGTACATTAATAACATCGAACAAAAGTGAAAAAAGTACTTTTTTTTTTTTTTTTTTTTTTTCTGTAACTGTGTTTTGGGCTGCAAAATTTGTCATATGATGTTGTTTTTCAGAAAAGTGAAAAGAAAGGATCTTATTAATTAGGGTGTGTATTGTCCATGTAGATGAGAACTTGCCTCCTTTAGATTGGAAAACAAGGTATAAGATAGCTCTTGGGACTGCACGTGGTCTTCACTACTTGCACAAAGGCTGCAAGAGGAGGATAATTCATAGGGACATCAAGGCCTCAAACATTTTGTTAACAGCAGATTTTGAACCAAAGGTTCTTCAATTTGTACTCTACTTGTGTTCATTAGACCAATCTGTGTCTCAATAATAGTGATTTTGATAGCTTTACTCTTCCTTGGTAGATATCTGATTTTGGACTAGCAAGGTGGCTTCCATCTCAGTGGACTCACCATTCAATAGCCCCAATAGAAGGAACATTTGGGTACCCTTCTTTTCTATTTCCCTTCTGTGATTGCCAATTTTCCATAATATAAATATAGTTGGTTTTTAAATGGTTATTATTTTTTGTAGGCATTTGGCACCAGAGTACTATATGCATGGAGTTGTGGATGAGAAGACAGATGTATTCGCTTTTGGTGTGTTCTTGCTTGAAATCCTCTCTGGAAGGAAACCAGTGGATGGGTCTCACCAAAGCGTGCACAGCTGGGTATGATCCCTATGGACCTTTGATGTTGAAACTCTTTCTATTTAAGCACTTAATTCTAATTTCCGTGTTATTTCATGCAAAACCCCACATTTGGTTTGGTTGATCTAGATTTAGGCTAGACTAATGGTGACCTTGTTTAGTGTTACATTGTTTAAACATTTTCTTGGCAAATAAGTATGTGCTATTATGACTTGATTTGTAGGCTAAACCAATACTAAACAAAGGGGAGCCAGAAAAGGTCGTAGATCCAAGGCTTGAAGGGGCTTATGATGTGACACAGTTTAATAGAGTAGCCTTTGCTGCCTCCCTGTGCATTCGGGCATCTGCAACTTGCAGACCTACCATGAGTGAGGTACCTCAAACACATTTGTTGCACAACTTTGGTATCACTTTCCTGAAATCTTATTATTATGAAGCCAAACAAAGTTTAATAGGTTAAATATGGTTTAGTCTTTGTAAAAGGTCATTTTAATCCTAAAAATAAATTCTCTTTTAGTTTCTCATCAATGAAAATTTGTCTAAGGATGCTTGCATTCAGGCTTTTAAAACTTTCTATGAAGTTGAATGAATGCTAGTTTCAACTTAAAAATAAATAACTATTAGATGATATTCCATTCTCAGTCCAATCATCTACAGAAGTATATGTTCTTCTGCTTCCATTTTTATGAAAATGAGTATATGTTCTTTTGTTTTATAAATGACATAGAACTCAAAAAGAGACCAAAACTGAATATTGTCTTATTTGTAAAAGACTATAAACACATGTTATCAATTTTTAAGAATAAAATAATTTATGATTTAATGACATAGAACTCATTTACAATACCAATGTATTATAATTATATTTTTTATTTATTTGGTTAGAGTTGGATTATCTTTGTCTTTTGGCATAGAGTGTTCAAGTCAAAGGAAAGATTTCTCAAATTCAACGTTACTAATGTGACAATTACTGCTGATAACATTTTAATATTGATTTCTTTTATTAGTCGCTCTTATGTATGAGACTAACTTGTTGTCTAACAGGTAATCACCATTATCTTTATTTCTTCTTGTTTTTTTTCTAATGAAAGTAATCTATAACTTTGTTTTGTTCACAGACTAGGATAATAACTGCCACTGGTGTAACCACCACGGCATTGTATAAGTAACACTATTTAATGTTTATAAAACTATACAATTATTATGTATTACATAATGCTTTATAGGTAGAATAGTCTGTGTCTGTGACTGGTCCCCCACCTTCCTTTTACAACAAAATTTATCTAAGTCTCATTCTGCAATTAAAACTTTGATCAAATAACTGCTACATAGCAGCTTACTTTCTTGTATTAATTTCCAGAAATTAATTTTGTTACTACTCAAATTAATACAACTGTTATCCCATTACAAATCACATGATACAATAGATGTAGTTATAAGTGGGACTGCAAGTTTTCTTTGTTCGCGCGATTCCCAAAAATTTACTTGTTCTCTATTTGAAGGCCTCATTGTAAGTTCTCTCTAGCAGTAGAAATTGTTTCTAGAATTTCCAGACATTTAGAAATGACATTATCCTTTGTGAAAGTAAGGAATCTTTGTAAAAAATATTCTGGTACTCTAGGTCAAATATGTGATGATGGAACTATTTTTATTGTTTTGTGTGTGTGACAGGTACTGAAGGTAATGGAGGAGTGGGAGATGGATAAAGAGAAGTGGGAAATGGCAGAGGAGAAAGAAGAGGTGGAGCTATGGGGTTATGAGGATCTGGAATATGCATATGACAGTTCCTTTTCAATGTCTCTACCTGACTCAGTTGGAAGCACTTAAGGTAAAAGAGTTAGGTACCACTTTGAACTACCTGTAGATATATGCATATTGTTACATAAATACAAGCCTCTTGTGGCTCTTCTACTCCTTTTTAATGTATTTATGTGGATGTCAAATATTTATCATAATCCAACTCAATTACTTGCCTTAATTTTGACCCTGTACCTTTTTCCTTGTAAAGAAATTAATAAATACAATATGAATTTCAGATGCAGAAACATGTCATTGCATGGTCATTTTCTGCAGTGATGATTCACAGAACAGAATGACCACTAGTGCAAGATAACCATAGTTGTTAAAGAAAATGTTGAGATATTATTCAACAAGTCCTTAAATTGATTAAATTGAACATTGAAAGAGTGATACTTTTTTTCTTTTTGTAACATTTCACAATTTTGGATGGGAAATGTTCGCCAATTCTATTAAGAATTAATTTGTGTTAAAAAAATGAACAATTTTGTTTATTTTATCTATAATATTTGAATTCTTAATCCAGTTTATCTGAATTAACAATTTACCAGAAATTAATTTGTTTTTTCATCAGCATCAAATTAACATGTTATCATATGTTATGAGACAATTCATTTAGAAAAGGCTTTGCGTTTGATTTTCACTTTATAAAAACATTTTATACCAACAATAATCACTATATCAAGGGACAAAATCAATAATCAGAAACAAATCTCACAGAACCCTTTTCTGTCTGGTGTTATATATATATATATATATATATATATATATATATATATATATATATATATATATATATATATATATATATATATTCATATATATACCAAACATGTACTATAGGCCAACAAATATACAACTCAACCTTCAAGTTTGATATAATAGTGCATGGCAGTGATTCATATGCTGAATGGCCCAGCCACCTGCAATTCCTAACCTATTTATGTTTATTCTTAAATCAGAAACAAGTTTATAATGGAGTGGGAGGAAGAGGATGATCTGTTATATTGGAGTTGCAACAATGACTCAGATCTTATTTACATGTAATAATGGTTTCATTAATAAAATAGATGATGATTAGAAATAAAATCGATGTAAGTTTTATTTTATAAGTTGGTTTTTTGAAATTAAATTAAATTTGAAAGTTTGCCTTTTAATAATTTTTTTTACATATTTTTTTGAGTGTTGGTTGATCCTTTGGGAGGTTTTAAGTATATTATAAAGAAATATCATTAAGTGAAAAGACTGTTTCACTCTGTCTAATTACATGAATACATTTAATTTTATCAGCTTAAAAAAAAGGAAAAAGTATAAAAGAAATTGTGAACGTAAGTTACTTCTAAAATATTTAGTGAAACTTCATTATGAATATTTTATGAAACTTTTAAAAATTCACATTAAAATTAGTAGAAAATTTATTTCTTTCCAATTTCGATAAAAAATTCGGAAAATAATTCTCATAATATATGAAAAAAATTAATAATAAATAAAATATATGAAAAATAAATTCAGATTTGTAATAATATTTCCTAGTTTTTTCATACATATATAATTTATATTTTATTTCTTTCCATATATATATATATATATATATATATATTACAACATATGTGTAACATAAATTATGTAATTATATATTTCTCCTTTGCTAAGACTCAATAAATTTCTCAGATGTTTTCATTTTGTAGTATAAATTTTATTATTCTTTTGTCAAAAAGATAAGCGTACTGTAGAATAATTACAATTAAATTAAAGCGAAACATAGTTAAATGATAACAATTACTCTATCTTAAATTTTTACTTGTTAAATAGAAACAATAATTTAAAAAGGTTATATATAAATAAAAAACAAACAAAAATGTAATAGATAAGTTTGAGTACATGTGTAATTTAGCTCACAGCTGGAGGGTCATAAAAAGGTTAGGTGGTGTGGTGTAGTACAACATCACATCCCAGTGAAAACCACACAATAATAAATTTATAATACTATAATAAATATTATAATAATATAATAGATGTTATCCAATAAGTGAATCTGGTCCAGACATGCATCCAAGGTATAAATTATGACAGGTAGGAACAAAGATTCTGTTCAAAAATTATATTGTCTGGTATATTATATAAGCAACTAATCACCATAAAAAAAACTAATTAAGAGCTTCAATAATTTTCAAGAGCTTATATATTTAAACTATTTAATATTTTTTCTGAAAAAATTATTATTATAATATCTTCCGCTTTACAGTTATATCAGACTAAGTTTCTTTCCATTTTCCATGAAAAAATATTTTATTTTAAAATTAGTTTTAAAAAATTTAGTAATTCATTAAGAGTTTTGAACAAAAATTAACATACTATTTATTGTTGAGCAACAGCTAAAAATGATCATAATTATAATTAAATTTAAAATAAACTATTTTTCTAATTGTAATATATAAAAAAATATTTTTCGTAAAAACTCTAAAATCCCTAAACAAATGGATTACAATAGGAAAGTGTTATGGGGGAGAGAAAGAAGAAATTGCTTACTTTTCTCACAATACATACATATATAAGTATATATATATATATGTATATATATATATATGTATATATATATATATGTATATATATATATATGTATATATATATATATATATATATATATATATATATATATATATATATATATATATATATATATATATATATATATATATAT
>Ga0209700_107976_pt1 | contig 14201 bp, 12 predicted proteins | sample SiratroredBW_FD_187528 | JGI IMG/M metagenome (GOLD analysis project Ga0209700, IMG submission 187528) | Root nodule microbial communities of legume samples collected from California, USA - Siratro red BW (SPAdes) (version 2) | ecosystem: Host-associated > Plants > Roots > Nodule | place: USA... | reverse complement strand
AAAAAAAAAAAAAAAATAATAAAAAAATATATATATATATATATATATATATATATATATATATATATATATATATATATATAAAGAGGTAAAAGGTAAAGAAAGGGTAAAAGAAGGAAGTTATTGAAAGTAAAAAGAAAATCAATTTCATTAATTTAAATATTGGGGAGAACATACGTACACTTTTCTCATAGAAATGATATTCGTGAGTTGTAAGACATAAATAAAAGAGTAAAATATCCTAAAAGTGAAAAAAGAATATGAATTAGAGATGCATATACCACATATTTGGTTCTACGTAGAACTGATATATATTATGTGATCTACTACTTTGGATTTACATAAAACTGATGTAATAGATTACATTATTTGAATAATTCTATAGATATTTCTAAGATTGTCAGGTATTCATATTTTTAACCGATTTTTCTACTATCTATACTTATAAAGAAAAATTGAGTGTGTGATGTACAGGAGTATATATGTATAATTTGACATGCAAATCTGGTGAGATTAAGCAAAAAGTAAAAGAGAAAGAAAATAAAATAGGTAGTGATTAATGACGAAAACCCCACCCCACTCCTGCTTCCACTTATTTTCTGTGTACTGCTTCTGCCTATTTAAAATGGCCACATATTTTAGAAAGAGCAGACATACAGTGATGGAAACAGCAGTGCTGCACTTTCTTTACAGTTTGTTCGTCATAATTTGTTGGTGCAGTGGCAACATGGTGCAGGCTATTGAATTACCTAAGTACACACTCATACTCTCTCAATCAGATTTTCAGATCAGACTCTACAATGAATCCACATGGATCTCAGCCCGTGTTTCTGGAACCTCCTTCGACCAGTCCTACAAAACTGGATTTCAAAGGTTTTATCTTTTCATTTCTCATTTTTTGCTGATATTTCTCTGCAATACATGTGTAAGAGTATTTGTTTTTTTTCACCCTATCTACACTGTTCTCTTTCCTTTTCAGATTCACTTTCATTCAAACACTCTTGCATCGGTATCATCTGAATAGTTTAACGAAAAGTAACTAAATAGGATAAGCCAGTGTTTCTAAATATACATTTTAAATTTAAAAATATGCTCCTGTGCATTTTCTTGTACTTTTTAATAGAAAGTGAACATGCCATAAAAAGGGTATAAACTTAACATAGTAACAAATTATAACTGAAATTCAAAAACAGATTTTGTACATAACCCTTTTGTTAATATGTGATTGTTAATGATGCACAAGGCTATACCAGTACATCCATGGTGAGAATTCGAATTCTTCAATGATTCCATTTACTGCTCCAGCCTTAACGAGTGTGCCATCGTCATCGTCACCCTCTGGGGACACCTATATTGTGAGAATGTTCGTATCAACTCGGTTTCAGGGGAAACCTCCGGTGCCGAATCCTGAACTGAAGCTGCGGATAGAGAAGTGGAAAAGCGAGTGCATAGCAGTGAGGAAGTTCAGTGGGTATGCCAAAGATGATAACATCAACAAAGAAATGGAAGCTCTTGTAAGTGCCCTAAACAAGCAATCGGTAACAATAAAAGATACCAACTCCTATATCATTGCCAACTACAATGCTTCCTCTCATAACACTTCTCAACGCTTAAATGAAGTGTGGATAAATGTGTCGGGACTCGGGACCCAGTGCTGAGTGTTGTTCTTCCTTTGTCTTTGTGTCATTGTGCTTGGAATGGCTTGTTTCGATGATGCCACGTGTGAAATGTCTTGTTTCGGTGTGTTCGAAGGTCTAACGTAAATAATGTTTTCGCTTCTGCTATAAGCATAGCTATTTACCGTAAATAAATATAAATTATTAAACATTTGATGCTTCACTTAATAAATAGTTCCTAATTCTTCGTTACTAATTGCTGTTTGGCTTGCATTTTAATATAAACTGTTGTAAGAGAATTATTAGAATTCATTCAGATAAGCACACGATGATTCAATTCTTTCAATGAGATTTTTGTGTCGCTTATATTTGAACAGTTAAGGTTTTATTTCACATTTTATAACAAATTAGGGTAAAAAAATTATGGCATAAGTTTGACGTGAAAATTTTATTGCCAAAACGATGTCAACTTAACAGATAAAGAGGTTTATGTATGGTAGTGTTGGAAGGAGAAGTATTGTCAGCAGATTAAACGTCCGCACAATGCGCTTATAATAAAAAAAATACATGTTATCAAGGTTAGCTGGTGAGGTTTTAGCAGAAGATTTTGAAGAAAAATTACTGTTGACGAATTTTGGAAAATATCTCGAAATTAAAGAAACAATTACAGACTATGCACATGGGTGACAATGAATAAAACCACAAATATATTGATAACTTCAAAGCGGAAGTTGTGTTTTTTGTTGGAAGTTGTGTTTTTTGTTGTTTGCAAGTGCTTCTGACAGTAGATACAAACAATAAGTATATAATGGAGGAACAGATCTTAAGGCTTTATGTACAAACATTTTTTCCCAAAATTTACTATAATAAACAAAAAATAATTTTTAATTATGTTTTTGAATAAATTGTGTTTGAATTGAACAATTTTAAAGAAAGTCATGTTTAAGTTGCATGACTTTTGATTCGCATAAGTTTTTAACTAAAATTGTAATTAAGGAATATAACTTTGATGTAAGATTTAATTAAGAAAAAAATTGTGAAAAAGATTTGAGTTTTTTAAAAAATTATGTGATTCAAGTAATTTGAATATAGAGTGATGACTTCATTTAAACAATAAGAAATTATGTTTTGAATGCCGTGTATTCATATTTTTTTTCACTAAACTTGTGAGTCTCTTTCATTATTTTATTTTTAAGTAAATTCGTGTTTTGATTGTACGATTTCTTTATTACTGTATATTGCATTTCTTAAGAATTATTTCAATTTAAAGATCTTTTATCATAAGAAATCATACGCATGACCTTTTTTTTATTTAAACTCGTTCTCAAAGATAACTTATTCAAAAATATAATTACAAAATTTGTCCATTTAAGTAAATTCTGAAAAAAAAAATTATACAATTTTAATGCCAAAACAAATATTGAGAATAAGAATATAATTTTATATACACAAAAAATTGTAAACACAACAACTTTTTGGCAATGAAGTGAAAATATTGTAGTACCTTTTGGGTTAGTAAAATAAGAATAAATGTTCCAAAAATGTGATGGTCTAAGTCACAATATATTATAGTCTTTAAGGAATTAGATGATGGAAATGATTTTTTGTTATGTCAATTATTAATGCCACAATTACAAAAATAGTATTAATGTCACAATTAGAAAAATAATAGTAGCCTCTCTTTCTTATTTTAGAGTTGCTCCTAATGGCCACTTTCTCTTTTAGGTATTCAGCCATCACATGTAAAAGGTTAACTTTTACAAGAAGCATGATCATAAAATAATGAGATATAAAAGAGGGTAGAAGAGGAAGACCTAGAAAATGGAGAAGGTCAAGAAAGATAAAATGTACTTGATATTTCAACTAAACACCCATTACTCGTCTCTTATGTTGAGAATTTGCTTTTGAAATTGAACATTGATTTGTTTTCGTGTTTCTGAATATGTCTTTAATTAGAATATTTGCTCTTAATTGTTAGAATATTCACTCTTAATTCATAGACGTTAAGATTTTAATTTATAGGAGTTATTTCAGTCAAATATTTTTCTTTTCTGCAAGCATTAAAAATGTAAGTTATTGATGGCTCAGAAAAAAAAAAGCAATAACAATATTTTCTCTTCATACATATCTCCTCCTATTCCCAAAACACAACAATTGGTATCAGAGCTCTTAGTTCTTAGGGCCTGTGTGAGACCACGAGGAGAAAAAAATAACAGAGGGAAACCAGTGAGGAACCTTCTGAGAAAAAAAAAAAAACTTCACCCATGGCCGGAAACTTCATGACAGCACCTCCGGTTTTTTCCGGGGAAAACTATCAAATATGGTCTGTCAAAATGAAGTCTTACCTAGAAGCGAGTGGTTTGTGGGATGTTGTGATGTTTGAAATCCAACCACTACAAGAAGATCCAACTGTAGCCCAAATCAGAAATTACAATGATGAAGTAATAAGAAGAGCAAAGGCCAAGACCTGTATTCACTCTGTTGTTTCTGATGTTGTATTCACTAGAATTATGTCTTGTGAAACAGCTAAAAAAGCTTGGAACACTCTCCAAGAGGCGTTTCAAGAGAATGAAAGAACTCGATAGATGCAAGTTCTCAATCTCAGAAGAGAATTTGAGATGTTGAGAATGAAGTAGGCCAAGACCATCAAAGAATATTTTGATAGGCTCTTGGCAGTGGTCAACATGATTTGACTATTACGTGAAGATTTACCTGATAGAAGGATCGTAGAAAAAGGGTTGGTGAGTCTTCCAAAAAGGTTTGAAGCAAAAATCTCATCACTTGAAGATTCAAGAGATCTCACAATGATTTCACTAATCGAGTTGATGAACTCTCTACAAATCCAAGAGCAGAGAAGATTGTTGAGAAAAGAGTTGTTGAGAGAAGAGTCGAATACTGCTGAAGGAGTTTTTCTAGCAAGGTCATAGTCAAGTTCAAAGCAAAGAAGAAAGGCTGGAAAAATGAGAAGAAAAGTGATGAGGATGAAAATGATGAGAAGGAGAAGTACTCAGCATGTCAACACTGCAAGAAAACTAATCATCCACATTGGAAATGTTGGTGGAGACCAGATGTGGTGTGTAGTTCTTGCAATCAAAAGGGTCATATGGAGAAGGTATGCAAAAGAAAGCAACAAGAGTGCAAATTGCTCAAGAGACTGATGACAAGGAGGACGACCTTCTTTTTGTGGCGACTTGCTTTGCTAGTGACATCACTAATGAAACATGGTTGATTGATAGTGGATGCACTTATCACATACACATGATAAAGACATGTTTGTAAAGTTGGATAGAACCCACTCTTCGAAAGTCAGAATTGGGAATGGAGCCTATATTGAGGTCAAAGGCATAGGTGATATTGCCATTAATGCTAGCTTAGGTACAAAAATAATCTCGGATATTCTATATGTCCCTGAAATTAATCAAAATTTGCTAAGTGTTGGGCAACTTTTAGAGAAAGACTATGTTGTTGTGTTCAAAGATAAAACTTGTAAAGTCTTTGATACAACTGGCATTAAATTGAAGTCAATAAAGATGAAGGGCAAAAGCTTCTCGGTAAACTTGCAAACAGATCTTGCTTACTCTTCTGCAGTTAATTCGGGACAGATTTAGCATAAAAGGAAGAAGTCTAGGAAGCCTGCAGTAGAAAATCATGGGAAGCCAATAGTGGAAAATCATGGATTGGATTCTTGTGATGATGTTAAAATTTCTAAAGAATTGATTGTGAAAGAGATTAAAGGCCTTGATGTTGTTCCAAAAATAACTGAGTAGGAAGGTTCTAATGAAAATGTGGATGATCATCCTATGAGCGGTAATAGATCCCTCTCTGACATATATCAAAGATGTAATATGGATGTTCTTGAACCTTCTGACCATGAGGAAGTTCTCAATCACCTAAAGTGGAAAAAAGATGAGGAGGAGGAGTTGTATATGATTGAGAAGAACAACACTCTTGTTGACATACCTCCAAATAGAAAGGTAATTGTTGTATATGATGGTTCAATTAACAAAAATAAAGCAAAGTTTGTTGGGTATTCTGGTATTGATTGGGGTGGTTCCTTGGAAGATATGAAGAGTACTTCAAGATATTGCAAAACTTAAAATCATTTGTTTACCAAGCCACTACCAATCAGCAAGTTTGAATTCACAAGAAAGAAGATTGGAGTTTACAGTTCCAAAATCAAGGAGGAGTGTTGGGAATTTGTTTTTGAAACTGCACATTGATTTGTTTCTGTTTCTGAATATGTCTTTAATTAGAATATTTGCTCTTAATTGTTAGAATATTTACTCTTAATTATTTCATAGATGTTAAGATTTTAATTTGTAGGAGCTATTTCAGTCAGATATTTTTCTTTTCTACAAGCATTATAAATGTAAGCTATTGATGGCTCAGAAAAAAACAAAAAAAGTAATAACAATATTTTCTCTTCATACATATCTCCTCCTATTCTCAAAACACAACACCCTACACACACAATCAAAATATCGAATATTATAGTTGGTCTACTAAAAAAGCTTAAGCTAGAAGTATTGGATATGTCCTCTGTAATGATAGTGTAGAGATATTATCTACTCATTTAGGATAATGGAGCTTGCCAAACAAAGTGAAACAAAGTAAGATTTCTTTCACCAGATAAACATTGTGCACATAGGGACTCTCGCTACATACAATGCCTCCTAAGATTATTTACTGTTTATGAGTACATTAAAATTTGAATCATAACCAAGAAAGGTATATATAAGAATGACCAAGACTGAGTACCATCTTCTCAATCAATGATTATCCATGCCTTAGTAACTTGAAGATTGCATCATACCCAATATCGAGACCCAAACATATCCAATCTCTTATACTGAACATATGAATAAGACTTGTTATCTCGAAAGAACCATAGTTTCCCAAGCTCAAGCCTTCAACGCGAAGGGCCTAAAAGTAGGTAAGCCCTAGTTCTGGGAGAGTCAAGTCATGAGGGCATCAAACAATAATTATGTTGCAATTGACTGGTTTATTTTAAGTGTGAAACAGGGTGATAAAATTATCTTAAAAGAAACAATGAGATGTTTCAAAATGTGTTGAGAAAACCAAATTTCACTTCTCTACATAAAGATTACATGATACATAAGTTTCTCGACAGAGGCTCTTTAGCACCTAGGTTTGTGGAAGAACATCATAAACTCTAGCTAAGAAATAAATGTGAGCAAATAGGAGGCATAACTCTACCTTATAAATAAATGTGAACAAATAAATGTGAGCAAATAGGAGGCATAACTCTACCTTATAAATAAATGTGAACAAATAGGAGGCAGAGTTATTAATACATAACTTAATATAGTTTAACAGATAATTAAACTTCAGAACAAAGCTCAATAGCTTTAAGCAACGTATCCGGGCCAAGGCCCATTAGATCTTAGGTTAATAAATTTGAATCAGAGCAAAGTTCATTAGCTTTCAAGCTAATAACATATCACGGTCGAGAGCCATTAGCTATCGAACTAATAAATTTGAATGGAAGCAAAGCTCATTAGCTTTTATGCTAATAACATATTAAGACCAGGGTCCACTAGTTCTTGAGCTAATAAATTTGAATCAAAGCAAAGCTCATTAACTTTTAAGCTAATAACGTATAACGTATAGGGGTATATGCTCATTAGCTCTTAGGATAGTAAATTTGAATAAGAGCAAATCTTATTAGTTTTGAAGCTAATAATGTAACAGGATTAAGACCCATTAACTGAGAGTAATAAATTTGAATCAGAGCAAAGTTCAATACCTTTTAGGGTGTGATTTGATGAACCAATTTAAGGAGATTTATGTTTAAGATGATGAATTTGAGTGGATGAAGGTTGTTTGGTTGACTTAATTTGGAAGTATGAATAACGGAAGATTTGCGGTATGAGATCTTGTTCATGTGAAGAGATTTGAAAATTACAAAACAACCCTTGTAAATGAGATGGAAATTACGAAATACCCTTATAAGTGGGTGATGACTTTGAAATACAATAAATGTTGTAGAGTATTTTGAAGTATTGGTACATGACTAAAACAAAAGGTATTTAATAAAAAAATACAAAATATTTATATTTTTACTAATCATTATTTTAAAAACAGTTGATTATAAAATGACTAAAAATAAACAAATATCAAATATAACATTTAATGGTAATCATATATATGCTAATAAGAGTATTTAATTTTGAATAATTACTTTTAACTAAATGTTATCTATTAATATTCTTTATTTCAAATTTAAGTACACCTTTCATTTATTTTAGTCAATTTAAGTAGACTGTTTATATACTTTTTATAATAACTTATTAATATTTTTATAGAAATAAAATAAGAATTCAAAATATTAGTATTTAATCTCTTAAAAATATTTATTAAAAAACATTCAACTTTTTAAGTAAGAGAATTAATAAAAAGGTAAATTTAGAAAACATTTACAATTATTATTAATATGTACCAGTATCAAAGAAATACAACTTGCAAACTATTTTTATTCAGACTAATAATTTTAAAAGTTTCAATTTAAGTAAAATATAAAAATAATTTATACTTACAAAAACAACAATAAATTTCAATAAAAAAAGTAGTTTAGATTGTAGGATTTTCTTTTTACGATTTCAATTAATTATGATTTAGACTAAATTGTATATTTTAATAGAATAATAAATTTGTAGTTTTATTGCATTATTTAGGATTTATGTTTAATTTTAAATAATTTAGAAGAGATGTTTTAAATAATTTTAAATAGTTTTAGTAATGTTTTTATATTAAAATCAATTTAATCCAATTCATTTTAATTTTTTACCATATTATTTCACAAGGGTTAATTAATAATTTCACAAATATATAAAAAAATAAAAACAAATCTATAACTTCTATCAAATCATTCCAAACTTTCATAAACAATCCCCTCAAATCCTTTCAATCTTACCATCCATCCATTAATCCAAATCCAAACAACCCTTTTATTCACACATAATCTACTCAAATTCTTTGGAATCCATTCCCACAAATTCAGTTCCTCAACCAAACAAAGCCTTAGACTGCTTCTTCCTGCACCTCCAAGTCTTTCTTCCTGCACCTCCAAAACTTTTAAAATTGTCCAAATTATCCTTAAAATAATAGTGTAGAGACAAAAATGCTCCTGCACCTCCAATTCTGGAAATTATTATCCGAAATAGGGTGCTCCGTAACTTAAAAAACCTGTTCTGGAATGACCTGTTTTGGAACAGATCGTTCCAAAACAGGTTTTTGGAGTTACGGAACACCCTGTTCCAGAATAATAATACAATGGAAATCCATTCCGAAATAGCTAATTCTGAAACACTGACTTACAGAATGTCCAGTTTCGAAACTCAAGCAATAAGTTCCAGAACAAATTATTCCGTAACACATTCTTACCCCTTAAATCCATTTTGGAATAATTTATTCTGAAACACTCTTATTGACTTACGAAATGTTCAGTTCCGAAACTCAATCAACATATTTCGAAATAAGTTGTTTCGCAATACATTCTCACCCAAATACACATTCCGAATTGACAAGACAATATTAGAATTTTTAAAAAATTTTGAGGTGCCTTAAGAAGACTTGGAGGTGCAGAAAAAGCAATTTAGCTTTTATGCTAATAACGTATTAAGACCAGGGCCCAGTAGTTTTTAAGCTAATAAATTTTAACCAAGCAAAGTTAACTTTTAAGCTAATAATATATAGGGGTCGGTTCTCATTAGCTCTTAGGATAGTAAATTTGATTAAGAGCAAATCTTATTAGTTTTTAAGTTAACGATATATTAGGACTAAGACCTATTAGGTCTCAGGATAATAAATTTGAATATTATCAAAGCTCATTAGCTTTTAAACTAATAACATATTGGTACTTAGATATATTAACACTTAGATTAATAATAAATGGAAGTCGAAGACCTATTAACACTTAGATTAATAATAAATCAAAATCGATGGCTCAATTAGCACTTAGACTAATAATGAGTCGAGACCTAGGCCCATTAGCACTTAAGCTAGTAATGACTCGGGACTAAAGCCTATTAACATATATGCTAACAAAATTGAAGTTTAAGTAAAAGCTTATTACCTTGTAAGCCAATATCACCATGGGAAAGCAAAATCTCGTTAGTCCAATGTATAATAACGAAATAAATCAAGATAATTCAAAAAAATAAATTTTTATTAGTATTATCAATTTAATAATTTACTATTACACTAAAAATAAACATATATATATATATATATTAATTAGTTTTATATTAAAAAAATTGAAAACAAGCATATATGAAACCTAAGATAGGTGGGTGAGGAGTGACTGAGGTAAGTAAAGTGTTCTCCACAATTATTTGTTTGTGTTATTTGAATAAGTTATTTAAAAATAATTAAAAATAAAAATAAGATATATTTAAGTAATAAATAGTGGTAACTCAAGGCTTTAAAAGCTTAAAATAAATTTTAAAAAAATTAGAACTTCTTGTGTGATGAAAAATTATTTATTAAATTATCACAATTAGTTTCATTTAACATATCTTTTTTATTAGAGAACAAAGCTAACCAGTTTAGTCTCTATTGACACATTCTTGATCTTAAATAAGATTTTATTAATTTAAGTTTTGGAAAACTATTTTTAACTAAAACAACTAATACCGAAATTATTAATATTATTATAATCATATATATATACATTTGAAAAAGAATTTATTTCTTTTATATAATTAAGAATGTCAATCGATTTATTATTTTCTAATCCTATAATCTCTTTTAAAATATTTAATTATAAAAATAAATGTAAGCCATTAAGATCCAACATATTATCATATTTCAAAAATTTATCAAGGTTTAGACATTAATTTTAAAAAGTACATGACCCAAAGACTTTAATTTATACTAAATAAAAAACTAAAATTATTTTCATATATTTTAAATTGTTCAAAGGTACTTTGGAGTATGATAATTGTTTTATCTATAATGTTAAAAAAAATCAATTCTAAATGACTCCAGAAAATTTTATAATTTCATTATCATACTTTCACCAAATTGTTTTTTCTATTACTAATTAGTTTTTCTACTTACATTGAAGCCAGATTAATAATTTTCAAATTCATTATCTATATTGAAAGAGTCATAGATAGAGACAAACCTCTCATGGAATAATAGAAAGAGATAAGAAATTAAAAAAGTTTAACCTTTTAAGATTTTTTGACTGTTCAATATCTTTTAAAAAATACAAATATTATTAATATATTATTTATTAGAAGAAAGTTCCAAAAGTATTATTCATTAAATAATATTTATAGTACGAATATAAACTCACGATCAAATATGATATTTTTAATGAAAAATTATTTTTAAGTATAATTTTAAAAATTAAATACTTTTTCTATTTTATGTTAATATATTAGAATTAAATTCTTTTTAGATTTAAAGCTCTTACTTGCTTGGTCTTAAACCAACCCAAATAATAAATTAAAATTAAATTACAGACGTCAAACAATATAACATATGAAAATTTTGAAGTTATTATATCTCTCTAATTAAGTTTATAAAAATAAATAAATATTAGCCAACATATCAATTATGTTTCATATTATAATATAGTATTATTTTTAATTATTAATAGTTTTCATAAAAAAATTAAAATAAAATAATCCACGGTGAATTTTGAAGCTTCAAGACGACTTCTTCCTGTACCTCCATATGTTCTTCCTACACCCGTACGTTTTTCTGTTTAGCTAAAGTGTCCGTCATCAAACTGTGCACGGTCTCATTTATCTTTCTCCAATCCTATACCTCACTCCTCATTTTTCACCTCTACATCGCCACCACTATGAAGAGTCGTTGTGAAGAGTTGTCGTCGTCAAGAACTTCGCCGTGTCCACCGTCATTTCCTTATTGAAGGTAACAGTGTTGTTAGAAGGGATATTGGAAATATGTTCTTCCTCTACCCCGTACGTTTTTCTATTTAGCTAAAGTGTCCGTCATCAAACTGTGCACAGTCTCATTTATCTTTCTCTAATCCTATACATCACTCCTCATTTTTCACCTCTACACCGCCACCACTATGAAGAGTCGTCGTGAAGAGTTATCGTCGTCAAGAATGTCGCCGTGTCCACCGTCATATCCACTATTGAAGGTAACGGTGTTGTTAGAAGGGGTATTGGAAAAAGAAGGGGAAAGGGGATAGGGCAGAGTGTCGTTGGGATTGAGAATTTTTGTTGAGAATTTCCAAGGGGGCAACACCAGGAAGATCTCACACAATGAGAACTGAGCCAAAACCCACATAAAGAAATGACACCACCTTCAACCCAAAACCTTAAGGCATTGGGTTTGTGGGTCTTCTTTCTTATATGTTGCTCAACAATCTCATTTCTACTCAATGTGGGACTTAAACTCACACTTGGATACCTAACAATCTCCCCTTCAAGTGAGAGTCCCTTCCACATTGGTACACTCTCCCTCAAACACGAGTACCTCACAAACTCCTCACTTGTATTGAGAGTCTCTTCCACATTGGTGCACTCCCCTCAAACACGAGTACCTCACAAACTCCTCACTTGTACCGTTGTTCACACATTTATACTAGACACGCTTGCCTGAAACCTCCGCCAGTAAGACTTTCGATACAGGGATCAAACTGTACTCGTCTAAGCCGCAAACCATCAGCTCTGATACCACTTTTTGGGAATATCCAAGGGGGCAACACCGGGGAGATTTCACACAATGAGAACTGAGCCAAAACTCACATAAAGGAATGACACCACCTTCAACCCAAACCTTAATGCATTGGGTTTGTGGGTCTTCTTTCTTATATGTTGCTCAACAATCTCATTTCTACTCAATGTGGCACTTAAACTCACACTTGGATACCTAACAATTTTCATATTTGGTTTCTCTTTCGAAATATTCAATCTGAAAGCTCTTTCCGGATTCAAAAATAACTTTCGAATTAAGCATTTTGAAAAAGGTGGGGTGTTGAATCCTCTTCCAAAATGACTCAATTGAAAAGCTATTTCAGAATTCGGAAATAATTTCTGGATTTAGTCAATCTAAAAGAGGTAGGGTGTTGAAATTCTCTTCCAAAATGTCTCATTCCGAAAACCATGGAAGTGTTTGCTTCTGGAACAAACTATTCCTGAAATAAAATTTATATTTCAAAACAATCTAATCTGAAAAGTTAAATTTGACTTCCAAAATGGTCTGTTACAAAATATATATTTTTTTTCAAAAATAGTCTATTCCAAAAGTCAATTTTCAAATTAACTTTTATAGGAGTAAATAAGTCTTTTCAAAATGAACACTTTAAAAAATTGGAAATGTATAAAAATATAGGAAAAACATATAAAGGTGGAGGAAGAAGCTCAGACGAATTCTTCCTCCACCCCCATACCCTCTTCCTATACCTTCATACTTACTGTTAAAAGACAACTATGCCCTTAACTAAAAAGTGCAAAGACAAAAATATTCTTCACTCCCTTCACCCCTATATCCAGTTTACAGCTCGTCCCCTTTCGTTCCTTTCTCCCAAATCTTCAATTAAACCTTCAAACAAGTCGTAGGTAAGTAATTTTTTATATTTATTAGCAATTAATAAGTGGTATTATTGATTAGTGTAGTTGATTTGGTGTTTGGGGGACTGTCGATGGCGAACGAAGAGTTTTTTCGATCTGGCAGTATGACAACCGGTTCTCATTTTGTTTTGGAAATGACAACTAGATGGCATGATCATCCGGTTTACATTTTTTTAATTTTTTTTAAAGTAACAGTAAATTTTTGCACTGTGATAGATATGGTGAGAAAAATGTAACTTTGTCCACTATTAAACTGTTCACCTTCTTCTCCACCTAATTTTTTTAAACTGTTGTCACCTACCATCACTCAATTAAAATTAATATACTTAAAATAAAAAAGAAATGAAAAGTCTCTTCTTTTGCTGCCTCTGAATGTTTACTCCTCATTCCAATTTCCAACTCCATTGTAAATGAAGAGTCTCTTATGCTACATTTCACTATCTATTTGTTTTGCATGTTGTTCACTCAACTCTTTCTCATTGGGTTTCATTTCAAATTCAATTAAAATAAAACTAAATTAATTTAGTTAAGGCAAATGAAGAGCCAAAGAAGAGTCTCTTTGCTGCATTTTAGGAAGAGTCTCTTGTTTTGCACGTTAAGTCTTCTCTACTGCATTTCAGGAAGAGTATCCTATGCTACATTCCAACAACTCATAAAAAAACAAAAAATCAAAATGTGAACCATACGCCACCCCATCCGGTTCACAAAACGTTAACAAATTTGTAAACCAGATAGACAGTGGGTGAACCTCATTTAGTTTGTAAATTTATTTCCTGTTGGAAACTGTTTTGGCTGAAATACAAGAGGGGGGTGAATTGGATTTCAAAACTTTTTGAAACAATTTGATATTTTTCAGTAAAATGCAATTCTGTTTCACAGACTAGATCTTTATTTGAATTTACTGAATCAGAACAGTTGCATGAAACAGTAAGCAGAATCAAGAGTCAATTCAGAACCCAGTTCAGTAATAATACAATTCAATACTCCAAACAAATATATCAGTATTTTA
>Ga0209700_107974_pt1 | contig 14211 bp, 7 predicted proteins | sample SiratroredBW_FD_187528 | JGI IMG/M metagenome (GOLD analysis project Ga0209700, IMG submission 187528) | Root nodule microbial communities of legume samples collected from California, USA - Siratro red BW (SPAdes) (version 2) | ecosystem: Host-associated > Plants > Roots > Nodule | place: USA... | reverse complement strand
GGGCTGTGTGGATTCACAGTTTGGAGATGTATGACAGGTGCATATCTCGGGGTCTATTCAATGCACGAGTCTTCCGGAAGTAGAGTCATGTTTGTAGTGTGTTAGATTCTTTTATTGTGATGATACATGAAATTGAATGTTTTTTATTTGTTAAAATTTGGTTAGCTTACCCTTTTCTTTGGTTGTATTGTGTTTGATTTTTTATCTGTGATGATCGTGTCTTGACACGGGAGCAGATAGTACTGCAGATGGATCTTTGGGAGATCATCTAGGTTGAAGGATGTTGTTAGGAATAGTACATTATTTTAAAAAAAAAACTTGTATATGATATTGTATATATGTTTTGAAATTTTAGTTTAGCTTATTATGTAATTTTGATGTATGTTAACTATGGAATACTGTGAGATACACATGAGGATAATACTTTAGTTGTCATAGTAGAAACTTTAATTTTGTGGGGTGTTACATCAATTAAGCAATATGTTTATTATTTTATTTAATAGGTTAATTACATATATTATTCTTATTATTTTTGTTCATTAATTCACTATTGATGTTTTATTTTTATAAAAAATTAACTATAATTTACTTATATGCTTATAACTTATTTTCTATATGTTAAAGTAAATTCAATATAGTCTTATATAACTTTAGAGTCGAGGTTAAGGTCAATTTAAATACATTTTATTTTTTTAATCTTTTTAGGCACCATTTAGAATAAAATTGTGACAGAACTCCGAGCTCCAAAGCGAACAATACCTCAGATATGGTTCATCGGATACATTGATTGACCCTAGCAATGTCATAACGGACCTGAGGTCAGAACATTGACGCCATTTGTGGGAATCTCTTCCCTAAGTCCTTCTTAGGTATTCAAGTATGAGTCTAAGTTTCACATTAAGTAGGAATGAGAAAGTTGAGCAATATATAAGAAATAAGACCCACATATCCAATGTCTTAAAGATTTTAAGTTAAAAGCGATTTTATTCTCTTGTGTAATTGGCCCGAGGGGTTAAGATTTTGAATTTGAAGTCAAAACACTGTATATTAAATATTACATGTATATAATAATTTTGAACGGTAGTAATATAATTTATTTTTTAATGTATTATAAGCAATCATTTTATATGCAAAAAACAAAATTAAAAATTATATACATTTTATATTTTAGAATTACGGTTTAAAATATATTAAAAAGTTTATCTGATATAAACAAATAATTACTACCTTTTAGTTTTTTTTATCTTTACACAATCCAAAACTAGTGAAAAATAATTTTATTCATAATATATTAAATATATTTTGTCACTAAATATTTTCACGCATAAAATGATAAATATATACAGTTAGAATAAAAATTAAATGTAATTACTTTCTTTAAAAAATATTTTGGAAATAAAAAGGTAGTTGTTATTCTGAAAAAGAAAAGTTATTTTGCACACTATATTAGAAAATAAATTATATGCAATTATCCTATTTGTAGAAAATAATAAGTACATTACCTAATTAAATTATGCACTTAAAAGTAATATAATTATCTTAATTGAAAGCATGCTATTTTTATCTTTAAGTAATATTCTCTATTCTTAGTCCTGAATTAAATATGATTAATTATGAGAGGTAATAAAGACCACTAAAAGATGTTAGGGATTTACAAGTAACAACAAAATTTATAGAAACTAAAACAAGCTTGAAAAATATTTGTAGAGACTTAAAACATATTTAAATTTATTTTCTTAATATTAATTTAGTATATTATACTAATATATTACTACTATTATAATACTATTATAAAGTATTATAAAAAATTAATTTTGAGATCAATATACTACTATTATAAAAATTTAAGATAACAAAAAAGAAACATTAATACTATTTCTTTTTTACATTTTTAATCAAGTATATATAATATTATAATTTTATCAATTTTAATCTAGGACAGTGATAACGATAAAAATAATATATAAGTGAAATTATTGAAGTTTTATAATCTTGTTCTGAGTTGAATGAGGGAGAATCTAACTGTGGTTTGTGGTCTACTTGTGTGGCAATTAACCGAGTCATAATTTTCAAATAAGAGAAGTTGGAGTCTAAGGAAATATTAGAACTAGTTAATTGGTTACAGTTGAACAGTAACACAATATCAATACCTTGTCAAACTGCTGTTTAAATTATGCAGGGTTTTTAAATATTTTTCATGTTCTTTGGGTATGAATCAATTCCTTACTTTTGCTCTGAAGGAGGTATTTCTTCCTCAAATGTAGATTATGAAGGTTACTCAATGTATAAAGATCTGTTAAAAAAAAAAACTCAATGTATTAAGAAAGTTCTACTGGAAAGAGAGAATATGATGCTGAATTTTTTTATTCAGCTAAGATACTCTAAATTGATACAATGAGTTCAAATATAGAGTAACCGAGTTGCTGAATATAACAACTGATAGTTGGCAGAAGAATTGTGTTTATGCATTAAGTGAGAACACTCCGATCCCTAAACAAACAGAAACAATCTTCAAAACACCAATTGAAAAAGTACTCTGTAATATCAGAATTGGGATAATTAGATTAAGCCATTCCAGATTTTGTAAACCACCCAAGGTTTGTGGAATAAAACCAGTGATTCTGTTGTGGGAAAGGTTATGCCCTTTAACTCTCCAATGATTGATGGAATCACTCCTTCAAATCCATTATTTGACAAAACAATAGTTGTGAAAGTAGTTAAGATCCTCTCCATCTGAATGGCATCGTTTTTCACCGTGACCACTACAGAATCGTTGTAGCTAAATGAAGATGGAATCCTTTCAAGATAGGGAAAACAGAATATGTTATTTGCTAACTTCCCTTGCAAGTTGGTATGATTATGGATTGAAATGGATATTCTATATGAGAATTGGATATCATGTTCATGTTGCATGATTACTCTTAAAATTTTTTAAATAATACTCAGATGACATTAATCTGTTACTTATTCGTTCGAGCCAATGATATTCACATGATGTAATTCATCTTGTTACAAATGATAGAAAATAGAATCAAAATTAGGACACTTGAAAACCCACTATACATCTTATTCTTAAGTTAATTCTTTATAATTCCATTCCGCTCATAATATCTTTACCTCTATTAGGCACACAAGATCAAGATGCTTTCACTAAATAAAGATAGAGTTTATTTATCAACATGCCACTAACCCCTTTGCATTGAACTATTTACTGATCCTCTGCTTTGGAGACAGTGGAAAAAGAATGTGTTTCAGTAAGAGCACTTATTTCTTTGTCATTGCTGTGGGTTTTCTTTCATATTTTGGTGTTTGAACTCAGGATGGGATTATTGTTTTTTGTATATGAAGGTGAGACCTCTGAAGGTAGCTGGGAATCCAAGAGATAAGACTTCAAGATGCTGAAGAACTCACTGGCCTTCTCCGCACAGAAAGCATGCCCCGCCTTCTTAATCACAACTAGTTGAGCATTGTCCCCTAAATGCCTGTGATCCAAATCCAATCAGTTCTGAATTCAAAAGTGATTCTAACAACTACAGTGAGAGTGTTATAAACCTTTTCAATCTGTGTCCCAGTTCTAAAGGAAATACTTGATCATGTTCTCCCCAGATAATTAATGTTGGCTGCATGGAAAATAAAGCGAAGCCTTTTAATCTGAGACAGACTGCTTCCTCCAACACACTCATTGATCAAAATTTATTCAAAACACAAAATCATGAGTGAAGTACATTAAGAGGAGATTAGCAAGAAAACACTGCTTTACTATTACTTATAACTTTTTAATTAAAGCTATGAATTAAGAGAGTAATGAGATTGTAATTTGCAACAAATTTTAGCCAACAATAACAGAGAGTAAGATCAAGATAATGTGTTGTTAACAATTCTCAGTTTATGATAGGAAGATAAGTTATCCAGCTAAGAGGAAAGTTAAATGAACCTGAGATATCTTGGGGATGTCAGAAAGTTTTCGGTCCTTTACAAGAGCTTTGATCAGTTCTCTCTTTTCTTGTTCATAGTCCCTGCACATTGTCTACCCAAAATCACCAATTTAAGCACACTCTGGCTCCTTTACATTCACAAATATACACAGTAACATTCTAGTTACTTAAAATGGTAGCTGAAACATCATCTATTTTAAACCATTACATACACAAAAACAGTCTAGTCTTTCTCTTCTAAGTACGCTTGAGGTCACCTTGCTCGACTAATCCACTTATCACGGCAAAAACTAAACTGATAAGTTATAAAAAACCAGCTTTAGAACGGCAACGAACTAATAAAAATGGTATTAAATCGTTAACTATGATCATTAATCAAATTGCCCAAGTAATCACCCTTAACTCATGACTAAAAAGGGATGCCAAGTATAAATTAAGCACACAAGATTTTATAAAAATATATCAAATGTACGATAAACCTTCTATATTGGGTTGCATACCGCTCTAACTAGTCTATCAAACGCTCCACTACTATCAAAAGGAATTAGTATCAAATTACAAATAATGATGGAAGAATCAGCTTGCTACGGCCAAAAAAAACTAAACCACCCCAAAGTTTATGAGTTATGCACATCAAGAGCTAAAAAAACGAAGTAAATAACAATTCCACTAAATGATCTAAACTACAACAAATTAGCTAAATTGACTAAGTACCGTACAGCACTAATCACACTGTTATATTATTCATACTATAATATATCTCTTAACATTTTTTACCATATTATTTCTTTCTGTTCTCTTCGTCTCGTCACTCATCAAGTGACCATATACCAAACACTCATTAATACTTATCATTATTTTTTCCATTTCTTTCTTCTAATCACAATATATTACCTATTATACACAGTTTTCTCTGTTTCTCTTTAATTAAATTAAAATATCAATGGACACCCAAATGCTAAACACTTCAGAGAAAGAAAGGGACGAAAAGAGAGAAGTACAAATATGAAAGTGAGATGGAAGAAATACAAAAAGAATTATAAATGTTAATAAATTTATATATTTATTATTTTATCACACCATTCTCTCATCATTATTCTTATCTCTCACTTCTGTATATCACACAAACATATAGCTTTAAGATCAACTCGGTTCTCACCTAATAAGCGATCTTTTACTAGGCTGATAAACGCATAACTCAAATAACAACTCTTGTTATTTGCACTCCAGTTCCTCTTCTCTAACACATGATGTAAAGGGCGATATTTCTATATTTGATGCTTATGAGGTGTTCTTTACCATGCATGTGGCATATTTAATGTCCTTTACCATGCATTTGGCCAGCTAGGACCAATATAAGTTTGGGATGGTCATTTTCTTTTATAAGAGAGGCCAAAATCCAATTTCATTCCCTAGCACTTGTTGGTTGTCTATTTTAAAACTAAACATAATTAATTTTGATTTAATTATTCATTTATTCGATAGTTATTTTTAGTTTTAGTATTTATACCATAAAATTAGAGGGTTTTATTCTAACATATGCACTTTTAATCTGGTTTGGTCCCTACTATTAATGTGCCTTAACTCCACTAAAACCACCATAAAATAGAAATTAATAGTATATAACAATCACAATTGGGTTGCTAAAGTGAAAATATCCGGACCATTATACCCATAGAAGATACACTTTTGGGATATGAAAATGAAAATTTGAATATTCTTTCTGCAAATTCATGACAATTTTTACTCTTTGTTTCGGCCAAGGTGTCCTCAAGTTAGCCCTGACCGAAGTACCATTCCTCAGTATATTAAAAATCGGTCTTTTTCATCAAATAAATTATTATTTATTTTGTAAATACTAATGTTAAATGAAATAAGAAACTTTCTGGGGACAAACATACATGACATATATAGGTGCTCATACTGTCACAAGTCAAAAAAATAAGAAAAAGTTTCTTAAACAAAAGTAACAAAGCAATGAAAAAAAGTAATACATGAAAAAGTTCGAATTAGAATTATCGAACATATATTCTTTTGTTGAACCCTTGTAGTATTCACCAATAATAATCACTTCTTCCAAAATTAACAATTTAACATTGATAAAATCTTAATTATTTAGTAAAAAAATATATAACAACTAAATTAATTCAAATAAAACTGAATTTAAATGTATAATACATAGCCTTGATTTTAATGTTAATTTTATCTAAATGCAACGGATATGGATTTAAACTAATTTAAATCTGAAACAATTTGATTCAACTTAAAATTTGAATTTTAAATTCAATTTATTTTATTAGATTTGGATTAGAATTTTAAAAATCCAATCTATATCTTCCCGTAGTTATGTTGTGTTTTGTAGAAGTAAAGTGAGAGGGTAATAAGAAGAGCTGAAGAAATGGTGTAGAAATGCTAAAAAAATGGTGAACCATCGGTTTTAAATTTCTGTTCTAAACTTGGAAGAAATGTAAGAAATTAATTGTGTTGCAACATATTCAATCATCACTTATAACATTATTGCTTATTTTTTAACTTTAATTTTATTGTTTTATTTCTTTTAAATCAGATAACGATTCTTTTTAGGTGAACCTAGAGTACCTTTGACTAAGACTCAGTAACTAAATTTTGCAAGCACTTAGATTTTTTTTAAGAATTGATGCTTTCTTCACTAAAGACAAAAACATGTAGTTTCTAGAGACAAAGACGAAAACATGAAATGATTGGACCTTATTTCACAGAAACATGGAGAATTGAGAAGAATTTTCTTACCTCGATGAAGTCAAGGAGGAAGCAAGAAGGCAACCAGCTGAAGAAAGTTGGTTTGAAAAAGGTGTACCCAACAAGCTCCTTCAATTTATTGGGCGTTTGCGGCACCAAAATACTCGCAGCCTCATCCAAATCCGTCAGAGGGAAAAGCCCTTCTTTAACGTCCCTCTCCTCCATACACACCCCGGACCCACACACCACCAACTTCTCCACCACCACCGTCTCTCTCTCCATTGCCGCCATGCAGTACGCCACGAACCCGCCGTAGCTCAGCCCCACTACACTCACCCGCCGCACCCCGTTCGCCTCCATCACCCGCATCACGCACTCCGCCTGGAACCGCTCGCTGCGCTCGGGCCGGGTCGTGTAGGAGCCGCCGAAGAAGACGAGGTCCGGCACGTAGACGTTGAAGTGCGGCACCAGGTGGCGGACGAAGTCCCCCCATTGCCACAGCGCGTTGGCTCCGAAGCCGTGGATGAGGAGCAGGTTGGGCTTGGCCTCGGTTTGGGCCTTGGGGGCCCAGCAATGCATTACGGTTCCGTCTTTTAAGTCTGTTATAGTGGAGCGGAGGCCCGACCCGGTGAACGCTGACCGGTAGCAGCGGTTTCGGGTCTCCGTGAAGCTGAACAAACAGTTAGTCATGATTGAATAGAATGAGAATGGATGGTGGTGACTGTGATGCCATTAAAGTGGAGTGTGTGTGTGGCTGGTGAAACGACATTTTGCAAATGCGTGTGGCACGTGCGGGAAATGTTCTGTTTCTAATGAGACTCAACGGGATCACCTACTTTCATCACGTGTTATGTTATGTGGTGCTATACAAAGTTGTTAAATAATTGTTGGTTTTTTTTTTATATCTGTTTATTTATCCAATCTAATTATTGAATAAATATATTAAGTTTTGTTTTTATTTATTTTTTATGCAATACTATATTTTACAAAATATTGCTTGAGATTTGTGATAGAGATTTTTATCTGAAAATTATGTCATGGATGACGCAGTGGCTATCGTGGACTCTCTTGCTTCTCATGATCACCATGAAATATAATAATAATAATAATAATAATAATATTCTGATAAATGAAGTCTTCTTTTTTTTACCTGTGCCAGTGTGGTGAATATTATGGTTATTATTACTCGCTTTGGATTAATTTATAGAAAAAATTACGTTTATTAAATTTAAAAGTAAATTTATTTTCTAAAAAATTATTTAATATTTAAAAAATGTCCTTATATTTAATTATAGAATATATTTTCAGTAAATATAACTAAGAGTAATTAAAAAATATATTCATATATTAAATATTATATTAAATGAACTTGTATGAAATTAATTAGTCTTTATATTATACTATATGAAACTAAATATTGTATGAAATTAATATTATATTATATGAAATTAAACTATGTAAAATTAATTATTTTTTAAATAATTTAAAGTTATTTAAAAGAAAATATATACTTTTTATTTAAAGTTTTTGTTAAATATTAAATCATTTATGAATGTCAAATCTCCACCTAGAAGTCAAATGCTTGAATTTAGTATCTTATCTTTTTAAACAAAAAAGAAACGTGTTTGGCAACATAAATAAGCTTGTACAATCTTGATTTTACCTTCAGGGCTCTTGTACAATCACTAGAGAATATGTCATGATAACTAGATCTTTTAAAGAGAATGACTTTCTTCCCTACTATAAATTCATTAAAAAAAAAAAAAAACTATTTATGGACAGTTTATTTTTGTGAGAACGTTTTTTAATTAATTACTAGACCAATGCTTTATGGATTGTAATGAAATGAATGAAAAAAAATGATAAATAAATAAAATAAATGTGATTGTTTAATTGGATAAAAACAGAAAGAAGAGAAGAGAGTCTTTAATTTTTTTCATTAAGAAAGCAAAAAGAATCAACAATAACCTTATCAACACTATAATCTATCACCAATTTGACATAATTAATTATAAGTGTTTTTTTTCATGCAAAGTGCTTTATAATTGATTGCAAAAAACTCAATTTATCACCTTATTTTTATCTTTTCTATTTTCATCCATCTTATCGTTCACTTTTTTCTTTCTCCCAAACATATCCTAATAATTCCCTTGTTCATGTGGATCTTTTGTTTATGATTTGTAAACCACTCACATATTCAAGGAACTCTTCACATTTACATCATTAAACTTACGGCACCTTCGGTTGTAACAAAGAAAATAAAGTGCATTCACAAAAAAAAAATGCATGATAATTTTGGAGACAAACATGGGACTAAAGTCCCCACCGAAATAACACATTCTCCAACCACTAATTTGAAACAAATTCTCCATCTATATATAGCTCCCTGTCCTATGCAGAATGAAACGACACAGATACAAAATAGACAGCAGATTCCAAGTAGTTACACTTAAAAAAATCAGTAAACAATCACAAACGACAAAAAATCTTATCAAAAGAGGAATTTCAAAGATTCATTCTCATACCTTTTCTTTTCCATTTGACAAATTACCTAAAGAATTCAGTCAGAACTAACCAAAACCAAGTATTTGTTGTAGGCTGCAGTCCATAAATTGGCCTTCTATGCTGAGAAATATTGATATACCCTTTTGTTTCTATAAATTGTATTCAGCAACGGTTCAAAAGATATTAACACCAAAATCTAACCACAATGCACGAGATATCATCTTTGCTGTCTCTTTTTAATGCTTCAGCTGTTAATTGCTTAGCTGCTTTCAGAGGGTCTCTCATCCTTCTAGCAATATCCACTGCCTCTTGATTAGGCATTACCTGATTCAGCACATGCAAAGTAAAAAACATGTTATGCTTTGAAGGAAAATACCATGAAAATAACCATTTATGCTTTAAATGTTTTCTTTCAGGTGAAAAATGCTTGGGTTGCAATCATTCACCTTCCAAAGTCCATCACTGGCAAGGATGAGAATATCAATATCAACATCTACGTCAGTAGTCTGCACATCAGGGTCTGATCGTAAATGTGACTTAAGGCTCTTGTCTCCAAATGCACGAGACACAGCAAGTTGCCCATTTACTCTAGGCACATCACCTAGATGAATCAAAGATCACTAGGACTATGGTTAGCATATCCACAAATGTTTGTATCACTCATGGTAATACGTTATGGTTCAGTTCCATCATCAAAAATCCCATGATTTGTAAAATCATATGGTTTTGGTAAAATTGAAACAAGATATTCTATGTTAGGTATTCAACTATGAGTCTAAATTTCAAATTGGGTAAGAATGAGAAAGAAGCAACATATAAGAAAGAATACCCATAAATTTAATATTTATGGAATTGAAGATGGTGTTATTCATTTATATGGATTGATTCTTGTCTCATTTTTGTGAGATCTCCCCGGTTTACTCTTTCGGATTCTCTCAATATGAACTTTAGTTTTAAGGATTAAGGACTTCTCACAACCATAGTGTGTACTATCATGCTAATGTATTTAATTTGCTTTGTTTTATTTTGACGTCAATACAAAGACTTCAAACTGCTTTTAGGGAATTATGGAGGTTAAATTTTCAAAAGCAAGTAGAATATAGTCTCATTCCACAAAAGGGTAAACAAAAAGAAAAGATGCACAAAAAAAAACTAGAACTTGAAAGTGGACAAGACCAACTTTAGTGTACCTGGCATGTTGGAGACAAAACCTCCTTTATTCTCAATGATGCCTCGCTCTGTGTTGGGCTCATGATCTGTTGTCATTTGCACTGCTTGGCCTTGTCTTGAAAGAACTGCGCGTGAATCTCCTACATTAGCTATCCATAACCTTTGGCCATTGATTAGTATTGCAGTTACAGCTGTTGATCCGCCATGCCCCAACTCAGAACTATGTGAAAGAATCTCCTGATCTGTGCTCTGATATGCTTTGGATATAGACGCCGCAGGGTTATCCCAAAATTCTTCCTACCATAAAAAAAGTACAAGATTGTAATCTTTCCATTCAGAATTATGATCAAACTTGCATACATGATACTTTGGAACTCAAAAGTAACAACCTCCTTTAAAATGTTAGAAAACAAATGTTTCTGCAAGTAGGAAGGCACAGTATCTCCCCTGTGGCCATCATAAATAGCAAACAAACCCAGTTCTTTTTTCTGCATATGTACAAACTCTGCAACATGGTAATCCTCCATTGGATGGTTACCTCTCCCTTTCACTAGGGTGAAACCGTACTTTATTGACCCCTTATGATTTTTCCCCTTACCTGTGTTGGATGAAGAACGAGAAGCTACAACCTACAAGGCATTAAAAACAAAGTAAAAGAAAATTTTGAGAAAAACTAATGATGTCTCAATCATCAACAATGATTGGACAAATACATTCTCACAATCAAGAGTCAATAACAGCCCCCTATCAAACAGAGCCTTGAGAGTTCAACAACCATGTAGAAGATTGCGGATGCCCAGAAAATCAAAGACAAAGGTTTTACTTAATTATTAAATAAAATTTCGTATTGGCAACTTGTAAACTTTCTGACAGTACCTTAGAACATTTTTAGGTAAATCGTGTGGTAGGGATTAAAAACAATCTTTTACTGTATATTAAAACAATTTTATTACCCCTCACAATCAATTTAAAAATCCAGCAAAAGCAAGGATTACGACAGAACTAGTTTTCTGCTACAAATTGAAATTACTAATCAAATATTAAAGTTCAAGAAAGAGAAAGGGAACACCTACATGATGAGGAACCATATTCCTCCCTTCCCAGATAATCCAAACAAGGAATATCAATGATTTCATACAGATAAATTTTAGTAATATACAGAAAAATGAATCTCATAACAAAGTTCAATTTTTCTCCCGAAGTTATTGACTAACAACAAGTGAATGCAGACATCGATATTCAAGTTGTAATATGTTTGGTTCAAAATCACGTATTCTTCAAAAGCTCTCTCCAAAACTGAACGAAATAAGCTATTATTATGAACCAAACATGCCCTTAATCATCTAGAAACAAAAACACTCCCCACAGAAAGTTAAATTGCCTTCAAACTCAATATACAGAAAAATTCAGGTAAAAGCACAAGGGAAGAGAATACAACTGGAGATGTCACATTCTTACCTTAGAGAAAGATGACTCAAAGCAGCATAATATACCCATGATAAAAACTAGTAAAAATAATATTTTTCCAAAAAATTCTCAGCATACACCACTTTGGAGAAAGAAACCCACTTCTCAAAATCACAGGCCTTGTCCAGAATCACTATGTCTGTGAAAAATAACAAACACAAAGGCTATCATATAAAACTACCCTGAAACCCCATAAAGGCTATCTGTGACAGAAGCAGAAGCCTAGAACAAGGAATATGCAATCTTTAGTATTAATCATTGCCACCTTATGGGTCCAATCAGAACTGGTAAATGATTCAACTTGTTCTTCTTTGGTTGGATAGTTCTTGCTCTTTTTCTTCCCCTATTTCTTCTTAATTCTCACTATTTGCACAACCAATTATATGAGAGAATTATAATGAGGAAGGAAGAAGCAAGATAAAGCTGACACGCAGCATTTGAAAATTGAAAACTTGTGTGAGTGTGAAGAAAAAAGGTAATTAATTAATAAAAGATTGCGAAAGGAGGGAAGCTAAGGATGTTTGTGTTCTTCAGTTTTTGACATTCTTCAACCGTTTTGGGAACCTTAAAACTTGGCCCTACCATATGCGTATGAAAAAACAAAACAAAATGTAAAAATCTGTGCCAGGACACAAGACAGAGACTGAGAAACACTTTGCGCGTTGCGTTTTACTTTGAAGTTCCTAGGTGGTGTTGTTTTACACTGTTTTCCTGTCTCTTTTATACTTTTTTTTTTTTTCATTTGACCAAATGTTAATTTGAAAGAGTGAATAATTTATGTTTTCCCACCATGCAAAGTTTAGATTCTTAAAATAAAGTTTATGCACATGAAAAAATGGTTTAAAAAGTATTTTTATTAAATTAATGATTAATAAAGTTGATAAATACCTTACAATTATGAAAAAAGTCACTAATTTATGAAATAATCTTTCGTGTAAGAGGTGTTGAGGTAGTATTTTAGACTTTGAATATCACTTGCGAGTGGTTTTCTGCCTTGGATGAGGATGCAACATCTAAGAAACTTCAATATATATATATATATATATATATATATACTAATTTAATTCATTCAAATTTTAATGTAAACTATTATATAATTTAGTGCCATTTGTTCAAACTATTTTTAAAATTTAATTTAGTTTTATAATAATTTAATTCAATTAATAAATTTTGTGCTTTCTAATTAAATCGATAAGTACTATATCAAACTAAATATATTAAAGAAAAATAAATAGTTGACCTTATCTAGTCATTTTATTAAAACTTGATAATATAGTTACCTTAAATAATATAGCTTAACAAATTTTATGGTAGAAATAAATGATATAACGTTACTTGTACAAGCAAATCACTTAAAATAATTTATATCTGAAACGGGCAAAATTAATAAAAATAAATAAAATACAAGCATTATTTAATTAAGGTAAACATTTACTATAACAATCAAGTAAATTTTAGAGGTTGTTATTATTTAAATTAAATTTAGTATTATCTAATCTAACTTAAAATATTTTGAATTGAATTGAATGCTTTTAATTATGACAGAGTAAATGATATTTGTATTTCATGTGCACACTTTTTATAAAAAAATATTTTTCCTATTATGCAATAAAAAAATATGAGGTATAAGAGTAATTTCGAATTTATTCAGAGGTAATAATATTGTATCTACATTAAAATATTAAATAATAAAATATAATCTTGAGAATAAATCTATAAAGGCAATGGAAAAGTATTATATGATGAATATATTATATACAAATGTGGCCACTTTGTTAATTTCATAAAACATATCCATACATGTAATTTTTTTCTCACATCATGAATAACAATTACACTTCTACCTACACTTTTGAAAGATTAAGAATTTACATTAATTTGACTTTTTTTTTTATTCACATTGAAAATATTAACTCCATGTAGTTTTTTTACACAAATAAAGGATGGGTATCTATGGCCCGAATTACTTTTAAATTTGTCTTTCTAATATTATTATAATTAATAGAAATACATTCGTGTATATATATATATATTAAGATATGATCTTTTTAAAAAAATAAATAAGATAAATAAAGAATAAAAAAATTATAAATATGACTAGACATTCATTTTTTATTTTATTCAAAGTTCTATCTTTCTAATAAAATTTAAATCTAAAGATTCTGATTGTTGTTAGTTTGCTAGATTATAATCTTCGTGAGGAAGCTAGTGGATGTTGTTGGTATATATGGTTGATATTTGAGAACTTGCCTAAAGTTTTATTAGATTTTCTTGAAGTATCAAGAAGCTCAAGCTTGTAATCACGTTACGTCGTAAGGGAGTCAATGTGTAAGTTTATGAAATAGTTTATATATATATATATATATATATATATATATATATATATATATATATATATATATATATATATATATAT
>Ga0209700_107973_pt1 | contig 14211 bp, 3 predicted proteins | sample SiratroredBW_FD_187528 | JGI IMG/M metagenome (GOLD analysis project Ga0209700, IMG submission 187528) | Root nodule microbial communities of legume samples collected from California, USA - Siratro red BW (SPAdes) (version 2) | ecosystem: Host-associated > Plants > Roots > Nodule | place: USA... | reverse complement strand
ATATTTTTATATATATAAAAAATATATATATATATATATATATATATATATATATATATATATATATATCTTTTATATTTTTTAACCAATGATTTACTTATAATATTCATATTTTTTATTATATATATCTATCTATATATATAAATTTATTATAATATCAAATTTATTTTGTATAAAAAAAATTATTCTTCAAGTGAAATATAATGATAAAAAGAATTTATAAAAAATGAAAATATTACTTCAATTTAAATAATGTTATATTTAATATTAAATTAATTATAATAAATAATAGGATTAATAGAGTAGTTAAAAGCGTCAAAGTTTTTAAACTAGCAAATATTTTTAGAAGACTATATATTAGGATTAAAAGCATATTTCAACTCTAATAAATCATGATTGAATGTCGTTTTAATTAAATTACTAATTGCATTTTACATTAAATTATTATAATATTTTTAATCATACAAACGCCTTAAAACTTAAATCTATTACTTGCAAATTGAATGTTAGATCTTTAATATTATATATATAATCCTTTACTCGATAGACTATTTCCAAAAAAAAAAAAGATCACCTAATGTATAGTATTATGTGTAAGAATAGAGAAGATGACAATTTATTCAAAAATAAATCCCGGGTTTATGTGGACTTCAATGGTTGGTGCAGCTTTCTTTAAGATTCCGCAAAGCTTGCCGAATGGTATCCTCGTCTTGGTTGCAATATTTCAGGCATAGCAAGCGCTGTGCAGCATGGTATGCCCTCTGGATTGAATAGTGCTCTATACAGTTAACTTCCATTCTCTTCTCTTCCTAATCACACCCCCAAGTCCACACAATATGTCAGTACTAGTTTCTATTTCAACTTGTCCACGACTAATACTATATTAATATAAATGGATATGGACCAAATGCATCAAATCAACACTAACGACTTCATATGAATTTTATTGTTTGACAGTTTAATACAAACTTCAGCGAGCTAATCACCCAGTACGCGTTACCTAGGAATGACTTATTTCAGTGTGGTTGACGAAATGTTTACATGCGTTCATGTAAGAATATAAATTCACAAAGGAACTAATAGAAAATCAGAACACCTTTTCTGAAATCCTAGATGTGATCACTCTGGCAGTCTCAATAACCGAACTTGGTAATCCTGCCACTTCTGCTAACAGAAGGCCATAATGGGGGATACGTGTCGTTCCTTCCTTAAGTTGAAACTATATAAAGCAGAATTTCAGTTCGCAAATAATTGTCCCAAACACAAGAAAAACTTTAACAACTACTTCAAAATCTTATTATAATATAAATAAATAAACAATTGATTAGTTAAAAAACTATGACTTACTATATGCTTAAATAGGATTGTTAATATTATCATTATTTATAAAATATATAGAAATACGACCTTGAAGTCCAAGTGGTTGTTTTTTAAGTCCACATGAAAGTGAAGAATTTTCACGTTGGGATAGATAGTTGCTAACTCGGATATGTTTTCCATATGACTGGCAAATATGGTATACCTGAGGAAGGATGAAAAAAATATGGCTCAGGGAAAAGAAAGATCATTAGTTCAATAGCAACAATATGTTCCCTGGATGGTTGATCAAAACTCTACCAGCTTTCAGCTTTCCTTCAATTAACAGTTCAACACCAAATCCATGCAACTTTTTTTCTTTTTTTATCAGTTGAAACCCGTGCAACTAAGAACATGTTTCAGAATTCAGGCGCCTCTTAAAGAAAATAAAAATTGTCTGCGAAAGAATGTATTTCGAACAATAATTGAAGTTTATAAAAAAAAAAACAGGATTTTTAAATCGGGAAACTTAGTCCCAATAAAAGAAAGGTATTAATTTCAGATGAATTTAAATATAAATAAATTTAACCAATTCAATGCTATTAAATAATAGCATAATCTCCAAGTAACACAATTAAGTGGTAGTATAAAAAATAGTTTTATCTTTTATATAAAATTACACGAACTTAACAAAAATTTCTAATCAACGTGAATAAAGTTTCTTTTTAACATCTAGGTCCGACAATAACAATTTCTACCAACATTTTCTCCTTTTTAGTTTCATACGTATTTTTTATTTTAATAAAAATTGATAGCGTTATTTCATGCAAATAAAACTAACTACTTAAATTATATTTAACAAACTTATTTAAACAAAAGTTAATTCTAATAATATTCATTTATAACATAATAACTAGATTTCCGTAACTTTCGATCCAATTACACCCTAAGACACTATAAACGCATACTGATAATAAAAAAAGGAAGAAAAATTACGCTTTAAGTGACAAAAGGTGCTCGCAGCAACTCCACGCCATTGCAAATCCATCAGTGGATGAAGTAGCCCTCCCAAGTTCATCCATAACAATCAGACTCCTGCATCCATCAAAATATTTATACAAAAAAGAAACCTGTTGCGTTTATCTAGAGTGAAGCAGATCAAAGGTGCAGCATTACCTTCGCGAGACATTCTGCATGATAAAAGCTGTTTCTTTCATCTCTGTCATGAACTGCATATCCAAATAACTTCATCTATAATTCTGAACTACATGATCAGGATCAAATAGTCTCACAACGCGGGTGTTTAGAAATTGTACCGTGCTAGAGTTGGATTCAAGATTATCAACTGCGCCCATCCTTGTAAACATACGATCAACTACCCTAAGAGTTGAGAAACGAGCAGGAACATAACACCCAACTTGAGCAAGAATAACTATGAGACACACTTGTTGAAGGTACGTACTCTTTCCACTCCTAGGGGAAGGAATGTAGAAAATAAATCTCAATTTGATATTCTTCGTGTAAGCAGACGCCTATCAAAAAGAAATAATTTTTGCTCTAGTTCATAAATAATTGCCTCAAATTGTACATGAGAAAGACCTGATGATTAATATTGATGCCAGCCCCTCATGACATTGTTTGAACGAAAATACACGGGCATGCTTTTTTTACGTAAGTCTAGTTTCAGCTTATATAGTTCATCACATATTTCGAAGTGACAAGCTCATAACAGAGTCATTAAAATTGTTTTGAATCCTTTTTGCTTTTGGCTTGTAAGATTTAGATTTGCATATCACTAGTATGTCCATTAATGTTCCCTTATTCTTGCTAGAGGCATTAGGTCATGATTCAGGAATAGGCCATTTTCTAGTCTAGCAAAGCACATAGGAATTTTATTATCCTCAATATTCCTTTATTTAAATGTAAACCTTAGACATGTAAAAGAAATTTCTTACATATTAGGGCCCATTACAATCACCATATTTGAGGCTTCCGACAGAAATATATTATTGGCCTGAAATGCAAAAGATTAATTACTGTGCAGAATCCATCTACGTGAGAAAAATGTGGTCCTGTGGAGGTAAGTTAGAATGACTATTGGATATGCTCATTACATACAACAAAGTCATTGTGTACGCTCTCCAGGATTGGGTGTCTACCAGAATCAATTGCCAATGGCCCATTCTCTATAAAAAAAAATATCAATAAAGAAATTTCTTCATTGATGAACAAAATATTTATAGAAATGATCAATTTTATTACCTGTAAACTCTGGTCTTGTATATCTATCAACAGGCTTAGTTGATATCATATGAGCAAATGAATTGACAATCATATCCAGCAAGCACAAGACTTCAGCAAGTAGTGTCAACACAGAGACATTCTCACGAATGTCATCCATAAGTTCTGTAATTTTTTTTTTTTTGTCTATTACAATATATATATATATATATATATATATATATGCAATACTTGAAAATATGAGATCATGCAAGTCCAAGGAACTAAATAGATTGGATCTTTATCAGGATATCATTTTGTTGTAATTAATTTTACAATTGTTAACATCTAGAAAAGATAAAATCCAATCCAATTGAATAACATCAGTTACATGCTAAACTAGATCAATTTAATCATGTGAGGTTGCATTAAGTTGTGCCATGAAAGTTATTTTAAGTTAATGCTTACAAAAACATTGTGATAACAAAATCATTGCATTAAGTTTGTTGCTGAAATGCAATGCAATAACCAGAATTTTCCAACTAATTGAAGAATATTTCAGTGGTTTCCTTTCTTGTCACTTGCCAAAGTCAAAACGAGTAGTTTAATACATGCAGTCATGCACAAATAAACAAAGAGCAAACATGCGAAGCCTTGGAACATTTGTACTGGCAAATGGCAGTGCGTCAAGTACTACCTTCCAGACAAACCTCTGTTCTTGTATAGCATTCTGCGGCTGCAGATTTATTCCTAGCATTTAACTGAAATTTTGATTAAAATAAACGAAAATGGAGATTTTCAAGAGCCTAAACAAGCTTCTGAACAAAAGTAACATCATATAGTGTGCTATCATATCAAACAAACGCAACAGCATTTATGTCATACTTTTAGCTAGAAGCTTGAATAATGTTTGCCAGTTTGGGAATCAAAAAGCACTTTGGGGCCAGCCAAAAAACATGAAGATAATTTTCACAATTAAAAGCCAAATGCCTAATCAACAGGACAACTTACAAGAGTCCTTAGCATATGAGTCGTCTCATATAATAAAAGAATATCCATAAACTAGTAGGAGGCAGATGGAACAGAAATGGATTCTCATTTAAAAGGATTTCATCATTTTATTCTGTTGTGAAAAACTTGTGAATACCTCTTTCTTCATGGACATTCACAAATTTTGATAGGGCCTCCACCTATTTAATAATTATGAAGGGAGAGATACACAAAAACTTTTCACGTGACTTGGGTCGAGAAAATCCATTCTTGATGAGAGTAATCATTTTCTTCTTGGGATAAAAGAGTTGGCCTGGCCATGATCTCATCAAAACTAAAGCACACACAGTAAAGCTTCTATATAAGTAATACAAATATATAGTCAACAAGCACAGTTTGTCAATTACAGTTATGTACATTATTTTATCAGTTCATCAATGTCGTAAGGCGAATGGAATTCTTATGATCATGAAATCCAAATGATCAAACTACTCACAGATGCTAGTTCCAAAGTCGAGCAATGAATATTGTTGCCATGTTTAACAACCTAATATAAGGCCAAAAGAACAGTAGGTTCATAGAAAACAGAACTTTTGAAATGATACTTTAAAAATTTAGCAACAAAAATTCAATCCCTAACCTGAATGAACTTGCTTGGAAGCTTTCCTTGAATATTCTTCTGTGGTATTACAAAGTGAAATCCTTGTCTGTTTTTAAAGGTAAGCTTTAAATTGGGAAGCTTAAAATCCTCTCGATAATTGTTTGCAAGATTGTGGATGGCTGTGAAAGTAACACCAATTTTTTTGAGGAAACAGATATGATATGCTGCATTACGAGAAAGATTATACTGTTGACAGGAAACAAAACTCATGTAAGCAGATAATAAAACCTTCACTGGTTTCACAAAATAATCTTCGTGAAATATCCAAGAGGCCATCAATTCCAGCCTTAACAGCAAAGCATTGTTGAGTGCAGGCAACAAAAGGAACACGTGCATGAAGTACATCTTCATCAATAACCTCCCCTATCCTGTAACAAAAATAACTCTTCAATGCATAACCTGATTGGTCCTCTTGTCTTAGTTAGAATTAATAAAACATGAGTTTTTCTTTAATCAATGAGAATATTACTTTGCAAATATTTTTGCTGATGGTATATGACCATATAGAGTATAAAGCTTATTTTATCAAATATCTTGATTCAAAATAATAGGTTGTAAATAGATATTTTAATCCTATGATAAGAATTGACCAATTTAGTAGCATGTAAGTATAATGAATTAGCACGAAGCAATTTCTATTAGTAAAAATATATATAATTGTTGATTATTTGGTTACATAATATTTTACTCTGAATATTCTAATCAACTTTTTTCATCATTATAACTTGAGAATTATACAAACTCAAGTAGAGAATGGATTACAAACAACATATTCATCATCTAACACGTAACTGTTGCACTTACTCTCATACAGAAGAAAATCTTAGCATACCTTTTCTTAATAAGATCATATTTCTCATTTTCACAAACTGACTTGTAGATATTTGAAAGAAGGGAACTTTTCACATCCTTGAGCACCTGATATTTTTAAGATATGATAATCTGTAACCTCTTTCATTTATTCAATTCCTTCTGAATACCTGCCTTGTGTGGATGAGAGAGAGAGGTACCTTAGATAGTAAAGGAAGGGCGTCCAAGGCAGTCTTAAGGAGGATTACACTAGATACTAGCACTTGACTCTTTTTAGCCCGTTCAACTGCCACGACCTCAGCTGTAACTTTCTTAGGCTTAAAGCAGAAGTGACATAAGACTCTATCTGAAACCATACAGTTCTGCGTTACAACTAAAGATGTTTAAAATACTTAAAAACTGATAGCTGTTCAACTACTGCTCTTAATTACCAGTCTCTTTTGGAAATTTACGCAAAATCTGACAAAGACCAAAAAATAGTTGTTCATTGCTCATCAATTCATCCTAAAATTAAATATTAGAAGGCATGTTATAAATAATAAATACAAAAGAACTCAGCTAAATTCTATCAGGTGGTTTTCAAGCATCAAAATTAAAACCAGACTACAAATATGAGTGTATCTATTAATGAGTCCAGATTCTCTGCTGGATTTTTGGTGTTGTCAATTTATTGTGTCTTCAAATTTTGATATATTAAAAAAGTTCTTTATATATTTTAAAAATATTAAAATCAGTGTATTTTAAGAGTACAGTAATGGACAATACAAAAATCCAACAGAAAATTCAAATTCATCTATTAACACATTAGTAAGTTTCAGACTAGAGCATTGAAGCTTAATGAAGAATAACATCTGGGGACAAAAATCTATAGGACAGACTTGTAAAAATGGTGGAAAATATAAAGAGAATTGTTAGGCTAGAAAATAAAGGAAGGAACACATCTACATCTTAACTAATAAGAGGAACTTATGGCATAGCACAAAAGGATAAAATTAAGAAATACGATGGACACTGACAAGGCAGTCAAGTCGAGCATTGATTGTCTCAATGTCTTTTAGAGGCTGCAACAGATTGGCACGAAGTAGTCTAGTCCTGAAGGAAACAAATACAATGTCAAACAATTAATGCTGCATGAAGAAACTTGTGCCAATAATCACATACCCTCCAATAGTTTTCGTTGTCTTGAGCATGTGAAACAGACTTCTTTTTTTGTTGCTTGTTCCTAGTAGGGTAGAATGAAATGGCTCAATAACTTCCAAATTATGGACACTGCCATTAAATTTTAACCATGAAATTCATAAGCATAGACTAAACAGATAACACCGAAAGTAAATTGGACTTTATATTCAAAATATACTTCCCCTGAAAGAATATCCTATAAAATTAAATCCATTAGAAACTGGCCATCAGTTGTATCAATTATCATGAAATCACCCTTTTTAATTAACTATGTTTGTCTGGTTAAAAAAATATTTCATTCAAATTTTAACCTTAATCAGCACATTATAGACTGGTTTTAATATCAATTTCATCTGCCTAGATTAATTGTAAATAGAAATAATAGCATCATAAATTTTTAACACAATCATTATTGGATATAATTCATGAAGGTCCCACACAACTATATGAGTACAACTTTCTATTTAGAATGTCTCATTTTCTCTTTATTGAGTAACACATGAGTTTCACTTAAAAAATATTAGTACAGGACAGTAGGCAACCATAATTAGGGTTACTACAAAATTAACCCGTGACCATTAAACTGCAGTACCTTGTTAGGATTTTATCCGCTGTTTAAAGGCAGTCAAAATATACATTCAACGTAATTATTATATATTATTAGGATTCCTAAAATTTAGTTTAAAGTTTTAGGGATGTTACAAAATCTGAATGTGTGATCTGTAAATGGGAAATTTTTCCTAAATTATTCGTGCAGAGATTGTATTTAAGGTCTCTATAGTAATTTTAGAATGTCCAAAGAGGTTGTCATGTAAGCATTTTTCTTACAATATTGGTTTTCCAAAAACAAAAACTTATATTATAGTGATTTAGGGACATATTTCTAGATTAAATATATAGTTTATATTTAATGTGCCCACCTTATACTTGAGAGTTTCTTTTATATAGTTGTTCAGCTTCATCATATAATCATTCCTTCTATAAACTGATTAGACTGTGTCCACACTATATCAGAAAGTCAAACAAGGAACACTTCCAAATTATTGTTAAGGTTCATTTGGTCTCTATACCTTCTAAACTTGCTTTAGCATTATAGGTAAAATTATAAGTTATAGTTTCTCGAGAGTCAAATTTTATTCATTTTTGGTTCCTACTGTTAATATCGTTACAGGCTGTCGCTATTAAGACTGCTACAATTTCTTTTCAAAAGGTTTTACTCAGCCACAAAATTTGTACTGATGTTATTATAGCCAAAGTCAACAAAGTTAGAAGATAATTGAGAATAGAAACCAAAATAAGGGTATAAAAACTTTGATTGAGATGATTACGCATCTATTTAGTCTTTAGTAATTTTCATGTGTCTTTAATCAAAGGAAAATTAAATATTAATATGCAATTAATTTTGCAATTATTCCAACTCTAATAACATGTAATTTGCGTCACCGAAACTCCTCTTTTTCTTTTTTTACTTTCTTCTTCTACATTTTAGGTTTTCTATCTGCGAATCTGAATGTCAATGCATTAGAATTCATCGTAAAGGACAGCTATTAGCACAAACTAGTGAGCAATCTCACCTGGTTGCATCGATATTCATGTGATCAAATGATCCATTAAAGGTGACCTGAAATAGTGAAAGACACAAAAAAAGGATAGAAAACAATCTTCCTTGAACTATGTACTGATTAAAATTTATATAAAAAAAGATACAGGATTAGCAGCTAAAGACTTAAAGTATAAGAGTTCAAATATTAACCGCAGTCTAAAAGAACAATAATAATGACAGATAATGGTTGGAAGTTTATGATGAAACATGCTGTGTGTGTAAAAATATAATAAGGAATGAATGTGCATGAAAACTAAATATATTTAAAGCCACATATATAGTTATGAAGAGTTTTAAATAAAAAATTTGTGTAGGTAGCATTCTTGGATATGCAACCTTATTTCCCTTGAGGTACAGGAAATGTCAGAGATAAGATAAGCACAATAATATGGATTTAAAATTAGTATTAATTAATTAAACTTTTAAAAAATCAATAAAAAAAATTGTGCCTAACAGAACACATACCAGCAATGAGTGATTCGTAACCACAATCCCTTTTTCTGCTTCCGTCCTGTGCAATACCGTCAAAAACTTAATTGCAGGCGACCGAACAATACGAAATAAGGATTTAATATACATACGTATACACGTAAGAGCTCGCCAAAATAGTGTAGATACAGACACACTAATACCAAGTCCTCAAACCCAAAAAAGTATCTTATATGAGAAGGATATGGATCAATAAAAGCTTGGAGAGCAAGAAATGAGTGGAGCACAAACATTTAAGCGCTTGAAGTTCCTCCTCTACCAAATAAGAACAAAAGAATATGTGTTTAGTCAAAGTCTTAGTCAAAGTTCAGAATCCCTGATAATTCAATATAGTTCGCTAGGACCATGTTAAATTAATATCTAGTACGGGATGTTCCATGATGTATTTTTTTCACATAGACCCTAAAGTGAACTTAACTCTTACGATAGTTTGATTCACAATTACACATTGCCTTGGATAAAGTTTAAACGCTTCATTATATGTAGATCATATATTCATGTAATAGTTCCATAGGTCCCAGATCAGAGTTATGCACTTTTTTTTATCGGCACTTGTATCGTAACAGTCAATCGTCTATTTTTTTTCCTAAATAAAGCCAGTTGCTGAGTATGTGCCAATCAAGTCCACTGACAGTCTAAAGATCTTTTGAGTGTTCTGATGTTTTTATACACCATAAAACCTCTGACAATCATATCAACTATTTAAATTAGAACAATTCATGAATAGATTTCATATGTGGATTTCAATTTCTCAATACCTATGCAGAACTTTTGGCATTTTCTCTATCTGCTGGACCATGCGTTCACACACGGTTTTCTCCTTTATCTAAACTTTCTATTCAAACGTTGTTACCCAAAATACAGTTGTATATGCCTTCCCTAGGAGATCTGAGTTGTAATAAACTGCCTCACGTACAATAATGGACAGTATTATTGATAAGAAACTCTGTATTATAACTAAGGTAACATAAGGTATGCTTGAGTGTTTGAAAGAAGATGAAAGAGAGTGATTCACATGCCACTCTAGAGTTTGGTTATTCAATAAGTTTAAAGAGGAAAGGTCATGTCTTTCCTTTTTAAGGGACAGAAATTTGGGGCTGAGTGGCATGGGAGGATATGAAAGTCCCTCCACATTTTGGAATAACTCCCAATCCCAAGCACACTTGTTATGAGTTTTGCCATTGCATATCCCTGCCTCGGCTTCATTCCAATCATATATTTATCACACACCAAATTTTGGTATGGTCCCGATGCCTTTCTAGGGCTTAAAGTTTCCAAAGGCTCCGGTGCAATGCTAGCACCTGCATGTCTTGGCTAATGTCCTAATTATCAAACAGACATACATGCACAAACTCATTAAAAGGACAACATTGTAGTTTAAAGCAGAGATATTTATTCATTAATTTCTTATGTAGTTGATATACTATAATGTAACTTTGATATGTTAGTCAGTGGAAACAGTTTGAAAATGGGGACAAAATGCAAAGGAAATTCTAGGACTAAACATTAGTCAAAACAGGAAATGCTATGTAACTTTCCTTAAACATTATTCAAAACAGTGGAAACTGTCCTATTCTATGAAGAGTTGAAAATGCCTTCAGATTATCACAAAAAAGGGACAAGTATACCTTAGCAAGCTTTAGAGAAAATTTGATTTCTCCTTAAGAGATAATCAAAGAGACTCACACAACTATTAAATGTATCAAATACTGTATAACAATAAATTAAATCATCAAAGTTCCTCATTCAAGATAATCTTTATGAATATTTGAGTACTGGAAATACCACTTTAAAGTGGCAGCAGCAGCAGCCAGACACAGATAATACTGCTTATAATAGGTGTCCAAACCAAGTGCTGAAGGTTCCTTGGCAGCAAGGTTTTTTATCAAGATAGCACCCTAAATCACAGAACTTCAGTGCATGAACGAGCAGGAAATATTGTTAAAAACTAAAACCTGAAATCAGCTGAAGTCAAAAGGTAAGTAATGAAACCTTTGTGTCATCAAAACAACCACGGGCCACCACTGCCTGCATAAATAAAGACTCCCCAAAAGAAAATGAACTTTGCAAACAGATATGCACAAAATTTTTCATTTAAAGTATATGGGAAAGGATATAGGGACAGAGCGAGATGGTGATATTACCTTCTTGACCGAACCATAAAATCTATCAACCAATTCTGTAACTGCAGATGAACAATTGGATGCTAACTTGTTTGGAGGAAGAATGATCACTATGGGATCATAAAAATGCAGTAACGTCTTTGTGTTTTGATATGAACTGCTAGTTTCAATATATTGAGAAAGATGCAGTGAAGCTGATCTCAAATCAAAAGCAGCTAATCCAACCTGTTAGATGATTGATTGATTTAATTCCATTTAGGCATTAAAAGCTTAACATGTAAGAAAAGTTTCTTAAAAAATTGCATTCAAACTATCTCAAAATTGCTTTAATCCATTCGTTATCCCTTACAAAAAAGTGGTAACCAAAACAATACAACATAAAACCTCCCTGTCTGATTCTTCATGAACCCTTGCAAATTAAAAGCCCCTTGGTCATAAATTAATGGAAGATATTTTTTACAGTAGAGTTTAGAATGTGTCTTGTTTCAAGTTTGGGATCATATCGGCAATAACAGATTTTTTATATCTTTTTACCAATATCAAACACCATGTGCAATTCAACTTCTTTTTTGTGATGTTAAAAAATATTAGAAGACTGTAAGTGAGGAAAGAAATGCATAGTGATTGATTGGTAGATTACTGGAAAATACAAACCAAGAAAAAAAAAAAACTAGATATAAATATCACGAAATAAATGACCGGAGAACCCAAAAAAAGGGGGCGTAACATTAAATATGCACAATCAGCGGCAAATGTGATGATTCCTTAAGTTAGCTTCACGATGGAATATTTAAAATGGCTTTTAGCTTTATTCACATCACCAAATGGTGCATGTATTTTTGGTTGTTTACAGACAGTCCGGAACAATAAGTAAGAATTAGGGACAGAAAATTAAATAACAAATTCACGCATTTTAATACAATTAAAACTAACCTCAGATACACCCACTCCTTCACAAAATAACTATTACTTGGTGGATATGAGACTAATCTCCACCTCCTACATGCACTCAGTGGCATGACAATTTGAAAATGTTATATATATATATATGTTTTTTTTTTTTGTGTTTCCAACGCTCAATTGAATTTCCTACCGCAAGTTAACAAGAACAATTATAACCGTAATAAAATCCTAGACGTTATGTGAGTTTCACGCAATCAACTACGACAAATATAACTAGCTGAAAACGAAATAATAAGCGACTACGACAAACGCCTTGCTAGCTTGCAAGATTGAACAGAGAAAGTGAAGCAAAAGCAAACGAGAAAAAAAGGAAAATGCGCATTTGAAAATTCCTTTATTATGTAGAAAATGGAAAAGATGTTTAATAGAGAATCGAATTAGGAAACCTCTTTCGCTCTGTTCTCGATGATTCCGACCACGAAACTCGAACTCTCTCCTCCATCGTCTTCCATAGTTGCCTGCTTTCAATTTTCAGTAAATTTCGTTTTTCGCGCCATAATTACTCATTTATAGAACCCTTTGTTTGTGATGCTTGCTTGGACGGAAGGCTCTGCGAGCTTATACGGGGGAACATTATGGCGGGAATTTCAGCTTGTATCACACCTCACTCTAATTTCTTTATTTTAAATGATGATTAATTGAATTTAAAAAACAGTTACACACATAAAGAATAAAATAAATTATATTAATAAGAATATAACTGGTAAAGAAACGTGTACACTTAAAACAGTTATAGAAATTATAAAAATAATTCCTTTTATTCATAATTACAGGTATACAATAATTAAAAAATAATTTAATTTTAAAATATATAACATATATTATATATTTATAACTTTTTCATCAATGTTATTTTGTTAATGTCCTTTCTAGGTATGTAACTATTTTAGTTCTATAATTTTAAAGAAATATTACTTTATAAATAGTACAAAACTAAACTCATTTTTTTTTTATAAATACTTTTGTTTGAAAATAGAATTTCAAATAATTCTTATTTCAACTTTAAAATAAATAAGAATAATATAAAAAAACAAACTTGAGAATCTTCTGAACTTTAATTTTTTTTTTCTTATTCCAGCTGCCTAGTTTATTATTGTGTTGGTTGGGTGATGCATTATTATATTATTAGATATTTTTTATAAGAAATAACTGTAATTAGGTAATATTGTGAAATCTACATGGGTCTAAGAATTACAATTAAACTTAGCCACTTTTATATATATATATATATATATATATATATATATATATATATTTGTGTGTGTGTGACTTTTCTTTTTCTTTTCTATTAATTCGTAAATTTTGTATATGATTTTGAATAAAGTTTTTTTTTTCTGCTTTAATCCTTGATAAAAATTTTACCTTCTTTTGTTTTTATTGACATTATCCTCAAGTGATTGAATATGATTGTACGTGCATTATTTATATTTTTTGTTTTTAATACATTTTAACGTTTGTTTAATGGTCTTTGATAATTCCTTTCCCATTTTGATGCTCATAATTATTTATTTTTATTTTGACGCGTGTCATTCATTTGACATCTTTAAAATGATGAATTGTTTATCAAGTAAATACGCTTAACACCTAAATAAAATTTATATGTGTAAAAATAATGTTTCAACCAAAAAGTAATCAGTATGATGCAAACTAAGTTGTTTCCTTTGCTAGGATTTGCATATATTTTTTTCAACATTCCCTGTTTAATGATGAAATTAAAAAAAAATCTTAGAAAAAAAATGGCCTATACACAAGACTGCTTCTTCCTGCACCTCCATATCATCTTCCTGCACCTCCATAATTTTCAAAATTCCAATAATAGACATGAGGAAATTACAAATTTAACCCTGCTGCTATAAAAGAAGGTTTTCCATGGAAGG
>Ga0209700_107971_pt1 | contig 14214 bp, 7 predicted proteins | sample SiratroredBW_FD_187528 | JGI IMG/M metagenome (GOLD analysis project Ga0209700, IMG submission 187528) | Root nodule microbial communities of legume samples collected from California, USA - Siratro red BW (SPAdes) (version 2) | ecosystem: Host-associated > Plants > Roots > Nodule | place: USA... | reverse complement strand
GAGCCGCCGTTCAGTGCAGATCGGAGCCGCCGTTCAGTGCAGATCAGAGTGCGCAGAGAAGCCGCTGCCGGGAGTGCTGTCGCCGCTACTGCAGAACTGATTTGGGCATATCTGAAATCAGCTGTACTTGGTATCTCATCTAGTCGCTTGAAATGACAGAAGATGGGAAGTTCCGAATTGAGAAGTTTAATGGTACCGATTTTAGTTGGTGGAGAATGCAAATCGTAGATCTGCTTGTTCAGAAAGATTTGGATGTGGTTTTGGGTGAAAAACCAGAAACGATGTCTGATGCACAGTGGTCAGGTTTCGATCGGAAAGCCATGTCAATGATCCGACTCTCGTTGACCAAGAATGTTGCCTTCAACATTCTGAAGGAGACGACAGCGAAGGGCATCATGGAGGCACTATCAAACATGTACGAGAAGCCATCTGCAGCAAACAAAGTTTTTCTGATTAGAGAACTGGTGAACACGAGAATGATGGAAAGCACTTCAGTTACCGAGCACATCAACAAGTTGAATTCGATCTTAGCCAGACTTGCGTCAGTGAGCATTAAGTTCGATGATGAAGTTCAAGCTCTACTACTGCTATCTTCATTGCCTGATAGTTGGTCCGGAACGGTTACAGCAGTTACCAGTTCGGCAGGATCTGATGGATTCACTTTTGAAAAGATTCGTGATCTCGTTCTTGGCGAGGATGTCAGAAGAAGGAGTTCTGTGGAGTCTTCAAGTGAATCGCTAAATACCGTTAGAGACGGAAGAAATAGCAGAGATAGTGGGAGCAGGAACAGGAGGAGGAGTCAGTCGAAGAGTCGAGATTACTCAGGGGTAACGTGCTGGAATTGCAAGGAGGTGGGGCATTTTAGGAATCAATGCCCAAAAGATAAACAAGACAAGCAAGTGAACATTGCAGAATACTCCGCAGGTGAGGAGCTCCTTGTCTGTTGTGCGGAGAGCAGTGTGGATTCCTGGGTCATGGATTCTGGTGCTTCATTTCATGCTACCCACAACAGTGAAGCATTGCAGAATCTGGTTATTGGTGATTTTGGAAAGGTAAGACTTGCAAACGATAGAGTTCTTGATGTTACGGGCATAGGTGACATAGTGTTGAAGACGTCAGCCGGTTTCTGGACCTTGAAGGATGTCAGAGTTGTTCCAAGCTTGACAAAATGTTTGATTTCTGTCAGGCAGTTGGATGAACAGGGACACGAGGTGAAGTTCAAAAATGGGCAGTGGAAAGTCATCAAGGGAAATCTTGTCATAGCTCACGGAAGAAAGAGAGGTTCGTTGTATTTGGTCGGTGTACCGTCTGAGGGAGTGACCGTCCCAGTTCAGAAGATAAACAAAGTCAGGTTCATAGAATCTCGTGGGCAGAAGAGGATTGTCTTTGCAAGAGAGAAATCCAGAGCCACAGGTCAGATTCAGGATGAACGAGCATGGAAAGGTTCAGGTAGACCAGTTAGAGGTGCCTGTGGCAGTGGGAGCACGAGTGGTGCTTCAGCCAAGGTTCCTAGAAGACAGTGGGTCAGGAGAACCAATATTCCAGCTGTTGGAACATCTCCAGAAAATTTCTTGCTAAGTATGGAGAATGTTTGTTCTCAGGATGTTCCAGGATCCGGGAGTGCATGTCTGCAGTGGGAGCCGGTAGGGACAGAGGATGAGTCAAGGGCAGATTCAGCCGTGACTGATGTGTTGAAGCTCAGGGGAGCTTCGACAGGCCTTTCAGTTGTCTGATTAGAAGGTCGCTGCAGCTGGAGAGTTGAAAAAGATTACTAGACATATAGGTGTGTTATGTGGATGGCAGTTTGAAGTTTATCAAGCCTCCAAGTGGGAGATTGTTGGGCTTTGTGGAGGCTTGATTTGAGTTAGGCCCAATTAGACAGTAACCCTAGTTTCTCCCTATAAATACACAACTTGTATTTGTAATCTTTAGCAATCACAAGTGAATAAAATTCTTCCTGTTGCACGTGGATTAGGGAAACCGAACCACGTTAAATCTTGTGTGTTGCCCGTGTTCCGTTTTTTCTTCTATTCCTTGCAGATTATTTGTGTGTGTTGTTTGTTTAAGACTCATCATTGCATCCCAATATATTAACATCATATAGCAATATGATGGGATTGTCAATAACCATCTTACACAACCCAAAAGAAACATATGATAAAGATAGAAGAAAATGGACATGCTGCTATATATTTCAACACCAAAGCTTCCTTTTTGCTTTTTTTTCTTTTTTTCTTTCTTCAAACCCTAAAGGTTAATTCCAATTAAGAAGCTCATCAATCATCTGCATGGCAATTCTATCTTCTTCTGCTTCTTCTTCACCATCACTGCCACTTTTCTGGGGAGACCCTTCTGCCACACTTGGCTCAGTCTCTGTCTGTTTCTTCCCAAGCTCCACCCTCACAATCCAGTTGGAGTTTGAACGTGGTCCTGCACCCTTTTGCCACACTCCGATGTGGGAGTTGTCAGCATCCAGCCTCAGACATGTGAGGGATGGAGAAGGGTCTTTGCAGCACCTCTTCAGCTTTCTACTCAGATGCTCAGAAAGAACATTGGGGGAGGAAAAAGGGTCTTCACAAACAGTGGCAGTGGTGGCACCTTCACCCTGATTCAGTGATGGTGTAGGGAAATTGGTCTTGGCATTTTGACCATTTATCAAAATGGCTGCTTCGTCATATGCCCTTGCTGCAGCCTCTGCAGTCTCAAATGTCCCTAGCCACACCCTTCTCTTCCTGTTCATCCAAAACAATCTCAGTGTTCATACATAAACTTTGAATTCATACTAAAACTGTTACATTAAATATATTCAAGATAATAATTTCGACAAACATGAAATAGTTTGAGGTGATTACAGCAAAGGGTGACGAATTTCTGAGACCCATGAGCCCCATTGGCGTTGCCTCACTCCTCTGAACTTCTTTGCTTGTTGTACCATGGCTTTGTGTGGTGGGTGCTCTGCTTGAGGAAAAGGGTACTCTAAAATGGAGAGAAACCAAGTACGAGGTTTATAAGATGGTGCATGAAATTAATAGGGTAGGGGTGGAGATAGTATAATGCCAAATGTGGAAGACTTATAATGAGTTTGTGATAAACTTGTGTGAGACTTATATATATAGATTGTGAATTGATTAGATTGTGAATTTATTGGCGGGAGAGTGTGGCCGAATTAAGGAAGAGTTGGTATTACCAAACTATAATATATATGTAAATTTATATTTTATTTTTTTAAATTAAGTTAAATTTTAAATTAATTTTTCAAAATTATTAAACTTTTTTTCTGTTTTTACATTTGATATGTTTAATTATAGATTGTTTTAAAATTATCGGTCATAGATGTCTTTTTATAATTATTGATTATAGATAATAGACCCTTATACTTTAGTGCTATAGATTATTTATTATTGGAGATTTCAATATGACTAACTTATATGTAACTTATTTTTTAACTAAATTTTTTGAAGTTAAATTAGACTTAAAATTATTTTTTAAAGCTATTGAGTTTTCTCTATTTCATGCTCAGTATATTTAATAATGGATATTTTCTAATTTGTGATTATCATAATGAGATCCATATTGACCCTTTGTGAAGAGAGCGTGCACTCTTCTCTAAGGAAGGAAATAAAGGATTAGTATTTATTATTAAATATCCGTAAACACCAATAAATATTTTTTAAAGCATTAACAAGTATTTTTAAGAGGCTTATATATCGATCAACTAGTGCATTTAATTGAATGAAGTAAATTTCTGGTTTTTATTTTTTTTATCTTCCTCATAATTTCTTTTGAAGCTTTGCAGTTGCATTAAAAGTTTCACCTACGTTTGGAAAAGTCCCTAACTTCTTAACCACTTAAATAAATGAGCAACACAATAGTAGGGTTCCTTTTCTAACAGCCCTAGCTGTGCTACAAAGAAAACAAAATAATAGTAAAATTTTCTCTTGACTTTAATGGAATGTTTCTTGTTTATTTTTTCAGACAGTAAGATATTTATATATATATATATTTAAATTATCATTGCTTTTTTCACAAAAAGTTGGATATACTTTAAGAGAAAAATAAAATAAAATGAATTTATTGTTTTGATGCTCAGACAAGGCAATTGAAAGTGCAAACAACTCTGTTCGAAGAAAACAAGTGATTCAACAAAAACATTGGTTAAAGTTTATAAAAAATCATAAAATTTTATGGAACTCACTCATTATTTAATATGTCTCACTTATAATTTTTTGTAATGTTAAAATAAATTTTAAATGATACTATTGTAAATTGTTAAAAATATAAGTAGTACTCCTCATATCTATTACTGCCTCCAACTTTTATTTTTAAATTAAATTTTTTCTTTTATTATTATGAAATGAAACTTAATACATAATTTTATGAAATTAAAACAACTTTGTACTATAATATTAAATATTTATCATAAATTCAAAATATTTTGATAGATTAAAAAAATTAATTAAAAAATTAATTATATCATACACAATATTACTTATAGAATAGGCATTAATATATTAAATCTTTAAAATGTTTACAATTACATTATTGAAATGTCCACATATTAAGAATTTAACTTCCGCGTGCAACGCTTATTTTGTGGGTGGATTTAATGATGTTGGCAAGTACGTTGACTTTATGTCTTCAACTTCAACCATCTTGTGATTCTATAACACATGTATTACATAAATTAGTATTATTCTTTATTTATTAAATTCTTATTTTTTTTAATTTAAAAAAATCGTAATTTTAACTTTTTTGTGTGTGTGAATGATTATCTCAGTTGAAAATCTAACTGTACTTTTAGTTCTTTATTTTTTTCTAATTATATTCTTTTATCTACAAAAGGTTTTAAATTTTTAGTTTAAGTCATTGACAAGAAAGTAATAAATTATACGTGAATAATGTTTATATAATCTAACTTTTAATACATATTTTACTGGGTCCATGGGTCTTAGTGATTACCTTGTTAATCTAGTTTTACCTAATAACGTTATGCTAAACAAGATGATTAACTAATAATAATTGCCTTATGATGAATTCGATGAGTTGAGACATATAATCAACCAAAAGTTTGACCCCATTATAAATTATAGGAGTATTTGGACTATTCACATTACATTTTAATTAATTAAAGTATTTTCAACGACATTTTAAATAAATCTGTTAAATTTATAATTTAATCAGACTAAAACACAATAAATAAAATATATAAATTAAGGATTAGACTCAAATAAAAAAATTATAAATCTGAGAACTAAAATAATAGAATTATATATATGTATAAACAAAATAACGAATAATAAATTATAACAAGTGGATCAAAATTGAAATTTAACTAAACAAAATATGAAAATAAAAGTGTGATGACCTTTTTTTGTAATCTTGTGAACAAGATTTGATGCTTGGACTTTTTTTTGAAACAAGGTGGGGTTCGTCATCCTCAGACTATTTTATTACTTTATTTGCACACCACAAGAACACAGGTGTCCATGGTCGGAGCTTCTGGTGCTTTTCAATTTATTGTTGGGAAGGGACGAAATAGTGGACTTTCAATTTTCAATGGGTGGCTTTTATTTTTTGTTTTTATGGTAAAGAACAATCCAAAACATGCATAATTAATGACTTGACAGATTCTTTCTTCAGACTCAACAACCTACCTTCACTCATTCATCACAATCAATTCAATCCATAAAATATTCCTTTATTTTAATGAGGTTTTTATATTCGAAGAAACCATTATAAGATAATAACAATAAAGAATAATAATTTTTCGAATTTGCTAATATATATTTCTTGATCGATAGCAAATAAATAGTATTTTTATTGACAAAATAGAATGTATTAATAAAGGAGAATATAAGTTGATCCAATCCATATATAAATTTTAAAGCTATATAGCAAAAAATAATTAAAAATCCTATCTCAATTATATGTTTAAAGTAACAGTTAAATAACGATTCTAAAATAAGAAAATAAAATCTCATTTTATTTTTATGACTAACTTTTTCAAATGTATGATTAACAACTAAACAAACTCCAATCCATTATTTATGGAAAAATTATGGGTACGAAACAAATTTTTTAACAGGACACTTTTGTGTCTAATTTTCTCTTATACGTAATTTATTATATGCCATAATGACAGGGAAAAAATAATTATAAGTTTAAATTGTTGCATGTTATAACACGTTTTATTCATAATTTTACTTTTGATGAAAACGTTATCATTTATAATATAAACTATTCGTTTGATAAATTATGAGCTTTATGAATATGATAAGATGATATTTTAATAGAAATTATTTTTTACTGTATAAAGAATAAAAAGTATATGAATAAATTATATTTTTTTACTTTTTATTTCATTAAAAATATTATCTCTTTAAATATCAGTATCTCTTAACTCTTCCTAAGCTTTCTCGATAAAAATATCCTTGTGTTACCACAACATAGTTTTGATGAGGTAAGTAAAGTGATGATGAACTAATTAAATTCTTGACTAAGATAATTAATTATTTTTTATTAAAGTGTTAGTTAACGGAAGTTAATACTAATATAGGGATTTACCTTATTTATTACCAGAAGGTTCAGGGGAATTGTGAAAGTATAAGAGGTTAACTAACAAATAGTTTAAGAGGGTTAATTATAGTCCATTTGGTATTGTTTATATATAAAGTATTTGATAATAGTATTAATATGTAAAACCCATTTCCCTCTCTTCATCTCTCTCTTTCTCTCTACGTTGCTCTCCCTTTGTCTCTTCTCTCTTTTTCTCTCACTTAATCAATTATTCAATATAAGAGAATGTATTTTTCATACTTAATCAATTATTCAATATAGGGGAATGTGATATTTATTGTTTTATTAATTATTATGAAAATTTTAAGGATTGATGTGTATGAAATGTATTTAGTTAAATTCACAAACATGTGAAGTCTTGTTTGATGCGAGTATTATGTATAGAAAAAATAAATAAATATATATATATATATATTACATAGATAATTTGTTTAATTAAAAATCTAAAATTTAAGTTATGTAAATTAAGACATAAGTAATAATAAATTGAGAAAAAGTTTATTATATCTTTATATGTTGAGGTTTGACAAGTAAATCAGAACATATGTTGAGATTTCACAAGTAATAGTAACACATGTTACATGTTAAAGTTTGGATAGGATATTCCTTAAACTTATCCTAACCATTTAAGGTTAGGGATGCAAACATAAGAGGCTTGTTGTGGTTATATATTAGTCTTTAATACATATATTTATTACATGCATACTAAAAGGCATTAATAAATATTTATTTATGAGGTAAATTTTTCAAACTAATGTAATTTTTATCTGAAATTCCAAATTCTTAAAATAGTGTATACTATACAATATATCATTGTGAAGAAATGGTAATTCTATTGCAGGAATTAATTTAAGATTAAATGAAATTGTCAAAATTTCAATTAAAGAGTTAATTAAAATAGTGGGAAAAGTATACACAACTTGTATTGTTAATGTGCAACTAAAATAAATACTCAATTATAAAATCTATGTAATGGTTGAAATAAATATAAATTTAGTTTGAATAGAATAGTAGTTACATACTAGGAAATAAAGTTACCTGCGATGAATTTAGTTCCTAATACATATAAACTAACAAGAAATTTATTTAAAAGATTATATAATATTTTCAAATTTTTCATTCTAAATTTATTGTTAAATCTTAATTTTATTTTAAATTATTTATATATTAGTAACTAAATTCAAATATCTAACTTACACTTAATTTTGCTAAATATATTTTATTATAATTTTTAATTTATTTTAATTTTTCTTTTCAACATCAAATTTACTATTAATTTAATTCAATATATAAATCTCATACTAGCATCATTTTTTATTTTAATTTAAACAATAATTCGGTCAATCCTTTTATTTTAAAACTTAACTTCATATTTGTTTTAATTACTTAATCAGAATTAATTTTAACCATTACATATTTATTAATAAATAAAATGGTTTTATAACTGTCCATTTATTTTAGTTGCACAGTAACCACACACTACAATGAAACAAAAACAAAAGAGGAATGTGTGGCTACAATGAAACAAAAACAAAAGAGGAATGTGTGGAGAATATTAAGTACCCTAAAATGGTGGAGGCAATATTCTCACAACTTTAGTTAACTCATTAATTGAGATTGTGACACTAAAATTGTATTCTCTTTTTAGAATTTCATTTAATATTAAGTTAAATTCGACAATAGGGTCACAATTTTTTCACAATAATATCGAGTATCGAATGCATGATTTACCCATATCAAAAAATAAAATAAATAAATAAATATATCATTTCAGGAATTTCAAATAAAAATTACACAAAATTTGCTCATTTACAAATATTTATTTTATAGTATAATTCATGTATGGTATATGCTTGAAGTATGATTAAAATGAGTTAATTACTTATAATATGAATGTTATGAATTAAAGTGTATTATTTTATGTACATAAATTCATATAGACGTTATTAACTCATTTATAATAGCTTATCCTTATCTTTATTGTTGAATTTGAAAACCTTTTTAATTACATTTGATGAGTATATATTAATGTACGTCCAGTAGTTGAGGATATAAAGAAATAGATTTAGTGTTGGATTTGAGTTTTTTATTATATTTTGGATGAATGTATATAATTATCCTAGGATTTATTTTGAATTACTCGTAGTTTTGTATGAACCATGAATTAAATAATATAACTTGAGAATAAATTTAGTAACTAAAGTTATAGTAATTTTTAAAATGTTACAGTGTATATTTGTTAAGGAATTTAATATAGTCAAATAGAGTATATTATATTTACATGGAGTCGAAAAATGTTTAAATGGTAAGTTGTATTTGATACAACTTGTCTAATATGTGTTTTATATAAAATGTTAATATTTTTTTAAGAAATATTCTTAATATGTGAATCCATGTATAGTCCAAATAAATATATCTATGTGCTATACACGTGTTTGATGATAGGACAACGAATTGTAATATTTTTTTTATTATTTGTTCTTGTTTTAATATTTTATTATAGACTTGGATACAATGATATCTTTCTTTTTAATAGCTTACTCTTGTGTTATGATCTATATGATGACTTATTGTGTATTAAATATATGAAATGGGGGTGGAAAATCTAAAGTTATCTCTGTTTACATAGATGTAAAAGTGACTTTATTCTAATATCTTTCTTTTATTACATAGTTTTTTAAAAAAAAATTAAAATTGTTGTATCATTAAATAAAAATCGATGAATAGTAATAAAATAAAATATGCTTTATTAATAAAAAAATCATTTTATTATTAATAAATACTTTTTTTATAAATAATATAAAAATTACTTTCAACTTCACAAAAAGACAAAACTTCAGTACAATATTTATTATCTTAAATATTATTTCGTTATAAACGTTTAACTAAATTTAAGTAATAATAAATAATAGATCAATATATTATATAAAATTCTTCTTTCTTAAAAAAAAAAATCTCCCCCATACTTTTACTTGAAAGAGAATTTTTTTTTTTTTTAAAATCATATTCAAAATTGTCACTTTACATGTTAATCTTCTCATTGTAAAGGATGAAATCTCTTAATAAACTTAACATAAACTTTTTTCTTTTCACATTTATTACAAAAACAAATAATAACAATTATAGCAACTTCACATCCTCAGATCCACATAGTGTTATTTGTAGAAACAAACAAGTTAAGAGTTCGTCTCAATATTTCCAAAATTAAAAAAAAAAAAAAAACTCAATTAGGTCCCGAATTGTTTTACAATTTCATTTATATCTCTAAAATTAATCTATTTTTTTCATATTGGTTCTCAAGCAGGTGTTATGTTTTTCAATTTTGATTCTTAATCATTTATTAAAAAATAAACATTGCGAAATTAAATTTTTTGAAAAGCTATTGATGTATATACCAAACGTAGTTTTAAGAGTTTCTGCCAAACATTACCTTTTACGTTACGACATAATAATCTATTCCCATTGGCACCTCAGTGCAAAACTAGAAACAAGACATGAACGAACAATAAATTTAAGGATAAGAAAGAAAGAAATAGAACGTAAAAAGATGGATACCAAACACGAATTGTTTGGATTGAAAAGGTCAAAACGTGTGCAAACTTTAGGTAACAGCCTCTCATGTTTTCTTCTATCGTGGAACGGATTTTCTCAAGTATATTGACTTGCTTCTAAAGATTTGACCATTTTAAATACTAATTCAATTATAATTAATGATTAATTTATAAATATTCATTATCTAAATTATAATGTTAATGTATCTCTACATTCTTCAAATAAATTAAAGTTTTTCTTATTTAATTTTAATAATTTACGTATATAATATCAAAACTAAAAATAAGAGAGGTATGGCAAGTTAAAACAAAGTCACGATGAAGAATCTTGATACTACAAAATAATTTACATTTATGTAATGACAAGATCCTTTATCATATTTTTTTTAAATAAAAATTCATTTTTATCTCTATTAATATAAATTTTTAATCTCATTCTTATTCTTATTATATAATAGTTATATTCATTTATTTACTATTCTAAATATTAATTAAATAATTTTTAATAAGTAAAAATAAAAAAATATAATATTATCAAGAATTTAATATTTGTATTTTTTTTTTCTAATGTCAAATATTAAAAAAAAGAATTATAATTACATAAACTTATTTCAAATCAAAGTATTAAATAATAATTAGATAAATATCAAAATAATTATATAAAAATAAAAATAATCAAATATGTCTTACGAAATTAAGAATAAAAAATGCCTATACATATTATACAAAACTTAATAAAATCAGATACTAATTATTCTACTCTCTGTATATTGAGATTAATTGAGATAACACATCGGCGAAGACGAATTTATTGGTGATCCTAATTATGATAATGATATTATGATTATAGATGGTTAATAATTTTTGAAGAAAGTAAAAATGAGATATAATTGTCCGGGATATTAATATATGAAAAGAAGGGTTATGACGTTTGATGCATGTGGGGCGCCGACAAAGGAAAAAAAGAAGCAAATGAGAGCTGAGCTGAGGGACACGTTAACTGTAATTTGTGCAGACCAAGACTAGGCTATGGGTCGTCGTTGACCTCTACCTTCCAAAATCTACCTATGCTTTTGTATTTATTCATGAAAGTCTATATGCTTACGTGTTAAAATAAGATTATTACAAAAATGAAAATTAAAATAGATTAACTATTTACTTAAATATATAGTAAATGATATTAATGTATAAACAATTACAAGCTAATCTAGCAAAGCTCATCTATCCTATTTACAAAAAATATATTCATATAATGTTTGCCACGTCATCTAGTTTTAGGTCTTTTTACATAAAATATATTCATATAATGTTTGCCACGTCATCTAGTTCTAGGTTTTTTTTCCATTATGGTGTGATACTTTTTAAAAAAATTTCAAAATAAGTAAAAAAAATATTCTTGTTATGGGTAAACTGTGTCAAGTTAATACGATTTTATTATCAAAAATCAATAAAATTTAACTTAAATCATGTCACATCAGTACCATCTCATTATAATCAAATTGAACTGAAATTGTGTCATATCAATAAGATTTTTAATTAATAGCTGAAATCGTGCTATAATAATAAAATTTTCATTCTGAATGAACTGAAATCGTGTCATAATGATATAATTTTTTCTTAATGAAATCTTGCTATCTTGACACGATTTACTTATAGAAATTAAAAAAAAATACCCATTCTAATAATTTTGAAAAAGAAATTACACTAAAATGAAAAAAAAATACCCTAGTTTTATCGATAAACTTTTGTATAGATTTTTGAAGTAACGTTTTATATATTTGTATTGTGTATCGGTAACTCTTCACCATTGATTTTATAATGTTATTTATCATCTATCATTTCTATCTATATGAATGGATATATTAGTATAATTTAAAATTTTATAACTTGATACAAACATAGAACATCAACCGTTTAATAATACTTTCTTAATTACTACTTGTATAACACGTATATTTATTTATTATAATAATATCTCTCGGTATTATTTACCAATATTCTAACATCTTTCAATAAATTCTATGTTGTAAAAATGAACAGTAACATAATTAATACTCAATATATTCAACTAAATTAAATTTCAAACAAAAAAACTGTTAAAAGAAACAAGCGTACAAAAATTGAATTAGACATATTTCACAAAAACTCATTTTCTTTATTTTGTCAAAGAAGATTGTTTGGGTGAATCAAAATTTGTTAAACGAATTAAACTTAAAGATGGATTAATGGAACTCATTGGACCGAATTAGTTCACAAATTAATCATTTACTATTATATAAGATTCACTGAGTGAATGCCTATTTGCTGGATAAATTATGCAAAATCAACCAACATATATGCAATCTAGAAAATAACAAATTTTAACCCTCCAATCAAGTCGCAAACATATATTTAAATTCGCTTTCCATTTCAATGTTCACATACTCCAAATTGGTTTAACTTAAATCATTTATGATAACTCAAAACTTTTAAATAATTCAAACTATTTACACTTAATTTTATCAAATTTCAATTACACCTTTACACTTTTTTGTTCATATCTTCTCTTTATTTAGTTATTCATTTTCAATTTGACTACTCACAACTCAAAATTGTATTAAAAATAAAATATTTAATTATTTAAAACATTTCATAAAAAAACTACAACTATCAGTGGCATCCAAATAATTCTATAATCTCTTATGTATTTGTCAATATTGCCAAAATCAAGTAATCTAATCAGTTCCTCTTATTTGAGAATTACTTGTTCACTGAGAAGAATCAATCTTAAGATAGAAAAAAAGAAGAAGCTAAATGTACACCTAAAACATCCAAGAACATAAAAAACACCATCCAACTCTAATCAAATTTGAACCAGTTGAAAACTATTTAAACGTGTGAAACCTAAAAAATTTACAAGAAGAGCTAGAAAGAGACTAGAAAAAAAAAACTTTAGAGCATCACCAAACTTACTTTAAAATATATTTTGATTAGTTAGAATTGATCTTTACTCGATTTATTGGTAGAATCTGTTTAAAAAAATGAAAAATTACTCCAAAAAACACTAGAAAGAGGATAGAGGGAAAAAAAAACCATAAAGGCTAGAAAGATAAATTCAAGAGGGAAAAAAAAAAGGAAGAAAGGGCGTGGAAATTTACCATGGTTGGAGGAAAAAAACAGAAGAAATAAAGAAGATAAATTTATTTTGATATGTTTAATAAGATAGACAGGTGAAAGATTATGAGGTATTCAAATCTAAACCAATTTTAAGAAAAAAAAAACGAAAATAAAATAATTAAAAACTAAAAACCAAAATAATAAGTTATGCTCTCAAACTCAATTGGATTTGCTTTTTAATAAATTGACTTGGTTTAATTTACAGTAGCTATATCTAGAATCAATTCGCAAAATTATTATAAAGATTCTTACGTTTCTCTTTATTAAAATTTAATAAATTTCACAACAACATACGAACAACATAGTGCCAATAAATTTAACAATTCTCAAAATTTCAGTCAACCAAACAAATCAAACAAATAATAAATTGATATCATAATATTAATTCCAAAATAATACATTGAAGATTAGACACCTTCAAACACACAATTCAATCGTTAAAGTTCACACTCTTGTGATCTTATTTATTTGACAAATATTCTAGCATCTCAACCTTCAATATTCATACTTTCTAAAATCATTTACAGACTAAAAATACAGATAAAAAAACATGTAGAATTGTAATAATTTAAATAAATATTTCTCATCAAAATAATAGAATCCTAAATAATGTTCAAAACTTGCTTGGTTTTAACTTTCTTTTTATAAAACTCAATTTTGGGTGATTCTTGGTTAAACCCTAGGTCTTCATATTAAAGGAATCTATTTCGTGATATCAAAATTGCAAGAAAAGCATGATGTTATTGCAGAAAGTAGAAGACAGTGTTACAAAAATTTTGCAATAATTTATATAGTTAGTTGGGTGTGGAATCAACTTCCCTTAGTTTAACTTATATGAAAGGGAGATGAGAAAAAGTGAAAAATTAAAAGATTTGAGATGGAGAAGATGAAATATTTTGTCTCTCTCTCTCTCTTTTTTTTTTTTTTTTTT
>Ga0209700_107970_pt1 | contig 14214 bp, 9 predicted proteins | sample SiratroredBW_FD_187528 | JGI IMG/M metagenome (GOLD analysis project Ga0209700, IMG submission 187528) | Root nodule microbial communities of legume samples collected from California, USA - Siratro red BW (SPAdes) (version 2) | ecosystem: Host-associated > Plants > Roots > Nodule | place: USA... | reverse complement strand
GAACGTATTTAGAAAAATTAAGATAATTATTTAACACATTATCACTAAATAATTTAAGGATCAGGCAACACCAATATGATTTTGTAATGATGATAAGATAATCATTGTAAATATGTTTTTTTTTTTAAAAAAAAATCTTATTCAAATTTATATCTTCTCATGTTTGTTGATTTATTTTGAGATATCATATAATTTTTACATATGATAAACATATAGCTTATTTATTAAATCAAGAGTTGTAATTAAAAAACTTGATATATTACGATATTTAAAAAATAATACTCAACACACTTTAAGGGTGTTAGGATTTTTTTTTTTTCTCAAAAGTGAATTTCAAAATTTTTTGAGCGTTTTCTTTATATAAAAATGTATATAAATGGTAACATTTTTTCTCATTTTTTTTTCATAAATGAATTATAGGTTTTTATGAATACTTCATTTTTTTTTTCTTATCAACATTATGTTAAATTTTAATTCAAATAAATTGAAAATCCTTGCTGAAAATAGTTTATTTTGTCAACTATATTCAAGTCATTATCATATAATCAATTGTATTAGTCAAATATTTTTAATGTTTGAATTTTTTTTTTATGGATAAAGCTTTATGAATATTCATACGTTCTGTGATTTAGATTATTCAACCTACTTTTATCTTCAATACACCTACACACACCACCATTGTCCATTGAGAATGAAAAGTTTGGAAACTACATAACAAACAACAAATACAATATGAAAGGTTGGTTCATTTGTTTCTAAAATATAAATTATCTAAATATGTCTTATTATAATTTACAATGCGTAATATTAAAATTAAAATACCAATATCAATCAATTTATTTTTAGCGGAGAAGAGAATCTGAGAAAACAATTAAGAAAATAAAAATAAAAATAAAAATAAAGCAAACACAACATAAAACAAAAAAATCGAGATACATCAATTCTTACATAAGCTGTAATAAGAGTTCTTAATCAACAACAATAATTATGAATGGATTTTGGCATGAGCTTAGTTGGATTTTGGCATTAAACTAAAATACCTCAATTCACAATATAAATATAAATTAGTGTGATTACTTCAAGAGTAATAAAGTGATCGACACCACTAATTTCATATTTATTAAATGATAAATATAAAAATACTGAAATTTTTTTGAAGGTAACAATTTTAATACGAATCGGTTTTGGAAATACCAAAACATTTATCTAACTTTATTACACAATAGTTGAGTAAATTTTAAAAAACTTTATTACAAAAAAATAAAAAACAAGAGCTCAGGAACATCTTCTTCATCGACATGTGTAAACGATGATGACAATTGACCCATCAACTGAACAGATTTCGTCATCACAGCCCTTGTCTGAGGTTTGCACCAGCCGGGAATCGAACCCGGGTCTGTACCGTGGCAGGGTACTATTCTACCACTAGACCACTGGTGCTTCTTGTTATTACGTTTGATCTTACATATCTTATCAAATGTAATTCACAAGTTGAAAAATCCCATTCTGTTTACACTTGGTTTAGATTACCTTGGTCTCTATAGTTTTTTCATTCATATTAAATTTATTACAGTTCTACATCACTAAACAAATACTCAATCAAATATCTATTTTTCTATGATGATGGAGACATTTTACATTTTAGATTGAATTGACAGCTTGAAAAAAAACTTTTTATTCCAAAATTACTCATGTTTTTAGTTAAACAATTGAACTCAGCGTTTCTTATAAATAAGTTCCTCAACTAAAATATCTTGTTAATAATTATTTATTATTGTCTATTAATTCCAATAAGTTGAATAACATCTCTGTTTAAATAAACTAAGTAGAGGTTAATAAGCTAAAAATTTCTATTTATATATTTCATTGATTCTCATCTTTCAATTTTTTACTTAAAACATTTTTTTATAACAAATATCTACTTATTTTTGTTTTAAAGATTGTCATTTTACAAGTAAAACAATCTAGGAAAAAAAACATATTTTATTTGAGTTTGCCATATCTTTATAATTTGATTCCTTTTCAATTTCAATATTAATAAAAAGAATAATGGATCTATAACTCAAATAGCTTTTCAATTATAATTCTTTTTATAAGTTTTTAATTTAGTACTTAAAAGAACGGAACATTCATTTTAATATCTAAAAATATAAAAAGTTCTACAATTACATCTTATTCTCAATTATAGACATTTATTTACTCAACTTTTTTTTTTCAAACATACTCTTCTATTTATTTATTGTTTCGCTTCTTTCATGGTACTAAATATTTTTTATTCTTCGATACAAACACCAAATTATCTTTCAACGTAATTAAAAATCTCAATACTATATAGATTAGATAATACTTTTAAGTATTTAAATATGAGTCTGAGTTTCACATTGTGTAAAAATAAGAAAGTTTAACAACATATAAAAAACAAGACCTACAAACACATTGTCTTAGGATTTTGGATTAAAGATAGTGTCATTCCCTTATATGGGTTTGACTTAGTTCTCATTCTTATTTGATATTTCTAGTATTTCCAACAAGTCGTATATCAGGCGATAAGAAATTATTAATTAACTGTCAGTCTTTTAGATGATTACGTAAAGAAAAAAAAAACATCACAAAGAATAGAGCAGAGGATACACTATGTAAAAATACTATTGAATAAAATGCAATCCTCGAAAGCTTCAGAAAAGAATCCCAATGTTAGAGCGGTTTGAACTAGGTGAGAAATCTCAAATCTTGTATTCGTTGAAAAATGCAAACAATCTCCCTTACACAAAATGATCATATGATCGTTTAAATCTTTCATCTTTCTTATGTTAGCCGAGAGTGACTAAAGAGTATAAAATAATACTATGTGTTAGCTAAGGGTGTCTTAAGCAAATAATAGTCAATGTTAGCCAAGAGTGACTTAAGTAAATAATACTTAGTGTTAGCCAATAGTAACTTGAGAAAAGAATACTCAATGGTAGCCAAGAGCAAAGATTACTCGGTGTTAACTAATAGTGACTTGAGTAGAGAATAGTCAGGGGGTTACTTAAGAGTGGCTACGAGTTCAAAGAATACTCGATGTATATTTCACAACATTAGTTTGCTTAGTTGAACTTAATTGAGTTAATAAAAAATTAGATGTAGTCTATTGTGACAAATGAACCAATATAAATTACTGCATGTAGCTTTTCTCTTCCACATCTCTTTTTTATATTGCATATTATTATTGTTTACACTAACCCAAGAAGGATAGCTAATACATAAAACTTATTAAAAAATTTATTGAACATTTTTTAACTATATATCTTATCTACACATTCATTAATTAGTTAGATGTTAAGACTATGATCTAATCACTTGTTAAAGTAAACATAAAGATATGTGCTCAAGTGATTTACTATAGCCGTAAAATATGTGCTTGGTGTGACCCTACTAAGCTAGAAGAGTTAAGCATGAAACAAGATTTTGACTATGTTCATCTGATTATATTGGTTATGGATTTTTTTTCTCAAAAAGAAATGTTTAGCTTCATCAACCAAACCTATTGTAATTCTTACGATGGTATTGAGGGTTAGGAAATGTTAGTCAATGGTATGATAAATATGATGAAATGAAAATATCATATTATACAAAGAAAAATATGGACAAAAATGAACAAAGGATATGATAACAGAGAAGTAGGTTTTTCTTGAATGTATTTTTCTTTGTTTCCAATAGCTCACTTAATATAGAATTTTAAAGAACTAAATATAGAAAGTATTATAAATAAATACATTTGATTTCCCTTGATTATCTCTGATATTCTACTGATTTGTTTATCTAATTCTAATATTCTAACACTCCCCCTCAAGGTGAGTAGTGGGATCACCAATACTTAGCTTAATGAGGACACGGGTAAATGCTCTATTTGTAACAACTTTGGTGAGAATGTCTGCCAACTGGTCTTCTGACCTTACAAATGAAAGCTCAACACTACTATCCTCAATCTTCTCCTTGATGAAGTGTCTGTCCACTTCAACATGCTTGGTTCTTTCATGTTGTACATGATTCTCTGAGATATTAATTCTTGTCTTATTATCACACTTTAACTAACTTGGTAGTTGTGGTGGAAAGCCAATCTCGGTTATCAACTTATTGATCCATAAGACTTCAGTTATACCTTTGGCAATTTTCTGGAATTCAGCCTCAGCACTTGAAAGAGCAACCACTTTCTGCTTCTTACTCCTCCGTGTCACCAAGTTACCTCCCACAAGAGTAAAATAGTTCGATGTAGATCTCTTGTCATTTGGATTACCAACCCAATCAGCATTAGTGTAAGCTTCAATTTTTAAGTGCCCATGCTTTTGGAACATGATCCCACTTCCTAATGTCCTCTTTAGGTATCGAATAATCCTCATGGCAGATTCCATATGATCCTCTTAAGGTTGATGCATAAATTGGCTTATTACCCCTACTACATATGTTATATCTGGTCGAGTGTGTGTCAGATAAATCAATTTCCCAACTAACCATTGGTACCTCTCTTTATCTACCAGATTAACTCCTTCCTCAAATTTTAAACCATGGTTAACTTGCATAGGAGTATCTATTGGCTTACAATCGACCATTCCTGTTTCTGCAAGCAAATCCATGATGTACTTTCTTTGAGAAATAAAGTTCCATTTGTTGAAGCGAAAAACCCCTATTCCCAAGAAGTACTTTAGTCTACCTAAGTCCTTCATTTCAAATTCTCTGAACAAGTTATTCCTTAGTCGTGCAATTTCTTCTATATAACTTCCGGTTATGATCATGTCATCCACATATATTATTAGGCATGTGATCAAATCTCCTTTTCTTTTCAAGAATAAAGTATGGTCAGAGTTGTTTTGTTTGTACCCGTACCTTTTCATAGTCAATTTGCAAACTTCATTTTTTTAGAAGTCTTCATAGTCTCTGTAGGAGCTTCCATGTATACTTCTTCTTTCAAATCCCTATGCAGAAAAGCATTATTAACATCAAACTGATGGAGTGGCCAATTTTTGTCTACTGCAATTGAAAATAGTACTCTGATAGTGTCAATTTTTGCAATTGGTGAGAAATTCTCTGAGTAGTCAATGTCATAAGTCTGTGTATAGCCTTTTGCCACCAGTCTTGCCTTATATCGCTCAATGGTGCCATCTGTTTTGTGTTAAATGGTGAAAACCTATCGACACCCTACTGGTTTCTTCCCTGCTGGTAAGATGCACCTTTCCCATGTTTCATTCTTTTCTAGAGTTTTCATCTCTATTTTTATAGCTTCTAGCCATTCGCCCTTCTTACTGGATTTGCGAACTGTTCTGGAAATGTCTTCAGTTAGAAGGGAGGTAAGAAAAGCTCTTGCAATGTCTGTCACTCTTTCTCTGGTTAACTTCATAGGATACTTAGAATTCTAAGAAACATGTTCTAGAGAATATCGATCAGGTGGTACCTCTCTGTTTCTTCTTGGCAGAAGTGTGAAAGGCTCTGATTTTGGTGCTGATCTATCATTGTTAGTGACTTCATTCATAACAGGTGACAACTCAGTAGAGTGCAGATCACTTACATCTTGTTGGACATTCTCAGAAGGATTCTCATTGGTTGTGTTAGTCTGTCCTACGTTGATAGAGACATACTCGTTGGCTTCATCTACTTGCTCTTTTGTAATAGTTTTGGGCAACTATGGTTACCTAACCAACTTTATGGTTCACTAATTTTCTCTCCCTGAACATCAAGTTGGTTATTGAAGAAATATTCTGATTTTAAAAAATTACAATCCATAGTCACATAAACACGACGAGTGATTGGGTTGTAGCATCAATACCCTTTTGATGTGTAGCATATCCAACGAAGACACATTTCTTAGTACATGGATCAAATTTGGTTCTGTTAGCTTTGGGAATATGAATGAACACAGAGCACCCAAAAACTCATAGTAGTAACATTTAGACAGAAGGAATATCAGTCTGAGTAGCTAGGATATGTAGGGGTATTCTGTGGTTAAGGATCTGGGAGGGTAGCCTGTTCAAAAGATAGGCCGAAGTAGCGACAGCTTTGGGCCAAAAACGTGTCAAAACCTGTGCATAAAAAATCATGGCCCAAGTCATCTCTAGAAGCTTACGGTTTTTCCATTCTACTACATCATTCTGTTAGGGTGTGTTTGGACAGGAAGTTTGATGGATTAAGCCATTTTCTCTGAAAAACTCTTGCATTGATTTGTTAACAAATTCTACACCATTATCTGATTTAAGTACTTGGATTTTTTGTCAAACTGAGTGTGAATCATTTGATAAAATGTATAGAATTTATCAGGTACTTTATATTTGTGTTTTAGAAATATACTCACATCATGAGAGAGAAATCGTCCACAAATAACACAAAATACTGAAATTGATTATTATGATAATTAGAAGCTGGGCTCCACACATCAGAGTGTACTAATGAAAAAATAGAATTGACTCTATTGTTGTTAAGAGGAAAAATAACTCTATGATTCTTTGTATACAAGATTCACATTTGATGGGCTTAGTGTTACTAGTAAATAAACTAGGAAATAAAATCTTAAGGTATCCAAATGAAGGATGTCCCAAACGTCTATGCCATAACCAAAGTTGCCTTGTAACCGTTTCGTGAGCAAGCATGGCATGTCCCTTGTGAGCAACCTTATCAACGTAGAAAATACCTCCACGTTCAGTACCACGCCCAATGATATCCTTCGTAAGAATGTCCTGTAAAAGGCAAAAAGTAAAAAACATGAGAACCACACAATTCAGTTCTTTTGTAACTTGGCTTACAGAATGTAATTTTGATGATAATGCATGAACATAGAGATAATTTTTTGATTTTAATCTTTTTGAGAAAACAATTGAGCCCCCTCCTTAGACCGCAACTAATTTTATACTGGTTGTTTCAATATGGGTTTTAACAAGTGTGAAGAGACTGTCAAAATCATGAGGGTCATGGGTCACGGTGTCAGTTGCCCCACAATTAAAAATCCACTGATCAGATTTTCCTGGGCTGGTATCCTCCTCTCTTTTCTCACCTTCATGAGTGACCACGACTTGTGATTTTGTTTCTTCTTCTCTTCTGGTGTCACCACTGCTGCTACTAGTGGTCTGCGGGATGCCCACGACAATAACAACCTTACAATTTTTTTGTTTGGAATTTTCCACTATTCGGGATAACTCACGATTTTAAAGCAAGTCTCCTTGGTGTGTTTCTTCATTCCGCAATGAGTACAGTGGAGGCGACTTTTGTCTTTCTTGCCTCGTTGTGATGGACGTCGTCCATCGATTTTTGAGCGACTCCATCCATGTCCCTGTCCCGGTAATTTGTTTCTTGCGGTTAAGTCGGTACCATGATAGGCTTTAGAATTTAGAGTCGGACCGCCTCCCTTCAGACGATAGCATAGGCGAATTCTACTGAAGGGGTTTTCTCCTACATCAAAAGATCTCTTCTGATGACTTCAAATTTTTTATCTATCCCTGTTAGGAACTGATATAGTCTCTGTTCTTATTTAATTTTGTTGAAATTTGCAATATCATATGAGAATTTCATAGGGTTCGGTTGCTTTCTGTCAATCGCCATCCATATAACTTGTAATTTGTTCCAGAAATCCTCTAGGATATCTTGTCCCTGTTGTCGCGACCTCGTCGACGACAACTGACGACGATCAGAAAAAAAAATTTAAAAATCAATTTTGATTTGAAAATTGATGATAAGGAGTCGTCACCATAATTTTTACGAAAAACTATAGAAAACCAAGAAAAGAATAAGGAAAGGTCTACGAAACCGGATCTAGGATTCGTGAGTTGGTTACGTGTGAGGAAGGTGTAGCACCCTCACAACGCCCGTCATAAGACGGTACCTTTAATCGAATGAGTAAAACAAGTGTGGTTTAATAGAATGTTTATTCTTCCCAAAAGAAATAAAGAAAAGCTAGTAAAACAAAAATAATAATTTTAAATAAAAGGGTCCGACAAAGATTGACCTTGCTCCTACATATCTACATCTATAATGGATGAAGAATTACGGAATACGTAGATCTAGAAGAAAATTGAGTTACTTGAAAACTTTTGGTATTCTTTTGTCTTTTTTATATTTTTATTGTTTTTGAAAATTAAATTTCATTTCGGATATCATAGACGCGTACGGCCTTTTTTATAATCCAAACGAAAATTGAAACTCTTGGACTTACATTCCGAGTGACGCATGCGGCTATTTGAAACTTTAATCAAGAGTTATTACTTAAAATAAATTCCGCATGACCTGAACGGTCATTTGAAATTTTAATCAAAAAATTATTTTAAAAATAATATTTCATATATAAGAAAAAAAACAAGAAAAATAGGTAAGATTTCAAATTTATTTAATTTAAGCAACACAAAAATAGAAAGTGGTGTTTATTATGTGCAAATTGAAATTAGCATATAAATAAAAATAAAATATAAAAATGGCCCCACTTTCATGTAACCTAGAATTAGCTACGTAAATATGGAGTAAAATATAGTAAAGGAGTCCCACTTACTTACTTGCAACCTTGAATTAGTTAATAGGAAGTAAAATAAAAGAAAAATGGACCCCACTTTGATGCAATTTTGATTAGCCTAGGTGAAGTAAAATAAAAGAAAAATGGACCCACTTTAATATAAATCTTGAAACGTGAATGAGAAGAATAAAAAGTGGTCTTCACTTATATATAAATCTTGAAATTGTTGCATGAAAATGAACGTGAATGAGAAGAAAAAAAGTGGTCTCCACTTATGTATTTAGAACGCATCTCCATGGTTTTCTTGGTATTCCCTTGTCCAGGAGCATAAGCAAGCCAACACTTTCAGGATGTTAGACCAAACATATATTTACAATTGAAGAAACCCATTCAACAATCAAAAATAGTGAAAAGTTTTCTGCCAAACTTAGTTTCTTTTTACCGTCATTTTTCTTTTGCGGTGACATCTTTGAACATAGATGCTGAACAATCTGTTGCCCACAGCTTCTTCCTCTTCTCAATAATTTCTTATAAATGAGAAGAAGCATAATTAATCTTCACTTTAAAAAACCAATGTTAGTTCCAAGTGCTGCAATCTTTTTTAACTCACTCCCTTGGTAGTGTATGTCTAAAGCAAAGTGGTTGACATCACGATGGTGTGCCTCATCAACTCTGACAACCATGATAGCATTCCTTAAAATGGAATTTGCTGGGAGCTGCTAGTGGTCTATGGTAATGACTAGAGCTAGCATGTTCTGTATATTGCCCTTGTCCAACTCTTTCAGGAACTCTGCATAAGAGTGTATTGCCTCCTCCTCAAGATAACCCCATCGTGCAGTGTGCATATTTAGGTAAGCTCATATACCCTAAGAAGTATGCCTTGAAGAAAACGCCTTACACGACTATGACCAAAACACGCTCACACCACTTTAACTTTGCCACTTCCATGAATGTTATTAGGTGCATACGTTCATCTTCTGCTCTTCAAGCAGTGTCTCCCAGTATTTATATATAACACGTAGGACTCGAACAACACCAGCCACAGTAGACCAATCAAAATTCTTAATCCCATATTTTACCAGAAACTCAGCATCAGAACAATTGAACTCATTATTTTCAGTTCCAGAAGAAGCCCCAAACGAATATAAGATCACCTTAGTAACCTCCATTTTCAACCAACAACATAAAAAATGAATGAACCCCACCCAACTGTACCCTATTGTGTGCACAAAATGTGAAGTTAAGGCAAGGGAATTGACAGCCACGAAACTCACTTTTCATAGTCAACAAAACCATCAATTCAGTGACGATTATAGTCAAACATTGATCGATAGACGAATGTTGGTTCGAACCGCACAGTCGCTTTTCATTGGGAGCACGTTTCACCTCTGCCTCCTCATTGAGTTTCCATTTTTTTCTTGAATGTTTAGGGTGATAATTTCTTAATTTAAGAACTTGAAGTGAAACTACCAACGAACGTGGTGCGATTCACAGTTACAAGAGTTTATTATTTTACAAATACGACATAAACTAGGAAGGATCTTTTTTATTCAATAAAAACAAGAACACGAACAAACATCTAACTGTGATTTACATTGATCGAAACTTCAAGAACTCGACCAAAATGAATACAAGATATATACCGACAATCAAGAAGATGATGAATAGTCAAGATATCTTAGGAACGTAATTCATTCATGCATGCTTTCAAATAACTAAAGATGTTAAATCATGCTTACCTCTTGATGTGCCGAATTCACTTAATTGCGTTCTTCGATCGTCTTCTCCTACTTCTCCGACGAACAAATCTTCCTCCGACGAGCACACTTTTTCACACTGCACTCTTCTATTATCTCCAATACTCCGCTGTCGAGAAGACCAAAAAGCCAAAATAATCCCTCCAACGAACCAAAATCATTCTATTTATAGGCAACCCAAATCGTTTCCCGCTCCAATTTTAACAGAAAATTCGAAAAAGCTCCCGAATCCCGTTTCCACTACCTACCAAATAATAAATAGTAACACTCTCCACTCACAGCCTGACACATGACACTTTTACTTTCACACTCCCAATTTTCTACTAATTACCGTTTGACCCTTTCAACCTTTCTAAACCTCTTATTTCCTTTTTATCCTTTAGTCTTAGTTATTTTCTTTATTCCTCTTCTTTTTCTTATGTTTTGCTAATTATTTTTTATTATATAATTTTATTTTATTCCATTATTTTATTATTACATTTTTTCCAATTTTATATTATTATTCTCTTTTATTAATTCTCTTTATTATTATGTTTATTCTTTTTTTTTCAAACCTATTTTTTGCTTATTATTATTTTATTTACAATTAAAAAAAGTCTTTATTTTTATTATCAAAATTTTTTAATTTATTTTTCACCCAGACGAAATCGGATATTGACACCTGTATGTGTTTGCTTTTCGATGTAAATCATAGATTTACATCGGGTCTGTGTCGCTTCCATAGGTAGTAGTCAATCCCTCCCATAAAGCCTTGGCGGTTGGGAACTAAGAAACATTGTTTATCAAACTAGTCTCAACATTTTGAATTATCCAGGTGAAGACAATTTGATCTGTCTGTTCCTATTTTTCATATATTGGTTTTGTCTCTTCTAGTGTCAGGGATATACCTGTCAGATGACTCTTCTTTCTTCTGCCACTGATAACTTTCTTCATGAGTGTTGTCCACAATGAAATAAAATATAAGTAATTAATAGTGTTTTTCCTTTTAAATATTTAATGAAAAATTAAAAAGTTATGGTATAACATGTTACTACTGATTTTTTCAATTTTCCAATCTTTTAGCTATGTTTTAATTTCCATTAGTTAAAAAATAATTAATAATATAAGATTCTGACAAATTTAACAAATAAAAATTATGTTAAAATTAGAAAATCATATTAAATTTTCTAGGAAAAAGTGGTAAAATGATTACATTTGAAGGATAGAAATGTATAATTAGTCTTTTATCTATTAATGAATATTAAAATTTCTTGAAACTTAATGCTAAAGAATATATTTTTCATAACGAGCAATATTTTTTCTAACGCATCCATATAAGTAAAATGTCATTGGTATATAAAACTTAACATACTGATTCCAGAACAAAATCTTAGACAACATTCTTCTCCATGATGAACATATCAACGAGTATCTTAGACAACAAATCCCATGTAACATGACAGTACGTACTAAGGCATATACATGCATGCAAATGAATGCTTTTGTCCGAAGTGATGAATATTGTACTGATGAACTTGTTGAGAAACTAAGAGGGCTTGTGTATCTCACAGGGTTAGGTTGTGTATACTTCTTCTTTTATCTTTTTTCTCTGAGGCCAAATGAATATAATATTTTTGGGCATGGCTAGCAATTTGAGCTGGGGTCCTGGTTTTAATCACCTTCGCAATACTTTTCCAATCTCCTTTTCCATATTTCTCAAGCCCAAAAAGAAACAACCTGATTAAAAGAAATGTGTTAGGAAATAAAATATTTGAATTTTTGATTAATTATTTAAAACTGAGACACAAATAACCTGTGTTCTTCTTCTGTCCATCTAGTGTAGCTATTCTTCTTCTCGGGCAAGGGAATAGGTTGAAAACGTGGTGATAACTGATTATTTGGTATCAATATAGGAGAAGTTTCAACTTTGAAACCATTCTGTGTTGCTCGAGTCAACTCTTGTTGAAGAAGTATGGTGAGCTCCTCTACCATAGATAAACCCATGCTGCAAATCTTTTCCCTTCTTTTCTATTTTATTTTATCAACACTGATTCTTCTCGCTCTTCTTTCTTTCTATATACTGTGCTTTCTAATTTTCTTTATATGCCAAAGACCTATATTAATAATAGTTCAAAAATGGAGAAGATCACTTTCAAGACTTTAAAGCTTCAAGATTATAACACATCTATTTATTAAAATTATAAATAGTAGTTTAGAGTTTATTTTGGACATTGTATTTTAAATTAAATGAAATAAATTTTGGATCTTATATTTTGAACCTAGTAAAATAAAATTTTGAGTCTTTGGCCTTGTATAAAAGTTATGTGTACTTTTTGAGGCTTGCAAGGTGTTAAACAAACTTAAATAAAACACTAGGGACCACATAAAACCTTGTTTTCCAATATAAATTTAGAGAATAAAAGTTTATAGATATTGAGTTTTAGAATAAATAAACACATAATTTAAATTCTAATTTAAATTTTTAAATATAATTTAAAATTTAAATTTATTATTTTAAAACCATTTCTTCTAAAATAAAAATTCTGGTTGTTACAAAAACCGTCCTCTTTCTTAGATAGGTTGAACTATTAAATTTCAATAAAAACATAATTTGAAGCTCTAATATTTTTGTTGATGGATATGCTACGTCAGTTTAATAATAGCAACAAATTAAACAGGACAAAAAAAAAATGGTAATAACTGTTCTATTTGTTTATGTCTTTTAATAACAGTATTAGATAAGTCGTTTCTAAGCTAACATAAATTTTGCAAACTAGTTTAGAATAAAAGAATTGTTCAATGTTTTAATTTGATTGAAGTTTGGTATACTAAATTTATTAAATTCGTTTTAAATAGTTTTTGTTTCCCTTAAAACCGAGGTTTTAAAGGAATTCTTTATGATGGAATTGATTTTGAGAAGTAAATGCTTATGCTACGTCTTGTGTAGGTGCGTGTGCTTGATAAAATAATATAATGAAATACAAATATAAATAAATAAAATTACATCATTGAATTCAAATATGAATTAGAAGAAATTATTTAACACGACCCTTAAAAACACAAAGCATTGGATAGTGGTCTTACTGGCTTTTGCTGTGATCAAGATGAAAGTGATACCTCGTATTATTATTAAAGCTTGTTCTGTAAAAATATATTAAAACATAATTTTCAAAAATATTAAATATCTAAACTGGAAGGGAGTGTGAGTGAGAGCAGTTGTTGCTTACGTGCTTGAAACTTGTTGCTGAGTGTGAGTGCACTTGTTGCTGACGTCCTTGCAAATTGATTTACTTTCTGAATTTTATGTTGCATTTATACATTATATAGCACTTATTATCATGGATAATAAGATATATCTCTCAATATCTAAAATATTATCATGGATAATATGGATAATAAGATATATCTCTCAATATCTAAAAGATATATATATTTCTTTTATCTCCCAATATCCGAAAGATATATTTCTTTTATTTTTAAATATTTAAAAGATATATATCTCAATATCTAAAAGATTATCATGGATAATAAGATATATCTCTTAATATCTAAAAGATATATATATATATATATATATATATATATATATATATTTCTTTTATCTCTCAATATCTAAATGATATATTTCTTTTATCTTTAAATATCCGAAAGATAAGTAATTTTTTAATTAAATCATTTAATCCAAATAAATTATTACTAATTTTCTTGGATTCTGTTATTTATAAAAACTATCCGTAATAAATAATAATTATTCACAAATATTATATAACTTTTATATTATAACAATAATATAATAAAAATTCATTTCATAATTATTTTCAAAATTTTTATTTTAAAAATTATAACAATTTTTTATTTTTTAATTATATTTTTATTTCTCAGTATGATCAAAAAATGAGTATTCCTTTTAATCAACTTTAATTTGTCTCTTTTTATTTGATAATTTATCTTTTAATCATAATATATATATATATATATATATATATATATATAATATAATATAATATATTTTTT
>Ga0209700_107969_pt1 | contig 14215 bp, 17 predicted proteins | sample SiratroredBW_FD_187528 | JGI IMG/M metagenome (GOLD analysis project Ga0209700, IMG submission 187528) | Root nodule microbial communities of legume samples collected from California, USA - Siratro red BW (SPAdes) (version 2) | ecosystem: Host-associated > Plants > Roots > Nodule | place: USA... | reverse complement strand
ATATATATATATATATATATTTGTGTGTATATACATATCTATAATATACATGTATGTACACTCGACCTGGTAATCAGGAGGCTTTCTAATTGATGGGGGTCCTATTCTCACAAAAACCTGAATATTTTCTTTTATAATCCAAGCTTTATTCATTATGGTTGCCAAATCCACTAGTTCGTGTAATTCTACCTCAATCCCAATATCTTCTCACAATCCATTCAAGAAAACTCTCATAAGGTATTATTGATATAGTTGCTTCAATGAGCCAGCATATCCTTCAAATTGTTCGATGAAATCCTCAACAAAACATGTTTGTTTCAGGCTCAACAAGAGTTCAAAAGGATTCTGCATCATAGTGGGTTGAAATCTTTGAATCATCACTATCTTGAGCCCTTCCCAAGAAGGATTTGAGTTACAAGACTCTCACCAATGGAGCCAACTTAGTGCCTTCCCACCACAGTGAGCAATACTGCCTGATTCCTTTCTTCCGGGTTGACACACTTAATTTGAAAATATCTCTTCAGGAGATGCAGCCACCCAAAAGCTTTTTCCCCGTGAACAGTGGAATCTCGTGTTTCTTTCACTTTTCTTGTGCTCCATTATCGGATGCGTCTTTTGATCCAACCCCCTCTGCTTCAGAATAGTCCTCCCTTCGACCTTTATCATGGATACACTTCCCCTAATTTATCTTTCTCTATCTACGTTATATCTTCAAGCATTCCATCCATCTTCTTGAACCTTCCATCTTGCAATTCTTTTGAGTTTTTTGCTCTTCCCTGGCAGGTGTGATAGCCTTCTGTAGGGAATTCTGTCGTGCTTCTGCTCTTGTCTCCATTGCTGTAATTGTGCTCCCTAAATCGGGAGCTTTAATACCAGTTGATAGGTCCTAACCAGAAAAAGAGGAATTAAGAATGAAAATAAAGGAATATTTATTAAGAATTGATCGGTGATCCTCCTAGCCAATTCGGCAAGCTTTATAGGATTTCGAGAGCCCTACACCCTCCCGTCAGGAGGTTCCTTGAATAGTCTAAAAACACATGTTCCCGTGCTCTCTTCTAATCCCCTATTTATAACGTGGTTTTAACTATCTATATCAGGGTTATGATTGCTGAATCTCTCGTTTTTCTTTCCTACACCGTATGAATTTTGGGTCTGGACCTCTTATCAGCAAACTTCAAAGAACTCCTTTTGAGCTCTCATCTTGGGTTCCTTGGCTGCTGAACATCCAAGCAATGCAGTTTCCCCTGTTTACTATTGTAACTCTTTCAATTTTGTCCATGTTGATATATTTTTTTTTGTACTTTTGGTGAGATTTTTTTGTTTTATTTGTCGGAACATGATATGATTTTTTTCGTTGTTTCTTTTGGTAAATGTGATCTAGTAGTGTATTGTTGTTTAACTCGGTGAAGTACATTTTCTTTATGATCTCAGAAATTTTCGTGGTTGCCCAAGTCTATTTTGCGGCTATTGGAAACGTCAATTCCGGTATAACCGTTATTTTTCTTTGAATGACCAAAACTCATGTTTATGTTTGTCAATGACGCACTTTGGGTTTTTATTGCAGGGAGTAACAGAACCCATGCTATACATTGGAATGCTGTTTAGCATGTTTGCTTGGCACGTGGAAGATCATTATTTATACAGGTAAATGTTGCTTATTTTCTACATAACATCATGTTAGGCATAATAATGCTAAGGGTCTTGCTAACCAGTGTCTTGAAGGGCATCAGACAAGAGAGTAATAGGTAGAAACTAAAGAAAAGAAAAAAGTTCCGCAACGTGAAAGTATAAACATTTGAAGGAGAAATCTGAAAATGATTTATTAATCTGATGATTACCAAATGGATGAAACCACTCCTATCTATAGCCTTTATTACTTTTAATTCAGGAATTTCAAGAGACAAAAAAACTTACAATTCTCAAGAGTTAATAATCTAAAAATGCTAATATTAAATCCTATTAATTACAGCAGGCAATTGGAAATCATGGTAATGGTGCATCAATAGCATTTTTATTAAAAGCTTGCTAGTTTTGATAACTTTGGGCACTGGTTAGCATTTGCCACATGTTTTTTTTAATCATATTTATATTGTTATGACAGTGTTAATTATCATCACTGTGGAGCATCAAAAACTTGGTATGGCATTCCAGGTCATGCAGCATTGGAGTTTGAAAAGGTGGTGAGACAACACGTGTATACTAATGATATTTTGTCAACTGGTGGGGAAGATGGAGCCTTTGATGTTCTCTTGGGGAAAACAACTATGTTCCCACCGAATATTTTGTTGGAGCATAAAGTCCCTGTCTACAAGGCTGTTCAAAATCCAGGGGATTACGTAATAACTTTCCCCAGAGCATATCATGCTGGCTTTAGTCATGGTGAGATTTATTGCATATATTCAGTACATTTTAGTTCCAAAGCATATGTTAAACTTGGTGTTCCCAGAGTCCAACCCACCTATTATATCAAATACATAATTTATATATTTCAATCAAATTTTAGGTTTCAACTGTGGAGAAGCTGTGAATTTTGCAATTGGTGATTGGTTTCCTTTAGGGGCTATTGCTAGTCAAAGATATGCACTTCTTCACAGAGTTCCTTTGCTGCCCCATGAAGAACTTTTATGCAAAGAAGCAATGCTTCTGGATGCAACATTAACACTTGAAGATTCAGACATTTCCCCTGAAGATTTGGTATCTCGAAATTGTGTTAAGATTTCTTTCGTTAATTTGATGCGCTTTCAACATTGTGCTCGTTGGCTCTTAACGAAATCAAGGGCATGTACAAGTGTTTCTTCACATTCCCATGGTACAATTCTCTGTAGCGTTTGCAAACGGGACTGTTATGTAGCTTATGTTGACTGTGAATGTCACCAGCATCCAGTATGCCTTCGCCATGGTAAGCTTTTGTCAATGCTTTTTACTAATAGATGAGTTTGAGTTTGCTCAAGTTAGGTAATGAAGTACTTGTTTGATATTATCATTTTTTGTTCCCAAGATGGGTTTAGAAAGGAGTGTATTAGAGAGAAAGTTGGGCTGCAACCTAATAACCTCTGTTAAAAAATAGTACAATTTTAGCTAGTTTAGACACGTGTGGAGAAGACCTTAGAAGCCTTAGTCAGGAGAGTAGATCAGATATAGGGTAGCCGAATTGCTAGAGGCAAACAACTGAGGAAAGTAGGTTAGACTGTCAAAGATTTTTTCTAAAAACCACAATTTATGATAAAATCTATTGTTTTTAATTTATTTAGGCGACCCTATGTGGAAAGGCTTAGTTGTATATATTTTTGGTTGTTACATAAATACTAAATTCCTCATTCCATATATTGTGCATAATAACAAGATAAGCATTATATATTTTTGTCTTCCTCATATTAAATATGTAATGAAGTGACTTTTCAATTTGATTAAATCATGCACACCTGTTTAGTAATGCAATTTGCTCGTTTTTAATGTCTTTAAATGTGATAATCTAGATATAGAATCTCTTGACTTCACCTGTGGGACCAAACGCACACTTTATCTTAGGGAATATACTTCAGACATGGAAGCTGCGGCCAAGAGATTTGAGCAGGAAGATGGAATTTTGGAAGAGATACTTAAGCAAATGAAAAGTGAAAAAAACATCTATTCAGGCCCTTTGTCAAACATGTTCCAGATGGCTGAGGCTAATGGATATACACCTTATTGTGAGATGAAATTTGATTCTGTTACTAATTTTTGTACCACCCCAAAGCTGTCAACAAATAATCAAGAGCGTATACAAAGTCAATTTGTTTCTAGACCTGAAGTATCTTCTGCTGCATCTACGTTATGTTCTCTTTCCAAACCTCCTGAGATCTCTGCTTCCAATATCGTAAGTCACTGTCTATGGGTGATATTATCATTTCTATAGTCCTGCACCAGGAGTCATATTTTTTTCCCTTATCCTGATTGCAGGATGAGATGCATGCTAACTTTAAATTAGGCAGTCCTGATTTTGAAGAGAATTGTGAAAGAATATCCAACAATGCTTCTGAGTCTTTTCAACCCCCTGCTCACTATGAATACCCTAATAAATCTATGGCCAACGTGCATAGATTAGAGAAGAAGCTTGTTGTGGATAGCAAGAGTGATGATTCTGATTCATGGATTTTTAGGGTTAAGCGCCGTTCTTCTCTTAAGGCAGAGAGGACAAATATAAGAGGTGCTACGTTTTCAACAAATTCTGTACAGCAGGTATTGTTACATATTTGAACTACTATTTTTAAAAATGACTTTCAGATATGTATTGTCAGTCTAAAAGTTTTTACATTGTCAACCAATAAAAAATCATCATTGGTATTTCGTAAGTGAATGATTCCGTTGTTTATTCTAATAATTGTGCAGACTAAACTAGTCACCAATTGAGTATATCATTACTTTAATGTAAAAATAATTGTGGCACAAGGAATTATGTTAGTATATTTAGTATAAAAATGATAATATATGTTAAAGATCCATTGGTCTAGTCCAAATATCTTGTGCAGACAAGGTCTAGCCAAGAATTTAACCTTTCGTGGTGTACTTGTTTCCAGCATTCTCTGTCACCATGTAGTTCTTTCTGCACTAATGCATTGGCCATGATGACATATAATATTGTATATATATGTGCAGGAACAAAAACAGTTGAAGAAAGACCTTCACGAAGGAAGGAGTGTGGCACCAGTAGATATGAGCAAAAGAAAGGAAACGAGTTACAGATATAGTGGCGGTGTTAGTGATAAGGTTAATGGTGAAATTTCCTCGAGAGAGAAATTTGCAAGGGGGAATAGCATTCCCATATCCGTAAGATATGAGAAGGGAAGTAATGAGGAAGTTAGTAGAAGACGACCTCATTGCCAGACAGATAGGTTGCTGCATTCCATAGAGGTTCCTCCAAAGCGCTTTAAAGCTCGAGACCCTTCATTATGGGGTTAGAGAGCAGATTGAATTGAATTTTCACCAAGAGTCTGACTTTGCTAACTTCATTAAAGCTAAACGGGCTTTCTAACAACAGGCAAAATCCTGGAAGCAATGCCAAACACTTAACCAAATAGATAACAATACATATTCTTTGTGCTCTGCATCACAAGGTGATCCTTTGCAGCTGTCTACAGCATAGAATTGGGTTTGTGATTTAAGTGTAAATGATTCTCTTTTTTTTTTTTTTTTTTTTTTTTTTATTATTTTTTTTTTTTTTTTTTTTCTCCTGATAAGTCGTTTAGGTCAATTTAGGGACTCTGGTCCCCCCATTGTTTTCTTAATTCCTCTTGTCGATTTTGACGTTCATTCATTCTTTTTAGCCTTGTACCTAACACTACTGGAATAAAGTTCAGAGAAATTCCTCATTTCTTCTAATTCCTGTTCTTTTATTTTTTATGGTTTCGCCCATTATTTATTTTAATATAATTTGCACCGTTGTCCACAATTAGGATATTTTTAATGTTAATTTTTGTGATGTTAATTAGAGAGAATCATCATAAATATTGATTATGCTATGTAAATTTCATTTTCGTTCTGTATCATTTGTTACATGACATTTCTGATACTTGAAAAGGGTAGGAAATGTAAAGAAAATATAGTGATTTGGTATAGTAATTTCTAATATATTTTCAACTGCAACTCCAACTATAACATAAGCTATTAGTTTTTATTTTTGTAGTAATTAAGATATTTGTAATTAGAAGTATAAATAAGTTAGGTCAAAGTAATGTTATTTGTGATCTATTTGAACTTGGTTCTGTAAGAGGGTGAAGACTCTGTGTATAGGTTACGAGTGATTCTTCCCGCACCTCCATACTAATAACGATTTTACAAAAATATCTTTTTGATTTTTTTGAAAAACCCATTTTACCCTTTTCATACCTTCATCATCTTCTTCTTCCATCCTTCTCCCATTTCACACTCCACCAACCCTGCACCTCCATATCTCCATACGCTGCATCTTCCAAATTTTTTCCATTGTTCTCCTCTTACATTGGAGAAAAGCTTGAGCACCACAAAAGTTCCACCATTGAATCTTCTATCTACCTCCATCAACCTCCATTCACTCTCCACGGGCACCATAAAGATTCCACCACATATCAAATTTTCAACAATACAATCAATTGAAATAAAGGTAAGGTGCATTGTATGTTTAATTTCATATTGGAGTGAAAGTTTGAGAGTTTAATGGCAGACGACGGCGGTGGAGGGCATTTTTCGCTGTTAAAAGTCGTCGTTGCGGGTTCTGTAACCCGCAATGCATTCGAAAATTCAAATGCATTGCGGGTTACAGAACCCGCAACATGTTTTTTTTCTGAAAAATGTTGCGGGTTCTATAACCCGCAATGCATTTGAATTTTCAATTGCATTACGGGTTACAGAACCCGCAACATGTTTTTTTTTTCTGAAAAATGTTGTATTTTTTGGTTACTTTGGATTTTCAATTTTTTTTCCTTGTTTTAGAGCTATGGCAAGAACTAGAGGGGGGGTCGAAAAAGACCGACAGCCTCTGTAAGGCGAGGAGACAAACGTGATGAAGCTGTTGAGGCAGGGGGATTCCCAGGTGGCCCTTCTGATCGTTCTGTTTTGGTTAGTTACCCTGATCACATTGCGTTTAGACTATGGACTGGTGAGGTAAGATATTTACAATTTCCTGTACTGTGTTGGTGATTGGATTAAATTCAATTAGTTACATGAGTATTAGGAATATGAATTATATTGTTATTTGTTTTGTATAGGAACGGGGAGAACTGAGATTGGTCTCCCATGGAAGAAAATTTAATAAATTTGGGATTCCTTGCCCACAAGTTTATGTTATTGTAGAAAATTCTAGATTGCTACCTCTTTGCAGGATTGCCTATGAAGTTCTTGACAAAGGCTTAATTACAGCCTTTGTTGAGAGATGGTACCGAGATACAAACTCATTCCATCTGCCTGTTGGAGAAATGACGATCACATTAGACGATGTGTCGTCTATATTGCATCTTCCTATTGTGGGACAATTCCCAACATATGATGCTTTGAATCATAATGTTGCCAAGAATATGCTGATGGAATTATTAGGAACATCAGAGACTAATTCAAATGAAGAGTTAAGAAGAAATAAAGGTGCCCAAGTCAGACTAACTTGGTTGAGGGAGGTTTATAAGCAGTGCTGCATTGACCGGTCATGGGAGTGTGCTGCTAGAGCTTATTTACTACATCTGTTAGGGTGTACTATATTTGCAAATAAGAGTGCAACTTGGGTTTCTGTCTGTTATCTTGCATTGTTTAGAGACCTTGACATGTGTGGACAGTGGGCTTGGGGAGCAGCTGCTCTGACATTCATGTATAAGCAGTTAGGGGATGCATGTCTTAGTGAAACAAGACAGTTGGGAGGCTTTCTTACTATTGTTCAGGTATAATTTGACTCTTAATTTAATTATATGTTAGAACTTATATAAAGTTGTCAATTGAAAATAGTCATTGTTGATTTATTTAAAATAATATAGGCATGGATTTACGAGCACATCCCGTGCATGGGAAGAAGGACTTTGAATTCTAGATACGATGAAAGTCTTCCACGGGCAGCTCGATATGTTGTCGGACATCATGTTTCGAGCTTCCTTGAGGTCAGGACTCATTTAGACCGGTTGACATATACTGATGTTGTGTGGACTCCATATCATTCTCACCGAGTAGCTCGTCCATTTGAGATTATATCATTATTTCAAGGGCACATCCGTTACGGGTCCACTTGTGAGAAATATATGTCAGATCGTGTCTTGCGACAGTTTGGGTACGAGCAGAGAATTCCAGATGCTATTTTGCCTCACGACGGTGTTGTTTTTGAGACCATTGACTATAGATGGTTACATTTTGCTAATCATTTGGTTAGCGGTCTTACTCCAGCATTCGAGCCACATGCATTCTCAGACGACTACATGGATTGGTTTATGCGTATCTCTCATCCATTTATTACTCCTGGTGCTGAGGATGAGGTGCCGTGTGTGCCATCTCGTCGTCGATCTCGTAGTCCAGCTGACATAGACCCTCCCCCTCCGTCGGATCAGGAAAGGAGTCCAGTAAGTTATCTTTCTTGTCAATGTTATTAAATTCAATTTATATGATTAATTTTATTAATGTGTATTATTTTCATATTGCAGAGTTTATATAGACGTATTGTAAACATTTTGCAAAGGATGATTGATTGTGGCGACGTGCGAGAAGGCACTAGTGTCTATGAAGGGACTCAAGAGGCACTGCAGTACGCCCGAGAAGGTTGTCATGAGGGAATTGTATACACACGTCGTAAGAAAGGAGGTCGTGGCAGAGGAGCAGGACGTAGTTGATATTACTATGTTATTATTTGTATTTTAGATGATAGTACTTATTATGTTATTATTTCTACCCAAAACTATGTTACTATTTGTACCGATTACTATGATATTGGTATGTTATTATTAGTATTTCTTATCATATTGGTTACTATGTTATTTTAGATGATAGACAACAAATATAGTAAGCAAATGCTTTTACAATCATCAATCATCTCCAAGATTAATGTTCAAGTTATTAGGTTGTAACATTTTTGTAAAACGTTGCATACGACTAACGTAATACGATGACCACAATCTTGCCTCTGGATAACAATACTTCGACCAAAATATGTCTTCTGTAGGTAAAGGACAACCATCCCGTAATTTCACCTGAAAATAATTAACATCCATGTCAATATAACGATAAATATTAAACTTTTTTGCTTTATTTTGATCATTATAATACGTACCTGCACAAAACGTGACCCATACACATGTCCTATACATATTATCCGATGTGAATGGATAGAACTCGGTGGTCTACTTCTTAATGGAAAAATGGTTATGTTCTGCTTCAGTGATAAGCAAACTAATACCACATTATATCTACTAGCAATGACATAACCCATGTCAGGAATCGTCATCCATTTCTGCACAGTAGCCTGCATGTTGAAAATGTACATATTACATTAATAATTACACATGACTTAAATAACAATACTTAATGATAAAGGTGCTTACAATTGTTGATCGTTCAAGTAGCAATGAATTCTTCAGTTCCTCAACTCGATCAAATCCGCCTAAAATGGCAGCATATTCATCATGCCAAGCACAAAGTTCTTTGAACAAATCCATACGAACCAATGACCATGATTCTTCACCCATACCCAACAATGCAACAATAGATCGATATCCACAATTTCCATCTGCTTTCACATCAACAACATCTTCGATAAATGGATGACAAATCGGATGAAATTGATCAAGCATTGGAACAACTTTCTGACTCAGTGTTAATTGTGATTTTCTCCTCAACCCCTTTTGTGAAGAGCAACTATCATCGATTGAATGAATTTTATCGATATGCTCAAAATAAGATGGATTACGCTTTGTTGACCTCTCATGCATTTTTTCTTTACGTGTTTGTGAGTCTTTTATTTTGACTTTTTCTCTTGGCGGACACATTGATGTCATGTCAGGATAAGCAATTTCACGAAGTTTGTTATTGATTGTAAGTTTTCCTCCAATATCAACCTCTTTAAATCGTTTAGCAATAGCATCAAATTCTTGTTCATATGACAACTCAGAAGATGACTGACCTGATGATATGTCTGAGAAGCTTAGTCGAGTCCACATAACATGAACTTCGTTAAGTGGTATTACACCAAATTGATATCTAGCTACTACACAAGCACATGGCAATCCATGGGTAGATCTGAGGACACAACCACAATGCTCACTATCGAAGCCCACATGGTTAGCTCTTTGCATTTTTTCAGCTATCCATAACAAAGCATACTTGCTAACCATACCCACCAAATGTTTGTATAATGTCGAATTGAAGTTATGACCAACAACATGTATACTCATCTCAAATGAAGCTTTAATTTCATTATGTTGAAGAATCAGGACATTGTTAATTGCATCCCAACAAGTACACAAATCTCCCTTGATATTCTGCAATATACGTTTCAGATTCCAATGAGCCTGTTCAACCCTGCAAAAACATAAAACAATATTAATATCTTATATAATCATGTTCAGAAACATATTATTATAAACATATTAACTAATATACCTATTTGAGGTAGTGTTGCCCAAATGCATGACCTTATCTGTCCAAGCTTTAACAAATTTCTCCTTGTGGGGAATGAGTCATGTCTTGTTCACATAATCAACAAACAAAGGCCAAAATGAACAAACAGATTCAAAGCCCTTCACAACTTCATCATATGCATCACAGTTATGACAATCCATCACTCCACCCCATGCATTCAAAACAATGTCCCATGTCTCCTTAGAATCAACATACATTTTACAGTTGGCTTTAACATTTTTGTTAATGTGAAACCGACATAGTATGTTAGTTGCTTCAGGAAAAACAACACTTATTGCATTCATCAGAGCAAGGTCTCTGTCACTAACAATCACTTGAGGGTACACATCTTCCCTGAAAAACAACCCTTTAAGTCTCTACAACGACCATATGAAGTTATTTTCACGTTCTGTTGACAATAACACGAAAGCAGCTGAAAAAGTTAACCCCGTGGATGTGACACCAACTATTTCAAGCAAAGGAAGCCTATATTTGTTGGTTTTGTATGTACTATCCATCAATAGGACAATGCTAAATGCATTCAACAACTTAACTGAGTCAGGATGTGTCCAAAAGACATCACTCACAACTTCTGAATCCTGATAACACCTACTCCAATGAATATACTGGTCACGCTCCAGTAACATCATTAATTGCTGCAATTCAGTTCTTGATCCTCTAACTGACCTCTTGTATGTGTATCTTGCATTATACAATTGTTTGATTGTGGTCACATTGTCTTTATTGTTCTCTTTCAAAGTCAACAATATATTGGATGGCTTCATAAGACTTTTTGTCATGTCAACAACCAAGGCATGCTCATCAGGTTTTAATCTCCCAGCATAAGGGTGTCCAACTAATGTCTCAGCAAGATCATGATTATGTAAGCCACATATGACTTTCAACACCCAACCTTCTCCATTTGAAATAGGTTTACCCCGCAATCTAAATAGGCAATCACACTTTCTTGTCCCTGTAATGGTAACCTCCAAATCATTCCTATATTTTCTATATTTTCCATCCTTTCACAATCCAATAATACAAATGTCTTCCTTCCTTGTTGACCTGTTGCTTTATCAGATCTCAATATGACAACCACAAATCCAAGAGAAAAAGCAATTTTTCGAACCCATTCAAGTAAATGATCTCTAGTAACAAATACCTAAACATAAAATTCATACAAATTTTAGGGACACAAATTTAGTAAGCATCACAATTTATCCAATAACAAAATTTAGTATAACAAAATTCATTTACCTCATTTGTTGAAAAATGAAAACCACACTCATGTTCGTTAACCATGACACCACTATCATGTGATTCTTCCATTTCTGATATTTTATCTACTTCTTCAGAAAATTTACTGCAGTTGTCACCTTCCATTGTAGACTACATAATTCATTCAAAAGAATTACAAAACCAACTCAAATAAAATATACAATTAATGTTAAGTTAAAGAACAAATAAATAAAAAAAAAATTCAAAACACATTGCGGGTTCTACAACCCGCAATGTAAATTTATTTTCAAAATTGCATTGCGGGTTGTAGAACCCGCAATGTATTTTCTAAAGATTTTAACATTGCGGGTTGTAGAACCCGCAATGTATTTTCTAAAGATTTTAACATTGCGGGTTGTAGAACCCGCAATGTATTTTTTCAAAATTTTTTGGTTTAACCCGCAATGTAAAAATCTTTAGAAAATACATTGCGGGTTCTACAACCCTCAATGCAATTTTGAAATTTTTTTAAATTGCGGGTTGTACAACCCGCAATGTGTTTTAAAAATTTTTACATTGCGGGTTGTAGAACCCGTAATAGTGAAGGTGCGGCACAATTTGTTACGGGTTGCAGAACCCGCAACGCTTTTAAAAAACATTAAAATTGTGGTTTGGAGAACCCGTGAACTGAAAAAAAAAATTAGAACGCACTGTCGACGATGAACTGCAACCTTCTTCCTCCTCTCAACCTCTTTCCTCCTCCCAGCAACAGCTTTCTTCTTCAGCAACTCCTATAACAGTTTTCTTCCACCTCTGTAATCTCTCTGCATTGTTCTCACAACCCTAAACCTTCATCAATGTCTTCACTCTCACCAACAAAGCACCTCCGAACGTAACACCTCCAAACGCAGCACCTCCGAATGTCCTGTGCTTCTATGTTTTTGTTTTAAAATGAAGGGCATTTTAGTCTTTTACTTATGTCCAAAATTGGAATTCTGAAAAATTGTGGAGGTGTAGGAAGTCGTCATGGAGGTGCAGGAAGAATCACTCGTAGGTTACATATAAGCATAATAAACTATATCATGAGAGCCACACTTTCATAACATTAATGTAATTTTATTATTTAAAATAATTAATTGTTAATCATAATGATTCAAAGACTTATTGTTTAAATTGTAAAATTGTAAAATTAAATTATTCATTATACCAATTTAAATATTGTAATAGTTAAATTGTCTAAAATTTTAATTGCTTATGAAATCACTTCAATCTTAATCAATGTAAATGTTTTCCACTCTTATTTATTTATTATTAGTTTTTGGTATTTTCTAAATTTTTTATGTAACCACTGGTAAATTAAATAAATAAATGACTTTTTTTTCAATGAATAGTTATGAAGTGTTTGATATTAAATTTTCTCATTTTTACATAATAAAAAAGCATATATAAATTAATTGAAAGTGAAGTAAAAATAAATATGTAATCATTATAAAAATAATTGATATATTCTTAAACTTACAAAGTAATAAATAAATAAAACAAAAACTATCTTTAATAGATTTGTTTTACATTTTATTCCTTTTCTTTTTTGTTTATGCCATTACAATTTCTCAACTTTTGGTTTATGATGGTGATTATAATAAGAAGGTTAAGAAATTTATCCTGTAACTTTTAACATATTAATTAACCAAATAAATTTTTAAATAAATTCAGTTACAATTTTAAATTGGTATATTAAACCATTTAACTTTACTATTTTAAGTCAATATCTTCGAAATTGAATTCCAAATTTGAAGGATTTGATCTAGTTCAGGACATACATTAGTCACTATATATCAGTGGAGGAGGTGTTGTACCTGAAGATATGATGGATTTTACACTTCTTTAAAGCCATTGTACTTGATACAATCCCCTCAAATGTTTTTATTAAATATGATATGTTATTCTAAAAAAAGTCATAATTAATTATTATAAAAAAGTGACACATAAAAATATTTTCGTACATTTATATATATATATATATAAATGTACGAAAATATTTTTATGTGTCACTTTTTTATAATAATTCTGCCGCCGGTGGTATCTGGTAAAAGTAGATATAGAGACACAGGGGCGTTTTATGTGTTCAGTTATTTTCTGTACTATATTCTGCTGTAATTCTTCCTGCTCCAATCTTTTATATAACAATTTAATTAGTTGAAAATATGATAAATTTGTCTTTAGTGAGGAACGTTGGTCAGCCGGAAAGGGCAGAGTAAGGGTGTTCCCGGTAGTAAGTCCCTAGGTGGTCCCGGTCCAAGACCTAAAACAAGTGAAGTCATGTCTAGGCTAATTAAAATGTTATCTAAAGGAAAAGAAAAGGAAGAAGAGCTAGGAGAATCTAGTGGAGAAAGTAACAGTCACATAATACACCACGAACTAAGAATTCCCGAAATTGAATCCCAACTTAATAGATGGAAACTCCCTAAATTAGAGATTTCCTCCCTTTACAAAACTAAAATCACTGACATGTTCAAAGGAGAATATGTCATTAAAACAGTTGAAAAAGAAATCGACATAAAACAGACTCAAGAGTCTATCCCTCTAATATCTCGGCAACTTATTGCCGAACATATAAAAGATTATAAATATTTGCATATCGGGTCTATCCAGATTGCAATAAAACCATTGTTCAGACAAGGGATCGATACCCCTTTATTTGCAGTTCTAAGAGATAATAGGCCTAAACAATTAAGTGATCAGATTTTGGCCATATTTGAAACTAACCTGCACGAAGGACCAGTCTATATTAACAATTATCCGAATTATTCAGTGTCTCTAAAAAGTTTTCATGAAACAAATTATAATGTCTTCTTAGATATTAAAATGAAAGAAGATGATTGGAATCCTAGGGCAATCC
>Ga0209700_107968_pt1 | contig 14224 bp, 6 predicted proteins | sample SiratroredBW_FD_187528 | JGI IMG/M metagenome (GOLD analysis project Ga0209700, IMG submission 187528) | Root nodule microbial communities of legume samples collected from California, USA - Siratro red BW (SPAdes) (version 2) | ecosystem: Host-associated > Plants > Roots > Nodule | place: USA... | reverse complement strand
CCTTGAAGCTCTCCATAGCCCTTCAGAGGAACAGAGTAGAATCTAACACTTTTGTAGATTCATCTTCTTCACTCTTGTCTATATATATACCACTGCAATAATACTAACATTCTTTTTTTTTTTTTTCTTGGGTGAGTATTTATATTTATAGCATGAAAGTTTTGTATACAATTCATATAATAAAGTTATTGTCCTCGATGAAATCAGCTTTTTTATTTTTATTTATTTTTTAGGTATATTTATTTCAGAAAAAATTAATATTGTATTTGATTGTTTTAATCGGTGAAGAAAATAATGTGGTATTTGATGTCAGCACTCGTAGATTCCGCGGATTTTTCTTTTTTCTTGATACGATATAAACGATAAACAAAAAGAAGGCGAAAATGTTAAAGGTAGGGTTTTTGTCTCCAACTTGGATTGTTCATTGGTGCCTCTTGAGTAATATATTTCTTAATGATTAAAAGGTAAGATAGAAGACAAACAGAAGAAGAGAAAGAGAAGTGAGACACTATAACTGATGGCATGAAATAAAATAATAAATAAGTTAAAAAAAGTAATATAAAATGTGTGAAAAAGGAATATGATGTGTTGAATTTCACTACAAGGAAAGAATTATCAGTGTAGGCTAAAAGTCCACGTAAAATTTAAGAAGTTAACGTTAATGGAAAAATAGTTTTGGTTTTGGTGAGTCTAAAAGCATGCTCACTAATGGAATAAAGGATTACAAATTTATTTATTTAGAATAAAGGAACGTTAAACGCGACACGAAAAATAAATTTATATAAAATATTAATTACAAGTTACATTTGTTAGGCCGACCCTAATTGATTTAAATATTTATTGTTTTAGAGTATGTTTGTTTCAAGAGATCAATATGTAAACATGGCTGCACCGTAAGGAAAAGCACCAAAAGTTTAATAATCGAAAAATAAAAATGGAAAATGAGGTTGAATAAACTTCTTTAGCAACTATGTAAAGGTTTGCGAATAAAACTTATAAAATCGATTAAAATAATAATATATTTTTATATAATTGATTATTATTCATTAATTTATACTTATGATATTATTATCATAAAATAAACTTGATTAATTATATAATATAATGTATTAAAAAATAAAATGTAAACTATTATTGTTAAAATAATAAATTTAGAAAATAATAATAATAATAAAATTAATTTATAATATTATCTTATAATTTTATCAATTAACTCTTTTACCAATATCACATGTTACATTATTCACAAATTTTCATAAAATTTATCTTCATTTTTCTTTATCTTTCAAGCATTACTTTCCACTTACTTTTATTTCAAATCTATCATTTTTCACTCCATTAAATTCATCCTCAAGCATAAAAATTTCTTAGTGTAAATTTAAACGACATCATAACGAGTAAGTTAATTAAAACATTATTTACATTTAACATCAGTTTAACAAATTCTAGATGAACTAAATTTAATATATTATTTATTAAATATTTATTTAGTCAATCTCTTCAAATATTTTTTAATACTTACTTTATTGGGTTAGAGTCGCTTTTAGTTTTATATATATATATATATATATATATATATATATATCATTGTAATTATCTTAAAGTGTGATTGCATTTGAATTTGAGAATATATTTAAAGAAATCAATTTGAAATGAAAGTAAATAAAGGATATATATGTTTGGATTAAGAAAAAAATAATGAAAAATAAAAAGAAAATCTACGAAGAAGTATGAAAAATATGACGGGCGAATAATAAAATAACTTTTTTAATGAATAAAATTATAAGATTACATATTTCTCTTTCTCATTAAAAATTAATTTCAAGTGAAATTCAATTAATTTGTTAGCCGGGATTGATGGATAATTAATGAAATTGTAAGATTACCAACTTAAATAAATACAAATTTTAAATTATTTAATGTATTACTTATATAAAAATCTAAAATAAATAAAACTATTAAATTATTCAAAATCTTAAATAAATACAAGTTCTAATTTATTTAATCTCCTACTTAAATAAAAATCTAAAATAAATAAAATTCCCAGATTATTCAAAATCATAAATGTCAATCATAAATTATTCAAAATCCTAAATAAGTATAAATTCTAAATTATTTAATGTCCTACTTAAATAAAAATATCAAATAAATAAAGTTTAGAAATTATTTATAATCTTAAATAAATGAAAATCTTAAATTATTTAATGTCTTACTTAAATAAATTTTCTAAATTATTCAATATCTAAAGAAATATGCATTATAAATTATTTAATACCCTAACTATAATAAAAATATGAAATAAACAAAATTTCTAAATTATTAAAAATCTTAAATAAATATAAATCCTAATGTATTTAACGTCCTACTTAGTCAAATAAATAAAATTTCTAAAATTTTCAAAATCTTAAATAAATGTAAATTCTAAATTATTTAATGCACTAAATATAATAAAAATACGAAATAAATAAAATTCTTAAATTATCAAAATCTTAATTAAATATAATTCCTAAATTATTTAATGTCTTACTTAAATAAAATTTGAAATAACTAAAATTCTTAAATTATTCAAAATCCTAACTAAATACAATTCCTAATGTCTTAATTATAATAAAACTTTTAAATAAATAAAATTTTAAATTATTAAAAATTATAAATAACTTCAAATCCTAAATTATTTAATCTTCTACTTAAATAAAAATTTAAAACTTATAAATTTTTTAAATTATTCAAAATCTTAAATAAATAAAAAATTTAAATGATCTAAACTGTTACTTAAATAAAAAATTAAAATAAATAAAATCCCTAAATTACTAAAATTCTAAATAAATACAAATCCTAAATCATTTAACTTATAATTAACAAAATTAAAAAATAAATAAAATACCTAAATCATTCCAAATTCAAAATAAATAAAGATCCTAAATTATTTTATGTTCTATTTAAATAAAAATATAAAACAGATAAAACTTTTTAGTTATTCAAAATCCCAAATAAATTAATATCCTAAATAAATATAGTTTTCGACTTTTTCTTTACAACTAAAATTAATTTTAATCTTTTACAAGTAAAATGGATTATCTTTTATATCAATATTTTTACTATATTAGTTAATTTTAACTAAAATTATATATATATATATATATATATATATATATATATATATATATATATATATATTTAAAAATGGATGATCGTAAATTTATTGTAAATATTAATAATATTGGTATCAATATTTACAATAAAAAATATTTTTTTGAATTGAAATTAAATATACACAGTGTTTGAGGGTAAAATTATAAACGTGCAACTTTTCCTTTCTTTCAGCTCATAGTGCGAGTAGAAAAAATGCCACCGTCTCTTTCTTTCCATATATCAAATAAGCATAAATTGATATATCTGAAAGAAAATGTCACTACCTTTGTACATAAATAGTAAATTGGCTAGAAAACGTAAAACTAATTTTGTAAAAAGATACTGAAATAATGTCACTTTGCTTTATAAGAATTACTATTAATTTACATAATAGTTCAACCATCACATATTTTATTTTATATATATATATATATATATATATATATATATATATATATATATATATATATATATATGTATGTATATTAATTATCGTGTTTAATTAATAATAATGAATATGGATATAGATTGCATAATATATAACCTTTTACATAAGATATTTTCTAATTATCTTTTGAAAATAATGTTATTTTTAAAAAATTTAAATTTAATAAAAAATATCAATACATAAAATTTGGTTTTTATCTAATAAAATATTAGTTAACTAAAAATCGATGTTTATAATAAAAAATACTCATCAATTAAGAATTTCAATCTCACTGTATAGTTTAAATGAAAACAGTCCTTTAATTAGTTTATCATCATATCTCTTAGACAAGAGTTTAGACATTGATAGAAGACACATTCATTATTAATTGATTTAATATAAGAAACATTCTTGATTTGTTAAATTTATATTACTAATTAATTAAAATAAATGGACTTAAATATAATATATAAATCATTATATTGTTTGAAATTTGAATAGTGGAGGATCCATATAGCACGTTAATTAGGTTTGAACGTTGGTAGGTAGAGGCTGGTTGTTCTAAGAAATGAACACCACTGCTAAAATAAAAGATAGATTTTACCAAAATAAATAAAAAAATCACTTATTTTACAAAAATAAAAGAAAATTTAGATCAATTTTTTAATTTTAAAATTATTATAAAAAAATATCTATACATTTTCTTGTTTTCTTTAAAAAAAGTCATGAATTAAGAAATAGGATAGCCAGTAAAAAAGAAAAAGTTGACTAAGAAAAGTTATAAGCCAAACATGCTCATCACATTTCGAAGTGTCGATAATGGATGGTAATGCACAAAGATTCTGTGTCAGAGACAATGTGATTTAATTATCTATCACTCACTTACCACATTCACATGTTGTACTTCTTTCCAAATATTATGAAATTAATATTGCTATTAGAATTTTATTATATAAAATTATTGGATTATTAAAGTTGAAATAATATGTTAAAAAGTATGTAAGGAAGTGATGCCCAAAATAAATTAAAAAATTATGGAAAAAGTAAAGATGATTCAAACAATGGTGGACAGTTTCTGTCCAGTCAAGGGTAGCAGGTTAATCCCTACAAAAACTATCATTTTTTTTTTTTTTGAATTCAAAGAATAAATTATTATTACCTCTGAAAAGGGAGACTTTTTATGAATTTACCTTTTCAGAAATTGATTTATTAAATGATTAGACCTGAGAACAAGACCGTATCCTCGTGGCTGCTATAACTTTAGTGGTCTTTTAATTTAATAAAAGAAAACCATGATTAAAAGAAATAGTTAATTGAATTTTGTATTAAAACACGAAACCATGATTAAAACAAATAGTTAATTGAATTTTAGCGAACTTTAGCCTAATTCCCTCTTTACAAAAATTAATTATAATTTGTAGCTATTGCTTAATAGATAGACAGATAGATCAACAATTTTTAGATTTAGCCTACAATAACATTAAATTTTTAAGGCCTATAAATGTACGAGTTTGATTTATTTAAATTAGATTAAATTCCTACTAAGTTTATTGTTTGGAGTTACCATAATAACTTGTTATAAAATATTTACCCATAATTATAATTAATTAATTTTATAATATATAATTAATTAAAAAGTAAAAAAAATTAACTATATATAGCAAGTAAAAACTGTAGCAATATAACTAAATTATAACTAATTTAACTGTTTAATTATATTATAAATTTCATTAAATAGTTAGCTGACCTCTGTTTTTTGTGATTTTTTTAATTTGTTATGACAGATTTTGAGTTATTTTAAAGAGTGAATAGATAATTCAGCAGTATAAAGGTGAGAAAGAAAACATAATATATATATATATATATTGTTTTGGTAGTTTTAGGATGGTACAATATGTATTCATTTATATAACCATTTTTTAAAATTAAAACTAGTTGTAGCACACTATAATTATATATGAAGAACTGGATACGATTTGGATATAATATCATTTTCATGTATACTTACTAAATGATTATAGTTATTTCCATAAACTTATCATGAGCATCTTAATTCTAATTGATGTTTAGTCATATACTAGCAAAATAATAGTAACACATAACTATATTGTTTATAACGTACTTTTATCTTAATTAAATTCACAAGTTAAGCTTAAAGACATTTGTCTTTTTGCGTTGCAGAAAATACATTAAGAAACTAATTTTCCACGTTTGACAACAATGTGAAAGCAATAATTATCAACTTTATTCAAATTTTTAACCCCAGATGTACCTTGAAAGTCATTTCTATACAATGAACAATTTTCTTAAAAGAATAATGATTAAGAAAAGAAAAAAATAGACGAACTTCTCTAAAACTTAAAATTAATTTACATAATAGTAAAACAAGGTCGTATCAACATAAATTTGTTAACTTTAATAATATCATCACATTATTTTGATTAAGATTTTAATTAAGTATAAATTAGTTTTTATTAACGGAAGAATTCGAACTTACAGCTTAAGATACCTCTCCGGAGAACACTTATTTTCCAACACCAGCAGATAAGAAACGTAAAATGTAACTAAAAAATAAGACAGAAATTCATTTAATGAATTATTTTCAGCGCCACAAAAAAGTTGTTTGAATTGTATAAAATATAAGAAATGATGTGTTTCCAAGAGGACCTATAAACAATTAACTTTAAGCAAATTCTCTAATTTGCTCTAAGTGAAATACTAGCAATTAACTAAGCCACAATAATTCTATGATGATAGCGACATTTTTTATGAGGCAAAGAATAAAACTACCTTAAATAAGAAAGTAATAATTTTCACGGTCATCAAATACGAATTTCACCTTTGTTATTGATCGGATGTTGCTTCCTCTTTAATAAGAATTTGAGCTTTCCGAACCTACAAACCACAAGTAAACAAACACATGGCTGTTAACAAGTTTCTGTAATCGTTCATCAGAGGAACGAAAACAGTGTATATTGCTTCAAAGTTGCTATTTACTGAACATGTTATAGACTCGTTTTTTAAGTGGCCACAGTGCTTTATATAATCAATTTTGTCGAATGAAAATGAAACCAAAGAAAGTGACAAAACCGTTTCATTCCATGTCCAAGCGTTAAAGCATACCTCTTTTTCCCAATCATATCTCATCGTAATTGTAGCCAAGATCAGTGTTTGAACCACCGTTCCACTCATCATTCCAATCCAAATTGCCTACACCAAGAATAAAATATTGTTACGATGGTTAAGTATTCATAACCAAAGGGGCACCGCATAAAGTATTGCCTTCACTTTCAACTGTTTATATTTCCCTCATAAGTTTAGCCTGATTTACTTCATCTAGATCAATAATTGACACATGATAATGATAAAGTAAAATAAGTCCTTTTATGGATAAATATAACTATAAATACTAAAATAAACAATAAAAAGATAGAATAAATTAAATGTTTACTAGTAGGCTTTGGTACGTCATCTAATTATCCATAACTGAATTATTCACATTGCAGTTTCAACTGCCCGTTGTCCTCAGGACCAGTACCTGGATTTGCCCACTGATATGGAGCCTAAACTGTTGGTCTACTTCATTCTTGGCGGTTTTCTCAATACCTACAGGGTTACCCCCTCCCAGATCTCAGAACCATTTTACCTCTTTGATGAAGGATGTTGGGCCTGTCAAGGTGAGACCATACAGGTGTCCTTACAGTCAAAAGCAACAACTTGAGGTTATGGTACAGGACATGCTCAACGAAGGCAGCAGTAGTCCTTTTTCTTCTCCTATTATTTTGGTTAAGAAAAATAATGGAACATGGAGGTTTTGCATCCACTATATAGGCCTTGAATACTATGACAGTGCAGGATAGTTTCCCATACCCACCGTGGATGAGTTAATTGATGAACTTCAAGTGCAGATTTTTTTTTAAAATTAGATCTTCCATCTGGGTACTATCAAATTTTGATGAATGAGGAGGCCAGATTTTAAACTGCTTTTAGAACACACAAAGGGAATTATGAGTGGACATTGATGACATTTGGGCTCACTGATGCACTTGCAACTTTCCAGAGTTTAATGAATGAGTTTTTTCACAGGTTGCTACAGAAATTCATACTGGATTTTTTCGAATGATATTCTAGTATACAATCCTTCATGGTCTTCTCATTTCCATCATCTTGAGGTGGTGTTCCAGATCCTACTATACACTAGACTCTTTGTCAAGTTGTCTAAGTGCTCATTTGGCCTACAACAGAGATTATCTTGGTCGTAATATTTCAAATTCCGATGTCGCTATGGACAAAGACAAGGTACAAGCTGTTATTGATTGGCCTGTTCCTAAAAACTTGAAACAATTGAGAGGATTTTTGAGATTAATAGACTATTATAGACGGTTCATAAAAGGGTATGATGCTCCTTCAACAAACCTGCTAACAAAAGATAGTTTTCTTTGTGATGATATTGCTACTACAACTTTTCAATTTTTGAAAACTGCAGTTACTCAGGCACAGGTATTAGCTTTGCTAAATTTATCTCGGACAAAGTTCTCAGACAAGATCACCATCCAATAGCCTTCTTTTCTAAGAAACTTGCTCCTTGTATGCAAATGCAATCTGCCCATACAAGAGAATTTTATGCTATCACGGAGGTCATTGCCATATTCAGACACTAGTTGTTGAGCCACAAGTTTCTGGTTAGAACAGATCAAAAGAGCTTGAGGAACCTTACTGATCAAGCAATTCAGACACTAGAGCAGCAGAATTGGTTGCACAAACTCCTAGGGTATGATTTTATCATCGAGTATAAGCCAGGGAAAGACAATATAGCTAAAGATTCTTTGTCCATATCATTTTTCATGGCCCTATCCCAACCTATATTCTTTGGTTCTTGAATATGTGAATTGACCTTTCATCTTCTTTCAATTTGTTTTTAATCACTGTTGCGTTTTAATTTCGTTTTCAATCCCTAAAACTCCCAAATTATCCCAAATTAATTTTTATAGGAAGAATATTAAACATTGAATACAATTGATATGTGTCTTTGAAAATCAACCTAAGTTGTCTTCTATATTACAAAATTTTATAAAAACTTAAAATCTTTGATTTCAAGAAAGACATTGAAAATCCCTAAACCACACAACCAGGAGAAAGGAGTATAAGAAATTGCATAACTAATTCTAGGCTAAAGGATTTTGATTGGTGGAAAGCTTATTATAGAATCTTTTTTGGTGGTACAGTGAGTGGACGGATGGAACGCTGTTGAATTCCCTCCCTTTATGATTCTGTCATTTTCCTTCTCTGTTAGTTTTTGTTCTCTGCAACTTTTGGTGTTGTTATTGACATGAATACTATACAGAGACCCTTTTTTCTTCCAGAGTATACTGGAGTTATATTGCCACTTGTTACGTCATGGCATGGTATTTCAACTTTTTATTTATTGCTCAACACTGTAAGTGATATTTGACAGAGTTATGCTATTCGCACATGCTTTTATGATACTTTTTCATAACACCAATTTCTCTCTTATATATACTTCTGCTTCTTTTATGACGGTAAAACGAACCAGACCAACAATGTCAAGGAATTAAGCAAAGGAGGAGGGAAATTATGAATTATGGATTCTTTATCAAAAAAGCCCAATTACAACATTATAAAAGAAGCTAATTATAGATGTGAGAGGACAAAACCTAAGAAAGAACGAATACTGAGGATAGAACCTAAAACAGAACGAATACTAAATAATATAACTTAGGAGTTCCTCAGACTCTTGACTAGAACCAAACTTATCACATAAATCAAAATCAAATTACGATTATAGCAATTTCTTCATTTGACTTTATTAAAACCTAAAATGTACAAATTCATTTTAGTTTATGGAAAATACTCAAATCATATTGTCATCATATTTTGTTTATCGTTATAAAAAAGGTTCTTCAGGACCTTTATTATTTTAACTTATGTAAGAGTGGCTTGGAATATTTAAGGCGTGTCTGCAGCAGTGTGGGATATGGTACACTTACAACAATATTCGAAGGAAACAGCCAGCCTAGGAGAACTCCCAGAGGTATTCCAACCAAGTAGTAACTGCCAATGTTTATATATGCCACCACTGCTTGTCGACCAGATCCAACTGCCACCCCTGAAGACCAACAGATACCAGCAAAAGCGACAATGTCAAATTGAAATTTGAGTTGAGTGCTTATATTATAAGGTGTGTTAGATATTCCCTCACCCGAAAGAACTGGTTGAATGCAATTAAGAAGAACAGTAAAAGCTAACATCACTGCCAGGTCATTGACCATTTGGATAACGGATGAGCTCGATGTAAAGATCAAGGCGAGATTCTTGTTGAAGAACATAATTACCAACGAAAATATAAATCCCACCAGTACAGTATTTACCACAGAAACCTCAGTTGCAAATTTTGCACCTTTTGCATTGCCTGCGCCAAGCTCGTTTGCTACACGAACCCTGAGTTGAGGAATGAAATATGATTAAAGGGATGAAAAATTAGCTGGTTTTGTATTGAGGGGGAGTTCTTTTTTCACATAAACAGATGAATTTTTTCTTGTATGGTTATTTGCCTAGACATAGTATTGAAGAAATCATATTTGAGATTATAACCTGACTTACAGAAACAGGTTAGCTTTTACGAAGCTACGTGTACTTGTATCTACATCATAACACAACCTCTACCAAGACGTCCTAGACAAGCTGATGTTTCAAATACACTGAATAAAAGCATATACTTCTACAGTTTCCATTGAACTTGACCAATGTCTCAAATAAAATCAGAAGATTTTTTAAGAAGTTCCATGTAAACTAACGGAAAGTGGGTAGATTTCAGATTAAAATATTGGAAATCTTGAAAACTTCCAAAGATACTTGTGGACTGTTTGTTGAAGATAAGAAGAAAGTTGTAAGCTTTGGGAAGCTTTTAAATTCCTAGGATCCTTGTAAATATTCTTAATGCTTAAATTACAAAACTTGACGCAGAAATGTCAGGCAGAAATGTCAATCTGTCATTCTCGTCCTTTAGTATCAGGTTCCTTATTTTTCTAGAGTATAAAGCAAGCGACCTATGTAGCATCTCAAACATAGAAATGCTCCAGTTTTTCAACAAAAATGTGTATCATATGACGATAATCGCCCAGAGTTCAATTAATGCAAGTGGTATTGGAAGACTGCACTAAATTACATACTGAGTTGATAAACTGACCGAATGTTTTGGGGAGATTACAACAATTTGGAGACCTAATAACACGTTTACAAAGGGCAGAACTAATCATCAGAATATGGTAGGTCTTAAACATTTTTCAATGTAGTTAAACATTTCCCCTTACTGAAAATCAATAATATACCTCAGTTCAGGAGAGTGAGAAAGAGGACTTACAACAAGTGACTTACCCGGTTGCACCCAAAAATGCAAGCGGTACCATGGATTCCCAGCCAAATATCGTCACACTGCCATGCCAGTTTTGACTTTAATTCAGCAAAAATCCAATAATCCAATATAGGACTAAACCAGAAGGAAAAAAACTAAGAAAGCACAAATTACCAAACTGAAAGAGCATCAATTGCAATCTCAGTGTTATGCATATATCCAGAGACTATAAGCAACAGTCGGTAATATATATTCTCTAACCTGCAAAGTCACATTAACAACAGTAATACGCACATCAACCTCAAAGTTCAGAACCAACATAATTCATTAATCCAACATTTATTACACAACTTATCAGAGCGAAATTTCAATTCTAATTAAAGAATGGTACAAATATATCATTTACAGAAATTTATCCAGATACCTAAATAAGATCCTTTTTCACACAAATTTCTAATGAACACTAACACAAGAAAACAAAAAACAATTTATCATATTTCTTACTTAAGTGAAAGTAAACTTATTCAACTCTGTTCTTGAAACACTTACACGGGTTAATTGTAATTTATAACAAAATTATTATTTAATTTACTTCCTATTCTAGCCAAAGATATTGACAGACTCTAGAAGTATTTAAAGTCTTCCTACACGTTTATCCAAACAATACCAAAAGTGAAAGACAGAAATAAGTTAAGAAACACTAACGCAAGCATGACCCCAGAAGCCAATGAGAGCTTAAAGAATTCCCAGAGACCAACAAAAGCTTCAGCAGAAAAACCAGTCCACGAACACGGGCACCCACCAAAGAGTGTATACCCGAGCATTCCCAAAACCGAGAGCCACCACGAGAAACCAATGGAAAGTGCAGTGCCAACGATCCCAATTCTCATCCAATAAACAAAAACCAAACTCACTAAAACATGAATCGCAAGAGCCACCCCGGAAACCCAAGCGACGATACCGGTCTTTAACTGGCACTGCAGGAACCGCTGCAGTGTGAACTGAAACGGGAAACTGAGGTGAAACGGGATCAACCAGACCGCCACCAGCCCCGCCCGTTCCGCCACCGCGACGGGCTGCCCCACCCACTTCAACAGCGGCGTCGCGAACACGAACACGGGCAGCATCAGAATCGAGGACAGCGACAGAACAACCCACGAGCGTTGCAGATAAACGCCCAACATGCGGTGGTGTCCGGCGCCGTAGGCCTGGCCACACAGCGTCTCAAGTGCACTCGCCATACCCAACTAGAAAAGGAACATCGCAATGAAGACAATGTCGGTTGATAAGATAGGAAAATAGCGAAAGAAAAAAAAATGAAAAGTGAGTGGGTAGTACCATGAAGCCGAAGGTGATGGAGATGAGGACAGTGCAGGCGATGGAAATGGCGGCGAGATCGAGGTCGGAGAGGTGGCCGGCGAATGACTGGGTGACGACGGTGATGGAGAACATGGCTAGGCGGGTGAAGATTGAAGGGGCGGCGATTCGCCATAGCTTCTTGGATTCGGAGCATGATTGGTGGAAGAGTGAGTGAGTGTGAGTGTTCTGCGACGTTGACTTTATTAGAGGATGAGTTTCTTGGTTGCAAATATTTTCCATACACACTTTTAGCAGAGAAAATGGCAGAGAGATATTTTGAGAGAGAAAGGAAACAAAAAAATAAAATAAAAGGTTCAGTCTGTTTCGTAACTTGAATGTTCCATTAGAAGATGGAGATGAGTAAGAGAATATCTGTAATGTGTTTTTGCTCTTCAATGTTCGTTGGATAAGTCATGGAAGGTTCATGGAAGGTGTTAAAATAAGTTATTTTTAACGAAAATGGTATAATTTTAGTCTAAAACTACTAAATGGATAGATTTTGAAAATTTTATATATGACTAAGTTGTGATATTAAAAAAAATCGTGTATGAATAATAAGATTTTCTATTTTGTGAAAATAAAAACTGTATCAGTATAGTTTAATTTTAGTGAAAGAATAACTTTAATTATTCTTAATGTTCTTTATTTTAAATAGTTATATCATTTTTACATGATTTTATATTAAAATTGTGTGAACATAACATTTAAACATATTTAAAATAAAAAATTAATTAATATTAATTATCTTCTTATGTGGAAATTGCGTCAAACTAATTTCATTTTGACAAAATTTGAAGTCAGATTATCATACAAGACTTACTTATATATTAATTTTTTTTTAAATCTACTCATATTATAATTTTTAGTTAAAATTACACCATTTCTATTAAAAATCCATTAAATAATGTATTTGAAATAAACAATAATAATAATAGTTACTTATCAATTAAAATAAAATAGAGTACAAAAAATGCATGGCAACTAAAAATCAAATACTTACTGTATAATTTAAAAAGGCATGACAACTTTAAAATCAAACCAAATAGTTGATGTAGCTTTGAAGATGTATTTTCTAAATCTTTTCATACACGAGAAAAAATAATATAGAAGAAATAGGCAGTGAAACAATAACAATGTTAAAAAAATATGTTTTTGTGTGTGTAGCAAGTGTTTGATTCATTGTTTTTTTAGTTTTTCTTGTCTTCTTCCTAACGTGCTTATAGACCTTTTTTATTCATTCTCTTCTACTTTTTTTATATAATTTATTTTTAAATAAATGTAATATTTTATTTAAGATGACTTGATGAGTGAAAGAACTGTGAGTAATAATACTAAATTTTTCTAATTCACAATATTGTCAAAATCACAATTATAGATCGAGTATTTTATCGATAAACTATCCTAAAATATGGAATATGATGTAAGTGTGGGTGCATTATATGTGCTGAGAGTGGTGAACGATGGTCAGAAAAATGAAGGTGAAAAAAGAGGAGAGATATAATCTCGTATGGAGAGTCTACCATATGATTACGTGGTTAAAATGAATCTAAAGTCGTACCTTTAAAGTTATAACTAAATACAAATCATCACCAACAATTCTAGCGTCTACCTATCTTAAGAATCTCTATGTTGCTTACTAATAACTTAAATGATATTAGACTTATCATTTTAAGCAAAGTTTTATGTGGGAGTCTTTCAGATGATAACCATGATTGTAAAAATCTCATAAAAAAACCAATCAATCAATTTTTTAATAAAAAATAATTATTAAAAAAATAGATAAATAATTTATATCAATATAAATCCTCACCTCATATCCTTTGTAGATGCGTGCTGAACAATATTAATAATTGGTAGATTGTATATATATAGTTCCAAACACGTTGCAGATTTGAAACCCTGTTATTCGCGCTATATATATATATATATATATA
>Ga0209700_107965_pt1 | contig 14230 bp, 8 predicted proteins | sample SiratroredBW_FD_187528 | JGI IMG/M metagenome (GOLD analysis project Ga0209700, IMG submission 187528) | Root nodule microbial communities of legume samples collected from California, USA - Siratro red BW (SPAdes) (version 2) | ecosystem: Host-associated > Plants > Roots > Nodule | place: USA... | reverse complement strand
TGCATCAAAAATGTTCAAAAACAAAAAAAAAATGTTCAAAAAAAATTGAATGCCTTTAATAGAGATGATGACATCCAATAGCTAATTGAGCAACAACAAAATTTTGCTAAATAATAACATTGGGGCAATCCTTTGAATTTTTCCAGCCAATGTTTCTTTCATTTCAAACACTGAAGCAATATTACTCGATCAAATGCTATTTGAAGAGCAACATTCTTCATATAAGTTGCACTGCTTTAGTGTTTTATCAAAATTCATTTTTCCTTACCTAACTCAACAAAAAAAATAAACTACCCTTTTGAGCCTAACATCCCATATTTCAAAATAAAAAAATTTGGGGCAACTTTGTATAAAAAGAAATGCTCATAAAGTTGCACTTATTTATTCAAAATTACAGCCCACATGTCAAAACTTGGGCCCTGCTATAGATAGTTTGAGGTACTGTCATTTGGATTTTTCGCAATGAAACCTCATCATCCATTTTTGTTTAACCACCAATTTAAGTGCATATGAAGCAAAATATGTTAAATAGTGGAATCAATAATTTCCTAATTGCACCTGTCAGACATTAGGATTTGTTAAAAAAAAAATTTCAAATAAATATCATCAGATTTCAATAAATTCAATGACAACTGAGGAAATATTTGATTTACAGTAGGAGAGAATGATGAAGAGAAAAGAAAAATAAAGTATGATTAATGTTGTACTTCAAAATATTATGCATTTTCTAAAATTACATTTCATTCAAACATGCATGCATAAAAAAAATAAAAATCAAAATCAAAAAATAAAAAAAATTTCATCAAATCAATTTTTCAGGCATTCATACATGAATCAAAAATCAAATTGCCTGCATTCATACATGAATTAAAAATCAATTTGCATGCATTCATACATGAATTAAAACATCTAAAATTTTCATGCATTCTTACATGAATCAAAACACCTAAGATGCTCATGCATTCATACATGTATTCTCATAAAATGATTGATCAACATTCTTTGAAATCAATTTCTCCATAGACAAATGACCCTCTCGGTACAAGGTCTTAAGCAATGATGATCAGCGATCCTCTCGGTACAAGATCCTGTTCTTATGATTTTAGGTATGACCCATTGGCACGAAGTTAACCTTAGGTCTGCAATGATGACCCGTGATCCTCTCGATACAAGATCCGGTCTCACATTTAGTTTTTCAGCAATGATGACCCGTGATCCTCTCGATACAAGATCCGGTCTCACATTTAGTTTTTCAGCAATGATGATCCGTGATCCTCTCGATACAAGATCTGGTTTCACATTTAGTTTTCTGCATGATGATTTGTGATCCTCTCGATACAAGATCCGGTCTCACCTCGTTTTTTTTTCAGCTATGATGATTCGTAACCCTCTCGTCCTGAAAAGGTCAAGGTTACGACATCATTTTTTTGTTTTCTTTTAAGTTTTAAGTATCAATGATTATTTTATCACGGACAAAATCAGTTATTTTTATCTTTACTTGTCTTTTACTTTATAAATGTGGAAATCTCAATTTTTAAAGTTATTAAGTAAAGTCAAGTAAAGAGGGGTAGCTGTCAATACCCGATTTTGTCCGGTAAAAATATATCATTTTTTATTATTAAAAAAAATTATTTAATTTTGTGAGTGTTTTAATCAAAATAAAATAAATAAATAAAATTATTTTTGATTGAAATTTATTGTTAGAAAAAGGTTAAAGAGTATTTAAAATAATTAAAGGTTAAGTGAATATTTAAAACTTATTAAAGAATTTAAAATAAAATAAAAAATGCTTGCCACGTGGCAAGCTAAGAGTGGAGAGTTTTTGTGAATGTGGTTGGCACATGGGAGAGAGGGAGAGAACGGAATGCGGTTAAAAAAGAGGTATAGAGGGTGATCCATGTTGGATCGAGCTCTTACCACTAGGTTAAAAGCTATAGTTATAGTCAAGTTGCAACTCTTTCTACTTAAGAACATATCAACCCAAGCCTCACGATTGAATTGTGATTTGACCCAATGGACACCCGCCATGAGACAATTTATGTCACCTACAACGATCCATTCTTTAAATTTTCCCGCTACTTATTTATAAAAGAATGCTCATACCATTATTATGCACATGAATATTGATGAATTTACATTTCACACATCAGGTTATGACTAAACGCAAGACGTCATTCGAAAGACTATAAACCATGTTAAACAAGTATAACCAAAAGTTAATACCTATTACCAAATTAGAAATAAGTCTTATTTAACTTCTCACCACCTGAAGTTTTGTCTATGTGACTATACAACAGTAAAATCAAAATACACTTATGAATATTAGTGTCACGTTTATTACCATTACCACTACCCAAGAGATACACTTTCACGCGTCTCTATAACCCTTCATCACTACTTTGTGACACTTGAGCATTGATAAGTGTTGATTTGTAGTGATTTTGTGTAGATTTTATGATAGATTTTGTTAGTAATTAGGTTGATTTTGTAATTAATTCGGTTTAGATTTGATTTTATTATTGATTTTTCAATTTAATACGTTTTATTATGGAGAGAGAAAATTTGTTGAGAATTAGGTTAAATTCAAGGAGAGAAAGAGAACAGCGACGCCGAAATTGAGGAAAGGAGCAAAAAAAGAGCATAAGTGACTTTTCGCTTAAGCTAAACGAACCGCTTGGGCTAAAACTCACTTAAAGACCAGCATGTGCGAAAACCTAAATTGAAGAAGTCAACGTTACTAAGGGCGTGACTTACGAAATAACTGTTGTGCGGTGACCTAATTAAAGGGGCGAAAGCTATAAAAAGAGGTTAGGGTCAAACGTGGAAGAGACACTTCTCATTCACCACTTCTCACTCGTGGAGATCCCTTGGAGGCTGTCGCCGTCATCAAGCTCCATTCTTTCTTTTTCTTTTGTAATTTCATGGCTACCATGAGTAGCTAATTCTCTTACTCTTGGGATTGGATGTAATTTCTCTACTTCAAATGCACTCTTAATCTTAGTTTGATTTCATTTAATTCAATTACCTCTATTTTATGTTTTATTCCTACTTTGGTTTATTTTAGATTTCTTATTGTGACTGGAAAACACTTTTCGAAATCATAACTAAACGTAAATGCATTGCATGTATAAGTTCAGGGATGGATTATAGTGCAGTTACTATTTATAGCAACTAATCTTAATGCTGATTAAATTATTCTAGTAACTAGGGATAGAAGCTAGGTAATTTGGTTTATGAAATTCAATGCTAGAGGAATCAGGTTGAAAAGGCTTCTATTTGCGCAGATTGGTAATTGGAAGTAATGATATTGAATTAGGTTAATAGTGTATGCGAAGGAGAGTGTTATAATTCAATCCCAAGGCTTTTTATCATTATTAAACTCGACTCTTTATTATTCATTGCTTTGTTATCAATTCATACAATCATTAATCAAATTGTTTACTTGTTCATAATACAATTTGGTATAATTCAATTTACAATTCCCGTTCCCTATAGATACGATACTTTTTTTACTACTATATTACTTATGGACTCAGTACACTTGTTGAAAATCCATTAACAAGCATTCAAGCAAAGCTTGAGTGCTCATGACATGTGTCATACATTATTACACGTTTAAGACACATGTCAACAACTTTTTTTTACATTCAAAACAATGCTCGATCCACAAGTCACATCACTTAAATAATATATTTTTATAAAAATAAAATAATCTCATGTTATCTCACTCAAGCTATAAGTGACAAACATATAATTTAAGCGATGTAAGACAATTAATACAATAATTAGATACTACTTGAGCTTTACCGACATTACCTTGTTTACCTTGTTTAAGTAATACTTGATCCAAGAGATACCAACATAACCAAAGAAACATTTTGTTAATAGGGTTCCGACTTTTACAAGGTTTCTTTCTTTCCCATATTCATTCACAAGGTTGATAGTATGTGTATAACAGGAAAGATAATATTACCAAATCCATGATTTTCATCATATGCTTCACTGAAGTTTCCTATGCTACAAAAACAAACGTAATCACACAGTGTAAAAGTGTGCTTTCAACAACCAACACAATCCTTTCCATCACTTCAATAAATCCAAAGAAGTCCCCAAAAAAATCATTTTGACATTGACAACATCAATTCTTAACCATTCATTTCAGAAGAAAAGAACCAAAACTCAGAACTAATATTCAATTGGTCCAATACATTCTTTACTCCTTTAATTCTTCAAGATTTTGGTATGATAAGAAATCTAAGGTGTGAGAACCTATGATTAGAAAGAATGTAAAGAGAGAAAGATTCTCTAAAACTAAAGATTTGAGTGAACTTAAAAAAAAAAACGTGTAACTTCTATTTATAATCTTTCACAACTTATTTATTTTAAAAATTTGATTAAAATATATTTGGATCTTATAAAATCGATTAATTAACCAAAGGTGAACTGAAAATACTGTAACTAAAATTGAAAAAAAAATACAAAGATAAATATAATTTTAAAAATAAAAGAATATGAAATAAAGTTTTATAAACTTGAAATATTAAATATTAAATTTTAGGAATTACATTTTTTGAAAACGTTCTTCAAATTATAGGTACTATTTTTTTAAATTGAGGTACTAAAGTTAATATTTTTAAAAAGTGACAAATCTATCTTAAATTTCAAAACTGAAAACATAATTAAATCACAAATATATACATGAAATTTATGAAAAATATTTATTCATATAAAATATCTAAAATGATAATTATAAGCTGCTAAGGCTGTCCCCATCCATCCACAGCAATTAATTCTGTTACCCCACTCACCAATTAATTATGTTACCCCACTCACCTGTAAATTTAACTGCACCCAATCCCCTAGCTTCTTCTATAATTATGATGACAATAAATTTTGGAAATCAAATAATGCATAAAGTTTTATCTATTGCTATTGCCAATAAGAAGTTTCTTTCATACCCAACCATCTTCTTCCCCTTTCTTCAATTTCTCTACCTTTTCCACTTTGACAAACATAGATGGGTAGATTCAAACCATTTTACAGTAAACACATTTAGTTACTGATTAATAAGAATTAAAGATGCACAAAAACCTAGAACAACTTTGACAAGAAACCTAATAATATTAAATAGCTGAAATTTGAGTAGGTTAAAATAGTGCAGAAAAAGAAGTAGGGAAATAAACAGAATCAGTTGAAGGGAGATATTTGGAAGTTTACAGGGGAACAGGAATGGCCATAAGGGATTCATCCAAGTCCATATCCTTAGGTTCCATGTTGTTTTCTAGTTTCCAGTCGAAGCAGTTGACCAGAGAGCCCAGCATCAGATGCAACATTCTCACGGCCAGTAGAGACCCAGGGCAGATCCTTCTCCCACTGCCGAAGGGTGTCAGCTTAAAGTGCCGACCTTTGAAGTCGATGTCGGAGTCCAAGAATCTCTCCGGCGAGAACACATCAGCATCTTCCCACACTTCTGGGCTCCTCCCTATGGTCCACTCGTTTATCAGCACCTGGGCACCCTGTGGGATCGTCAACCCGCACACTTCCACGTCTGTTTTCGCCCTTCGTGGAAGCAGAACCGGCGCCGGTGGGTGCATGCGGAGACTCTCTTTTATCACCACTTGCAGATACGGAAGCCTTGCCATGTCCGCTTCCTCCACTGCCTTCCCCACTCCGATCACTTGGGCCAACTCCTTCTTCACCTTCCGCATCACCTCCGGGTTGTGCATTAGCTCCGTCATTGTCCGTTCTAAGCCGTAGGCCGTTGTATCAGTCCCCGCAACCAGTAGATCCTGTCACCAATTAACAGATTACGTTCACAATGCATATACATCGATAGATAAGTCCCGGTGCTTTTTTATGTGATCTAAGATAAATAAATAAATAGATTTTTCATATATTTATATTTTAAAAATTTGAGTGATTGTGAAAAGTAGTAGCAGAAATACAGATCCAATGAAACACAGCAAAATTCAGAAAAAGACAAAGAGATGAATGTATATATACATACAAGGAATAAATGTTTGATCTGCTTTCTATGTATCTTCTCGCTGCTCTTTTGAGAAATATCAAGCAGGATATCAAGCATGTCATGGCTGGTGACATAATTCTTCTCTTGCCTCATCTTCATCCGTTCATCGATTATGGGGTCCAACACATCGAAAAACTTGTCTATGTAATTGGTGGTGTGTCTTCTTATGCCTTGTGGATCGAACATCCTCAAGAAGGGGAAGTAATCCACCAAGTTCGGAGTTCCTGTTGCTTTCGAGAGAGTTCCCACAACGTGCTTGTACTCACCGTTACCTACAGAGGGAACAAAATCCTGAGACACAAAAGTGTAGGTCAAAAAGTTAGTAAAGGCCATGAATGCTGCTCTCCCAATATCCACCACTTCGCCCTCAAGGCTTCTTTGGCGGATATCACTCAGCAGTTCCTGCAGTTTCCTGCGTCTAAGATCTTGGCTTGCGTCAAGGGTTTTGACGGAAAACAAGTTTCCGTGGCAAATTTTTCTCAGTTCTTGCCAAAGGGGCGAGACAGGGAGAAAGACCACGCTGTAAAGGTTGTGATTGTACGATGTTGTTATGTCGGGGTTTGGTCTGTCGGAGAAGAGGGTGTCATGGGTTTGGAGAATCTCTTTGGCTGCGATTGTTGAAGAGATTACTATGGTGGTTGATTGGCCTATCGTGAAACGCATTATGGGGCCATAGAATTTAGCAAGCATGGCCATTGTTTGCTGTGGCTTCTTGTACAGTTGACTGGAGTTTCTGATAATGGTGAGAAGGGATGGTCCTGGTGGAAGCTTGTAGTTTGACTTTCTGTTCCTTGCATGCAATGAACGAAGAGCATGCATGATGGTGCATGCCAACATGATGATCAGTATAGTAGTGGCTACAGTCTCCATGGTCAATAGAAAAAAAAGTGTAAGATTTGGAATATTGTGTTAGCTAAATAGACAAAATATGAAGAAATAATTGCAACCAATGGATAATCACACACACATAAGGAGAGACATGTAAGGTTCAATCTAATGGCTAAGCTCATGCGTGCGTTACAACTTCACTTTTTTTCAGATTTGGAAGCATACCAATATATAAACACTTAAAACAAAATTCTTTTTTTGTGGTTTGAGATGAGCAGCAGCTTCGGCATATGGGGGTGTGGAGATTGTGTTTTAAGCGTGTACGGTCATGGTTTTATGATGGCAGCCGCTTGATATTTTCAGAAATTTATAGCATGGGTACTCCTAACTACCACGCAGATATAATTGTTCATCATATAAAAATAGATCTATCATACAGGCATTGATTCAATCCGTTCCAATTAATTCTTCATAGAGACTTTCCCTATCTGTTTTTGATTTGTTTTGTTTGATATTACACTTAGATTATTGTTGTATAAGTATCTTAGTTTCTTGATACAAAATTGCACATTACTTTTAACTTTTTTTTTATGATTTTTTTATATATAAAAAGCAAGAGGAGACAATACTAATAATAAATGTATTAAATTTTGAATTTTACACTTGGACAAGTTTAAAAAATTAATCAATTTTTAACGGTTTATATATATATATATATATATATATATATATATATATATATATATATATATATATATATATATATATATTAATTTATATTTTATATATTTTATAAAATTTCGTTGATTGTATTTAATATTAATCTTTAAGTACATATTTAATTTTGGATGATTATCACTTTTATTTCATGTAACACGAAGATCAATGCAAAATATTGTCAAAATTTTGTGAAATTTAAGAAATGTTTAAAAGTTATGTAACAATGAACTAGAAAAAGTAAGTCTTATTGAATGACATATGATCACATCTTTGATTACAAAAGTGAGATTCACATGCATTCAAATAAAGCTTAAATTTCTTTGACAATAATGTACATATTTAAACAATGTTTAAATTTTTTTGACAATAATGTACATATGGATTGAGATTAGATATATTCAACACACATTAGTGTGAAGAAGAATTTATATAATTTGTGCAACGTAATGTCGATAGTAGCGTTGATGGAGTAAAGTTTAGATGTCTTTGTATTAATTGTTTGAATGAGAGAATGATGAATACTACTGAAATTCGGGAACATATTCTTTATAATGGTTTCTTTGAAACTATATAACTTTGACATTGTTGATGCAGTGGAGGCTAATAAGTATATTTGATGAATTCATTTTGTAATGAAGATTTGAAGATAAAAGACTCAATTCATTAGTGTAAGTGTGAGTTTGAATGTGTTTGTAATTTCCTTATAAAATTGCTTGATCCATAAAAAAGGTTAAAGAAGATGTTTTAAAACATTTTCAAAACTATTTTCTAATGTTTTTCATAAAAATGTATGATTGTGAAACTTTAACATATTAAAAGCTCAAATCAATCTATAGGTTTTCAGTTTAAGTGAAATCAACAAATTAAGTCCAAATTTTAATAAATTAAAATTGAGAGTACATAAATTTTATAAATATAGATTTTTCTAATATTTTAAATAACTTTTTTGAGAAATCATTTATCTAGAGAAACAAAAATTTCCTATGTTGCTCTATGCATGGAAATCTTTGAGAAAACTTTGAATTATTAAAGTTTGTGAAGGAAAGTACAATGAATCTTTGAATTGGTCGTTATAGTTGATTCATGTTGTGTTGTTTCTATATTTTTCTTTCATTTCTGTAAGGCATAACTGTGATCAGATTGAGTTTCTAACTGTAGAGAAGTAACAAGATGTTACTTGGTGTGTGTCATTCTTGTAGGATTCAAGAGTAATTTTTTTGAAAGTATTTTGTTTGTATATTTTTAAAAGACTTGATTTTAGTGGAATTTTTACTAGTGTGTCAAAGAAATTGGATGTAGTTATTGACAAAGAACGAACTAGTACAAATTTGTATCTAATTTTCTCTTTGTTCTTCTCTTCAAGTTTTTGTATTGAGTTTTTGTATTTTCTTATTGAATAGATTGATTCAATTTTTTGAATTAACAGATTGATTTTTCACAATCTGAACTGCAATCAATTTTTCTATGTGTTTATTTGGTTATCTGCAATACTGTAATTAATTGATTTTTAAAGATAATCATTCTAAGCTTGAAATTTGCAAAAAAAAATTCATAGTTCAACTCATTAAACTTAGTAAATATTGTTTACAAGTGGTATCTAGAATTGATTCTTGAAAATTACTCAAGATTTGGTCCTATTTCTTTTCTTGTTAAACGAAATGGTTGAGAAGAAACTATCTTCTGAGGAGGGTGTCTCTATCGAGGTCACTTATGTTTAGTAGAGTGAATTATCAATTTTGGAAGGTTAGAATGAAAAATTTCATTGAGTTAATTTATCATGGTATTTGGGATGCTGTTATAAATGAACCTTATGTAACTAAGCATGTCATAAACAATGAACTTGTTGATAAATTATAGACTAATTGGTCTGAAATATAAAACAAGAAAACTCAATATAATTGCATGGCTAAAAATATCATAACTTTTACATAAATTTGGATGAATTTTTCAAGGTTTCTCAATGCACCTATGTAAAAGAAATGTGAGACATCTTCAAAGTCACACATGAAGGAACTTCAGATATAAAGGCCAAGAAGCATGCATTGATAGAAAAGTATGAACTCTTTAGGATGGAGTAAGAAACCATAACTAATGTGCAAAAATGGTTTACAAATATTATAAACCATATCCACTATTAGAAAAAACCTATTTAGAGACTAATTTTTTAACTACCAAATAAAATGGTTACTAATTGTGATAAAAATAATCATCAAATTAAGTTTTGGTTGCTAAATAACTACAAAATAAAAGTAATGATTGAATTTAGTGATCAATTAAGTCAAGATAATTGGTATCTAACATTGGCTACCAAGGTTTTAGTCATTGTATCATTAGATTCTAATTTGGTATCTAATTAAGACTAATTTAGAATCTAATAATATAAGTGACTAAAACCTTGGTAGTTAATGTTATATACCAATTATTTTGACTTAATTGGTCACTAAATTCAACCATTACTTTTATTTTGTACTTATAGCAACCAAAATCTAATTTAGTAATTATTAACCACCATTTCATCGAGTAGTAAAAAATTAGTCTTTAAATAATTTTTTTATTGTAGTGATCAGAGGTAAGGGAATGGTGTTTAACAAAAAGAAACTAAATACCAAGATATTAAAGTTTGTTGACAAAAGCTCAAAGTCAACACAATTCACAATTTAGAGATTTAATTACTTTGATTACTACTGTCGTGTTTAGAGAACTTGAAGAGAATGATCTTAAAATAGAAAGGTTAAATGAATAAGAAAGTGGAGAAAGAAAAACAATTTCACTCAAATAATCAGTTTAAGAGAGAAAAGAGGAAAAGATGATTATATCGAATGGAGTGTCACTAAACATTCATTAAACCAAAAAGTTCAACATATTTATGAAGAAAGGAAATGATACAGTTCAACAAATCATTATTTACTTATATTTTTGACATCATTTTCTTCAAATTTAATTAATGATTACTTTGAATAATCTTATCCTTATGAATAATATAAATGTCTTTTTGTGTTCGAGACTTTTTTTTCCATTAAAATGATGTAATTTTGTCTCTTAGATAAAATATTAAAAACTTATAGATTATGTAAGTTATTATTGAATTTCATAAAAAAAAAGTTATCCTTTAATAGTGATTTTTTTTTCTTTTATATTAAAATGTTAGATGACGATTTTTCGTTTTCTTTGTATTGAAAAATTACTTCCTAGAAGTCATGACTTCAATATTTCTTTTTGCTTTTTCAATATTTCTTTTTGCTTTTTCAATATTTCTTTTTGCTTTTTATACTCTTTGAGTAACTAATTATTTTGTAAATATATAAAACAAAGTTATTTGTTATATCAATTAAACTTTTATGGTTGATTGATTATTATTATTTTATTATAATAAGTTTTGTTCATAAAATTTAATAGCATAATTCAAATTACGATAAATATTTTACATTGTGTTCTTTAAACAACAGTAAATTGAGGATAATGTTTTTAAAATAAATAGTTAAAAATAATGATTGAATTAATTAAAATTAATAAAATTACTAGTATATAGATTAAAACTAGTTATATCATTAATTAAAATGATTGAATTGATTTAATAAAATTTATTAATTAATTTTCTATTTAAAATTAAATAAAACATGTATATATATATATATATATATATTATTTTGTTATATAAATAAAATTGGAAAACATTATGGTACAATTTAAATTAGTTTAACATTAAATGGGAAATATGTTATATTCAATGTTACATTCATAATTGATAATTAATACGATTATATAACCAATTTAAGTTAATCTAAATCCAAATTTCAAAAAATATTCAAAATTTATTATTTTGAAAACAGCTAAGTACATCTTAAAAATAATTAAATATATAAATATTATTTTTAAAAGAAAAATCTGTTATAATTGAAAAAAATATATCGTAAATATATCACAACTAAATTTTTTATATATTTATAAATAACAATTTTATTTAAAAAAAAGATAACAAAAATTCATACTTGAAATGAAAACTTCTTAAAAAAAGAAATTGTCATTCAGATCCCATTGCACTTTACTAAAAGTTTAGCATCCTTTTTCAATATGCATCCTTCTCTATGAAAAAGAAAAAGACAATACAAATCTAATAATTCATAGATCAACCCTTATTGCTCATAATTGTGAAAATCTTTTTAAGTATAATTATTCTATCAAACAAATTACCTCGAAGGATAATTTGGTAGTACCGAGATGGCAGAAGGAAAATTCCCAACAAATTTTACTCCATCACCTGCAAATTTAGCAAGCAACATGTCATTAAAGACAAAAAATGTTCCCAAGCATTCATTATAAAGCAAAAGACAAGGGGAAGAACATTTGCAGATCAATGCTTATTTCTAGGACAGCATACCCTTGATAATAATATAGTGGGCGCAAAAATAAAACACGTGGTAAGGGATTCGAGTGGAGTGCTTCTTCCTGTATCTCCAAGTGTTTTTAAGCACCTTCAAAATTTTCAGAAATTTCGGAACTGACTTTTTTGTAATGACAATTTTGTCTCAGATTATATTAAACCCAGTGGAAGAATGAGGAGGTGGTTGAGGTGAAGTGAATGTAGAACCACAAAAATCGATGAACGTGGATGGGTGAGGTGTAGCGGTTGAGAGGGTTTTTGCGGAGGCGTGTGCCATCGATGGTGGCGGAGCAGCGATACACATGTATGAGAGAGTTCTACATAATATACCATCAATAACGTGTGTGTAGATTAAAGTGACTGAAAGAGATAGATTGAGTCAAAGGAGAATAAAAAAATTAGAGATAAAGAGAATAAAGAAGATCTCTCATGGATCAAGGTAAGTCTCTCTCACTATCTATTATGTGAGAATCATATATTCTAAGATTCTGTGGAATATTTATGATTGATTATTCCTATTATGTTTTAATTTACATGTGGTATCAGAGCTCATGGTTGATTGAATTTATGATTCTCCAATTATGGTTTTTCCCAATTTTGATAAACCCTAAATTTAAATTAGGGATTTTTTAATGAATAGATGTCTACTGTTTTGAATCTCATAATATGCTTTTTCTCTCTCTTATTTATGTGCCTTATGTGAAGCCTATGTGATTTTCAAATTAATTGAAAATTGAATTGATATTGAATTAATGCACCATACCTACGTGGATCAAGTGTTGTTAAGGTGTGGTAGCCTTTATGATTCCATAGCAATTGAAATTTTGTTTTTCCGCATGCACTTTATATGAATTAAGAGCCATTAATGCATAGCAATTGCCATTTTGTTTTGTGCATGGCACGCAGAGCTGCACCACTTTACATGATTTTCCTTAAAATTGCATTAAAGTGATATAATAAAGTAATGATAAAAGTTTTCATGGAACCATTGGAAGTTGAAGATTTTATTGCATCTTAAGCAAATTTGGATGAATCACCATTATGTGAATTAAATTGGTTGCACCTCTATCCAAATTAATTATGGTAGCCACATGATTTAAAGTTTTTATTTTTAAAAGTGGGTATAATGTTTTCATAATTATTTTCCGCTGCATTAATGATAATTAATTAATTATGAATTGATTGATTTGTTAAAATTAATTTTATGATAGATTTGTAATCAATATCAAATCTTTATGTTTTATTTAATTTTAAATTAATGATTATTTTATTGGAATTAATTGTATGATGGATTTGTAATCACCAAAGTGATCAAATCTTTATGTTTTATTTTAATTCCAAATTATTGATAATTTTATTTATTGGAATTATTTGTATGATAGATTTGTAATCACCAAAGTGATCAAATCTTTATGTTTTATTATAATTCCAAATTAATGATAGTTTTATTTCAATTACCCATATAATGGATGCTAAATTATAAATAATTGATGTATGGGTTAATTGAAGTTCATTATTATAAGATATTTTTGGATCGCCCAAAGGTTGATTAGTTGTTCTTATAATTAATAGGCATGATTGTTGGTAGTGAGTATGTATTATTAGTTTTATTTATATATCCAAAGATAGTAAGTTTTTCTAATTAGTGCATATGTCTTACCAAATAATGTTAATATTATAGCATCATTATGTTTTGTGTATTAATGTATCACCCAAAGGAGAACATTAGTATGCATATAATGTCTGTTTGTTGATTGAAATCTGTTTAATGTATGACTCAAAGTATTAATGTTAAGTATGTGTTATTGCAGTATATGTTCCTTGTCTTTACATTCGCAAGCTATGTCTGTTCCAGTATTCAACGGGTTAAATTTCTCTGATTGGAGTGAACAAGTCCAATTTCACTTAGGTGTGTTGGATCTTGATATGGTTTTTCATGTTGAAAAGCCTGCTGCTATTACTGATGCAAGCAACACTGAAGAGAAAACCCATTATAAAGTCTGAGAAAGGTCAAACAGACTTAGTCTGATGTTTATGCGAATGAGTATAGCAAATAATATCAAATCAGCTCTTCCCAAAACTAAAAGTGCAACTAAGTTTATGAAATTTGTGGAATAGCGCTCCCAGACTGCTGATAAGTCTCTTGCTGGGACATTAATAAGTACTTTAACCACCATGAAATTTGATGGTTCTCGTACTATGCATGAACATGTCATTGAGATGACAAACATTGCAGCAAGACTTAAGTCTCTCGGAATGGCAGTGGATGAGAG
>Ga0209700_107964_pt1 | contig 14233 bp, 7 predicted proteins | sample SiratroredBW_FD_187528 | JGI IMG/M metagenome (GOLD analysis project Ga0209700, IMG submission 187528) | Root nodule microbial communities of legume samples collected from California, USA - Siratro red BW (SPAdes) (version 2) | ecosystem: Host-associated > Plants > Roots > Nodule | place: USA... | reverse complement strand
ATTTTGATCTTATTGTAATTTGTATAGTTTTTTTTTTTTTTTTTTTTTTCAAACATTTTTTTTTTTTTTTTAATTTTTTTTTTCTTTTTTTTTTTTTTTTTTTTTTTTCATTTTACAAACACGTGCTAGTTTTACTTAAATGTTCGTTGCCTTTTTAGTTTTGATCCTTTTAAACACACTCAAACTATTAGAGTAAATAGAATTTTCTCATTATTTTTTTATTAGGAAGATTTGGTAAAAAAAAAATTCATTAAGTTCTTATTAAACAGTCTAGTTGAATTATCTATTTTTTTGTTACATCAGATAATTTAGTTTATTAGTTAGATCATCTAGTTAATAATATAGTACAATGAATTGATTGTCTTATTAGACCTTAGAAGCTTAACCTAATTTTTCTCTGGTCTATTTATTCTTTTTTTTTTTTGTATTGATAAATATAACAATAGAATGATATATTTTTGTATTTTTCCTGTTTACGGTCTTCTTCTAACTTTTTTTCGTCTTCTTCCTTCCGGACCCTCTATGTCTCAATGCATATGATATTTTTCATATATGGTATATTTGCTTCTACCATTCTTTTAATCAAATTATTAATAAAAGAATCCATACTCGATTATTAATATTTTATCATCATTAAAAAATGATAATTTTAAACTAATACTGTTCAAAAGAATTTAATTTTTTTCTGATACAAAACTAAAATTTAAACTTGAATTTTTAATCAGATCGAACCAGAATAAAAAATGTGATGAAGACGTTGAGTGATGCATAGAAGATTGCGAAATTTGAAGAAGAAAAAAAGACGTCTGGAATACGTGGCTATTAACAGGGAACGATGATTGCAAAATGTTAAGTCGGTATCGTTTTCTGGATTATAAAAGCATGTGAATGTCCCAGACCACGACAAGGGATTTGAGTAACCTGTGTCCAAGTTTGTGGCAAAAACCCAAAATTCAAGTTTCTCAGAGATAAGATTGCCAATTCAGGATAATTTTACCCTGTCATGCCAAGTAAGATAGCCACAAACAATGGTATACATGACAATAATTAAATAATTCAAATGTTTTGTTCTATATCACAAATATCTTTTACACCATACAATCATTATATCATAAAATTATTTTACTAACAAAACTCCTCTTTGAATATTTTCCGAACTGCATTAAATGATTAAGAAAATGTTATGAATGTATATTATCATAATTTTAATATTTTTTATCGTAATTAAGAAAAATAAATCGATGCGTTTTGAAAAATTAGGCAAGTTTTTGGTTTGCCATTGTTGCCAATTAAGTTAAGATTACTAATTTTTAGCGATTTATCACAAACACTAAACCCTTACCCTTACCTCTTAAACATACAAGTATTATTTGATTCATCTTAAAAGAATTTTACTGTAATTTAACTTTTTATTTTTCTTATAAGTTGGTTCTTCTTATGTTAATTAATATTATTATGTTGTGATACATATATCACGCTTATTATATAGATAAAACATTAACATTTCAATATAGTAATTTATAAGGAGGTATAACCTTTACCTAATAAGTTGGGATTATAAAATTAAGTTAAGTTTAAGATGATATCTAAACTATTTAAAACTTATCTTAGAATCTAACAAATCTATTAGATGAACCGGCTATTCAATTATCTTTAAATATTCTCATATTTAAATTAGAGAGTCTATATGTAAATGATTTTTCACTAACTTTTCATTTGTTATCCTTTAATCAAAGTTTTAAAATGTCAACAAAATTAAATAAAAGCGTGAGACTATAACATTTTTATTTTTGAAAAATATAAATACTAGGATTTATATTTATAAAAATGTTTTAGATGGGTAAATATGTGAGAATATTGACATGTTATTTTTTATTTAATGGCTTTGTTAGTATATAAAGAATGACAATGCCAAATATTGTCAAATTATTTTAAAGATAATTTATTTCTAATTTCTTTAGTTATAGATCTTCGATATTTGAGAAGTTAGGTCTAGATATTGAGAAGTTAGGTCTAGATCATTGATATTTGAGAAGTTAATTGAGAAAAATAATTTTTTAAACTTATTTTATTATATACTAAAATTTTGATTATGTTTTGAGAATTTACTTTAAATTCTCATATTTTAAAATTATATTACTAGTTATATTATTAATTGACTTTGGAATTATCTTAATATTCAATTTTTTAGATAAGAGATATTAGTTTTAATTTTTTTTATAGTGTCATAGCTTAGAAGATTTTAATGTGAAATTGATGTAGTTTCAAGTTTCAATTTAAAAAAAAAAATATTATTTGATGAAATTGTTTGATTATTTATCGTATAAACATGTTGAAAATGTTAAAATGTTATTATATTATTTGGTTATTTGATTATTTGTTCTGATATTGAAAAGATTCTTAAATATTATGAAATGTCAAATTTATAAATTATTTGTATTGATGTGATAATTGAATGAGTATAGAATTGAGTTAGGATAATATATAATTGTGGCATGTGCTTATTAAATATTATGAGTTATGTTTATCTTAACAAAAATTAATCTTTCTTAATAATCTAAATCATATAAACTAAAATATGAGATGATAAGAAATTGATAAGAGAATTTATAAACATCAACAATGACCACTTGTATTAAATTTTTAAACTTTTGTGGTCGTTTCCCTTAAATTTGTTATTAATATAATATAAACATTATATTCTCTCAAAACTCAGTTAAAAACTAGAGCAGAAGGAATGAAAATGTTTGATACATGATATACTTACTAATACTCAAATCTACTTGATCGAAAAATAAATAAATCTTTGTCTTCCTCTTAATTAAAATTGTTGAGAGAATAAAAATGGTGAGTATCTTCTTTATACAGTCAGAGAAAGTTCCGAAAAGAGTTTTATAAAGGGATAAATGTTTACAATGAAATAAAAATAAACATTTAATGTCTAATTATAAAATTTACTTCTAAAAAACTGAGTATTACATGTGTGTCACTTATAATGTCTTATCATATATATATATATATATATATATATATATATATATATATATATATATATATATATATATATATTATGTCTTATTTTATTTATTATATAAAAATAAGATAATTAAATATATTGTTTATTGTACACCGTATTGAAGTATATTTAAATAAAAAAATTTAATTATATAAAATCAAATGTTCTAATAATAAATTCAATTCTCATTATTTGTTAGTTTCGTTTCTCTTTTTTTTCTATTATGTTTCAATTGTATAAATTAATTTGAAAAAAATTTCATTATATATATATTTAATAATAAATTAAAGAGAAAGTTCATTATTATTTAATATTAAAATGTGTGTGTGTTAATTCATTATTATTCAATGTTAAATATGTGACCTTATAAACAATAAATTAAAGAGAAAGTTCATTGTTATTTAATATTAAAATGTCACCTTATAGAACCTAACGAAATAACATGTAAGCATAATAAATATAAAAAGATAAGGAAATTAACAAGCAATTGCACATTTCTTACCAAATGTCTACCCATCACATGTTAAAACTACAAAATAACCAATTGAAGTCTAAAAATTAGAATTGAATAGGAATCAGATGTTAAAATTACAAAATAACCTATTGAAGTCCATAAATTGAAATTACAATTACTAAATTTAAATTAACATTCCAAATTGTATTATTTGACAAATAATATGAATATGATTTTATTTACATATATATTATTCTCATCCGGTATATTTGGGTCAGCTCATATATAAAATTACGGATCATTATATTCAGTAACTTTTAAATTTTTTTTAATCATTTAAGTTTGTTATTTTGGACTTTGGATTTTAAGTTCATAACAGTTCAACCCAAAACCTATATATAACACTTGCTAGAGGAATTACTCACTTATCATTTAACTTTCATATTCACACATACTTACTCTCACTCTCCTTCCATTTTGATGTATTTACTTGATGGTCATAATATATTCTGCAAGTGGACCTCTAGCCAGATCTCAGGATTACTTCAACTCAGATCTTCAAGTACTTAGATCAAGTTACTTCTAACCCACCTCTTTAAGACACCAATTCAAATCTGGATAAAAACAACATAATTTTCTTACATTGGATTTATTAAATAATATATACAATCTTTACAAAGAGAAGCACATATTTAAATTGTTAATTATAATAAATTATGAATTATTATAGATGTAATTAAATAAGAATAAATTCTTATTTTAGAGTTATTTTTCACCAAAATATGACATCATAACTTACATTTATGATATGGTATAAAAAACATTCTTTCTCTTCCATATGTTATTTACATCAATATTTTCATATGTATCATTTAAGGTTAGTAACATGTATCATTCTCATTATTTATCCACAAAATTATTAGTTATAATGATATGTTACAACCTTTTCACTATTCTAAAAACAAAGTTTCAATATTCATTTTAAAACTTTCAATAAAGTTGAACATACTTTCATAATAATAAATATATAAATGATACAAACTAGTAAAACCTGCAATATGAATTTAAATAAACTAAAGCTTGTAAAGTTTTAGGTGAATTTATTGGAATAATCAATTTCAATTTCGAACTTAAGTTTATTCATTAAAATAAACTTACAAGGTCAATAACAGTTAAGAAATTAAATTTGAAGTCATTACATTTATGTTCATACATTATGTATTATCGTAGTACTTCATATCCCATTTATGCTGGACAAAGAAAATTCAAATTTCTTATTTAAAAATATAAAGTCTTAATAATTTTTTTTTATTTTAGCCCTTATATTTTTAAAAGCATGCTAAATTCACCTCGGTGAAGTCAGGATAAAATAAAAAATTAATGACAGATCAAAACGATTATTTTTAAAATATGAGAACCAAAATGAATTTTAGTTGTTATAATTAACAATTATAATCCTTGATTTATGAGAATTCATCTTAATTGAGCTATACTGAAATATAAAGTGATAACTATTAACGCACTTTGTCGTAATTCTTAAAACCAAAACTTGTCCTGCAGCCAATATTACCTTAAGATATTTTGAAATGACTTGAATATGATGAATTTTATTTTATTTCAAGTATTTAATATTTTCTAAATTAGATTCTAATAAATTAAACATTTTGGTTGAAATTGTTTATCTTACGTTTGTAGTTTTAATGCTATGTAGGAGTTAAGTTAAATTTTAAATATATGATACATAATCTAGAGTGTTTAAAACATACGCATTATTTAAGCTGAAATGTATGTTCTCATAGAAAGAATAACAAGTTAAAAGACCACTGCAAATTAAAAATAATTTATAAATTGGTTAGAAAAAGCAACGTAATACTTAAGATAAAAGATAAATAAGTATTTTTTTTAGTAACTTAATTTAAAATTTATTAAATTTTAATTTAAAATAGTAATTTCTTAAGTAATCAAAACAAAATAAATCAATAAAATATTAGAACCTAAAATTTATTTAAGTTTACAATAAGTCCATAAAAGATAAAAGGAGATGAATAAGACTAGATTGGTATTTGTTTCTTGTCATTGTTAATAGGTTTAATTTGAATATGATTTTGTTACTCATTTGGTTGTTCGCATTAATTGCTCATTTTGTTTGTAATTATATTAATTTGATTATAATGGTAAAGTTTAAAAATATTAACATACTAACATAATGATAATCTATCTGTATAATTGCTCATTTTGTTTGTAATTATATTAGTTTGATTATGATGGTAAAGTTTAAAAATATTAACATACTAATATAATGATAATCTATCAATACAGAGTCTCTTATATTCAAATGTAAACATATAGTCTATTGATATTTAATTCCTCATGTATTTTTTACATAATGGATGTCAAATAAACTCGTATACAAATATATTATCCACATTCGTCTCAATATAAAATAGTTAGATTGATTGAAAATAAGTTTAGATAATATTTAACAAATATGTTCATCTTTCTTCCGATGTTGTCCGCATAACCTTTTTTATTATAAATTAATAAGATATATTTAATTTATTTTATAATCTATTTTAAAATTTATGTAATTAAATTTTTTCATTGTAATTTGATTTCAAAGATAAGATAAATATGTCTTCTTTTGACATTAAATTTTGATAATGAAATATTTTATTTTATTTTATTTTTTAAGAAAATTATCTATTAAATATTTAGAAAAGCATGAATATGTGTATACTCCTTTATCCAAAAGGACTGGAAATACAAAAACATTCAAATAAAAACAACCATTTATCCGTTTAGTACTTATACACATTTTGAAAATGACACCACACACTGAATCCCTACCAATTTTTCTTAGTTTTCTATAGGAACTGAACTAACTTCGTTGTATTAACATATTTTAACAATTGTTTTGTTGATACATTCAAGCAATTGATTTCCATGTTTTGTATCATCTTTAATTTGCTGACTTTCAAGACTTATACCATTGAAATCACTTGTTTTTGACCTTACATTTATTTATCTCACTTTTGTTATCTTGTGATGAAACATTTTTGTTGAACACATAACGGATACCTTCCTCTTATTTTTGTCACGATTTCTCAGCCTTACTATGAGAGGTTGCCTTAGACTTTAAATAATGTCATATTTGTTGCACTTTTTCGGATAGATGATTCTCTATATTCATTCGTTTGCTTGAGGGGTTGTGAATTGATACCGCAGAATTGTCCTAGGGTTTATATAGAAAAGCCTTAAGGGTTTTTGTTTGTTTGCCACCAGCTTAACCATAAACACTTTTGAAGATGTTTCTAAAAGAGAGAGTGAAATGTCAAAAAGACCATTGAACCAATTCAAACCCACCTCAACCAAAGTGTAAACAAACATCTTACATCCGACCCTTATTAATTAACATTTGAGCACTTCGAAAATTTTCACATGAGTTTTACAAATTGTGTACGTATACAAGTGAAAGGACTAACATTGGGAATAATATAGATTAGTGGTATCTGATCATCGATGACATCCTTTGATAATGATTGAAAATCTTATTTTGCATATGTATCTGTGATTTAGGATGATAAAGTTTCTTGTAACTATTCCTTCTTGTATTGGAATTGTTCATGTATGAACAAAGACTCTTCCACCATACCATGAGATTCTTCACCTTTTCTTCATAACCCCTTTTGTATTTGTACATACTCTTCCCCATGTTTCCTTGCTTCCCATTTTGCGAGCGAAGCTCCTCCATCATTTATAACAGTTGATGCATCATCCTCATTTTATATTCAATTTTAGTGTTTTGTCTTCGTAAGGATGTTTGTTCTCTTTATTTTCTTGATTTATAGTGGAGTTTTCTCCTCTTAGAGTTGTAATTAAGTCTCAATAATCAGGTCTACGATTCTTAATTTCCCTCTTAGTTCTTTAATTCCATCATTTTGTTGTTTTAGTAAGTATCTTATTTTATAACTATACATATGTAACTAATTTTTATTACAATATAACAAGCACTGGATGGAGCACGGGGTTTGTATTTAGGGCCACAGGGTGTCCTGAAGGAAGTGCCAAGGTACCTTTGGATAATATTATAATGAGTAGTAAACAAAACGGAATCACAAAAGTGAAACAAGCTACACAAACATTTAGAGATCTGGGTGACCCTTTTTAGATTGTCCTCCTTCTCCGTAAACTTCATCATACAAAATTTGCACTTTCCACTAAGCTGCAAAGTACAAATGCAACGAACCCCCTTCTGCTTTATAATACAATATCTTCCCCAAACCATGCCAAAACTTTGGCCTCAAGTACAATTCTTGTTTGGTTTTCAAAGACTCTACTGCTAGTGTGAGATGAATCTAGATCAATCTCAAACCATTCATCAAATCAATACCATGTGGAGATAGTTAGTAAATGGGATTCACGAACCCACCCGAATTACTATAATTAAGGTCAGAGACACATTTACGAAAGTAGCATACCCCACTAACCCACTGCTACCAACAATTTCCTGGTTATTCGGGTCAATGTACGTAATATTTGAATAAATTTTAGTTACACTAAGCAGAATATCTATCAAAGGATTAAGAACTTCTAACTGGAAAGAGACAAGAATGAGAATGGAGACTCATACCAAAAATTTAATGGCATGGACCCCAAATATACGTGACACAATTGAATGATTGCGCAAATTTTGCAGGCAAGAAGTAGTGAGCGAGAACGACGTGAGAATACTAACAGACCCTTCCGTGCCCTTTCAAAATTCCTGATTAGATCCCATATCCCCCACCTATTTCCCTTTTTCTTCTTTGCCACATTCGCATACACGCACCATGTTATTTGATAACCAGGTTAACACATCACTGCATTCATTGCTTGGGACACTCTATTATGATATTTTCCTACTCCTCATACCAACTAATTGAAAGAGCTAAGCCAATTCTTCAAATATAACAATGTTGTCAAGAATATAAAATGTCAGCATACTCTGTAACATTAGATACAATTAGAAAAGTATTAAACAATTTAAAAATTAGAATTTTAATAATTGTACAACCCAAATTGATTTCAGTCAAAAAGATAGATACACATGTAGGTACATTTGATTTCTTCTCTTCCATTAGCTCCATTTGTTACACTGCATTAACATCTTTAGAACCACTCAGGTAGAGTTAAACTGAAACAAAGTGGTGTATGGTTTTCGGAGTAATGTACAGAGGCGGCTGCTGTCACTCTAAGCCTTTTCTTTGTAAGATAAGTGTATCCAAAAATTCTTCTGACCATTGCAGAAATCACCTCCATCAACCTGCTTTTTGTACTGCGGTTTTAAATAAGAGAATGTATAGCTTTTGATCGATGGAGAAATATATAAACCCTCCAACGGAATGGGTCACAAAAGACCCAAAACTAGTCCCCACAATACAGTGCCATGCCGGCCCATACACTCCATCAAATTCCTGCAAATCGCAATCACCCGACCAAAATTCATTGACCAACCAATCAACCACACACCCAAATTTTGAAACATCACAACAACTTAATTACTTACTAGTAAAACTCTTAGCATGAGAACAAATTAATTAATCCAGCAAAACTAAAATCGAATAAGGTGTAGAATGATTGTTTTGTTAGAATTGTACCTTCTTGAGGGAGAGTGCAAGGGTTTTGGATGTGAACTTCTCCATGCTATCCAAAGCATTTCTGGCACAATTCACAGCGTGGATCTGCATAAACGGGGGCATATCAACCGAAACCATTTTCGCCCCATTGATTGCAAAGACATCTCTTAAATCAGTCTGTGACCCACAGAAGGATCTCCTTCTACCCCCACCGCCACCGGGAGCCAGAGACACGGACATTCTCTCAACACCACCATCATGTTTCTCCAAACGAGGATTCCCAGGTTTCTCCTTTTCAACCTTAGCATCCTCGACCACACCCTTGTCGTTAGGATCACCAAGCTTCCTCCTTTCCAATTCCAAACAGCTCCTTTGGGGCTTTTCTTTGTGGGTTCTCTTCACAGCCACAGCAACATCACTCTCTTTCTCTGGGACGACAAGAGGAGAGTGTTTGTGGGGTGGATGGGTTTGGTGGGTTTGAGCCAAGTTTAGGCTTGACATGTGTTTTACCAGGAAAGAGGGTTTATAGGTTTGGATGAGATCTGGGTTTGGGGTTGTAGGTTTGGAACGAGGAGCATCCAAGTTCCGACGTTGAGAAGGGTGGTGAGCCATGCTGGAGGGGGTGTTGGAAAAGGAGAAGGTGGAAACTGGAAAGTGAAAAACTTGGGTTTGGTTTGGTTTTTGTTTTGTTTGAGAGAGAAAAGATAGAAATAGTATCGGATACAGAGACTGTGTTGTATTGTAATAGGTGGTCACTTTGCGTCTTCATACGAACAACTACTGTTCACTAGATGGGGACTTGTGTGGTGAGATGAACACTTCAAGTGCTGTTTAATTTCCTCACGCGCCCATGGAGAGAGTAGGACCCATTAAGGATGGAGAATTGTTGACCGTTGACCGGATACACTGAGATCTTATGTATGATAATGGGTGCTGTATTGGGCGAATGGTAGGGTAGGGTTGGTCAGGAGTACACAGTTGTAGATTATTGGTATTATTGTTGTTGATTGTGATTTTGAACTTTCTCGTGCTAAGAATTGGTTTATTCTTGCTGCTATTGTTGCCTTGTTAACGTTATGATGTTTCAAATTTTGTAGCTTTGCGTAAGGTAAGGAAGGCTTGTTTATTTTTATTCATATTAAATCAAATATTTTGAATGTTTGATGATGTTACTGGTGTTTGTTTTCGAGACTGGTAGGAGTCATAGCACACACATGTGGGCTATGGGGTTGCTGGTTTTGTTGGGTTTTTGTGGGTTGAAGGGAAGGAAAATGCGTATTTGTCATTTGAAAATCATCGAAATTATGAACATGTATAGTTAATATTTAAAGCAGAGAGATTTTAAAATATAGTGGTAAAGATTTTTTTATACTTTGATTTCAAATAAAGTGCCTCATAAGATTAATTTATTTTAAATTAACAATTATTATAAATCTATTTAAATTAATGACAATGACGTTGTAACTTTCTATTCTACAAATGGTGGTGCTTATCTTAATTATTTTAGTTGAAAGAATATACACATGTCAGAGATTATATATGTTTAATCTTTAATGAAATGATCTTGACAAGTAAATATTAAACTTCTAGTTAAATTTTACCCATATAAATTAGAAATATAATTAATTTATTATTTATCTCATGAATTTTTATTTTATTTTGCTTTAACTTTCTGAATAATATTCATAATAATTTTTTTTATTATATATATTGTCCTAAAGACATTTTACTCTCTAACACATTTTACTGCTGTCTTTAAATTTTATTGTACGATTTTGTTCATTGCTTGTAAGGAAGATTTGATTCGTAAATATGATATGAATTTTGGTTAGTTTAAAACTATAATAATATTTTTTAACTAAGATTCTTGAGAAAGATTTGATTCGTAAATATGATATGAATTTTGGTTAGTTTAAAACTATAATAATATTTTTTAACTAAGATTCTTGAGAGAAAGTTAGAGTTTTTATAATTCTTCTTTATTTTTTAAATCATCCTGAAAAACACACTAACTTAAATTGGTTAATGATTTTATTTGAAATTTGAGATATTATGAAAAAATCTAAGTTGTATACTTATGGACAAATGAATTGAAGTGATGAAAAGTGAGGGTATATTATTAGAATTTTTTATATGAAAAGTACACACCTCAAAGAATATTAAAAATATGTAAAAATAACCTTTGATTTTAGTTATATGATTTTTTTATTATATTGTTGTAACTGTTATTTGGTTATTTTTTAATTAGTTGGTTTAGAGTTTAAAATTTAATAAGGCATTGAATCAAATTGAATTAAGAAAGGAGGATTTTCATTTGTCTTGAATAAATGTTTAGGATTAAAAGTAAAATTGTCTTGATTCAATTTGAAAATCAAGTTTAGTTGGAAAAAATAAATTATAGTTGAAATGATAAAATGATTGTTGAAACAAAAGTTAAACAATGTTATTTAGTGTTGTAACAAAGCTTAATCATTCAATAATCTTTCAAGTATATAGTAGACAACTAAAATTATGAGGTGCATGCTTAAGTTGTATTTGATTGTTTAAACAATATGTATAATTGGATAGTATTTTTTATTTAAATTTTTCACTAAAACACCAAAATAGATGCTTAAGGTAAACCGATAGACCAAATAAAATTCTCTCTTTTCTTGCGGTAATGATGTAAGTGTTGTATTGGTTATTTAAGAGAATTTTCTCTCTATACGAAAGCTTGTTTTGTATTATTAAATGAGTTAGTTTTTATAATATATATAATGTGAGTTGGTTTGAAATGACAAAACAACTTAATCTATGAATAGAATGTGAATTGTGACTTGTTTAGAAAATGAATAGTTATAAGAAGAACTATTAAACTATAAAGTCTATTGAATCTTGATTATAATTCTTTCAAAAAGATCATTGGGTTTGACACAAAATTTAATCATGTAAGTTTCAAATTAATTTTAAAGTTTTAAAAGTTATATCTTACAATAAGATTGTCTAATATGACATTCAGAGTTATAAAAACATATATTGTTTGGTCTAATAAGAATTGCATGTATTAGTGTCAGAAAATATGATTTTTTTCATGGTAGGTAACTATATTAGATTAACCTAGGTTAAGTTTTTTGTCCACTGGGATGAATCCTTTTATATAGTTTTCAAGAAAGTTTAAAACAAAACAAAATTTATCTACACAACTATCAAAAGTGATAATGAAAGAAAGTGTGATGATGATATTAATCACACTTTTTCAACCCATAAATACTACAATAAATAATGTATGGAAGAGGAAGATAAGTTGTTATAAAACATAATCTTAACAATATTAAATTGTAATTTAACTCCGAAACACTTTTGAATAAAAAGAGTAAATTACTTCTTAATATTTACAAAACATAAACTACATCAAACCTATTATAAGCAAATTAATCCATCAGTAATAAATGTTCCATATGCTTAATTTATTAAGTATAATATTCATTTATTTATTTCTTTTAAACACTTTAAGATGATTTTCATAGTATTCTCTTTAGATTTTACAATTATAAGAAAAGAGATGTGAACTATACTTTTGATTGATACATCTAAAATCTTAAAACTCTTTTTGGTATTAGTGAAGAAGAAAACTTAAAAGAATAAATGATCATGGAAGAAATAAAGCTAGCTAAGTCAACATAATTTCATGCTTAACCAAAAATATCTTTGCACTGTGCCAGTATTCTCCTTACTCGTCAAAGCATAGACTAGAGAGCAGCATATCTTAAGCATCATATCTCGCTTAGCAAGAACTAAGCATAGCCCAACCAATTGTATAGGCAAAGGACATGAAACTATTGCTTAAAGATCTCCTCTAATAAGTCTAAGTTTTGGCTCAGCGAGACTTATGGAATTCTTTGTAATTGGTAAAGTTTACTTTGTTATTATTATTATTATTATTTAATAGACAATTGTTTTTTGTAGAATTTTAACAAAATTAACTTATTAGATAAAAGTTCATACACATATATATATATATATATATATATATATATATATATATATATATAATTTTTACATTTTTTATACCTTATATGTAAAGGTATATACATATTTTTTTTTATAGGAAGGTGGACTTTTATTTATCTACAATTGTATTTTTTCCTTACATAACTGGGAGAAACATGTTGATTAGTAGGTTGGTGTGGATGGTGGGAGACATGTAAATAATGATCACTATTGGTCATTCCAAAATAATTTGGGCTTTTAGGTTGGAGACAAATGTCAGAGTTGAGAATCTTATTCATAAAAAAGTATCTGAACTGTCAATCATGTCTATATTTCAACTTGTTTTTGGAAAAATTATTATAAAAACTATAGCGAATGAGTTTTGAAAATTTTGTATTTCGATCTATTTAGATTGATATTTTCATTCTTATAATGTACAAGAGACAAAAAAAAATATGAAAGTGAGAATAAATATATGTAAAATATTCTAATATTAAAAACAAGGCAATACATATATATCATTTAGAATTTCATTAATACATTATATTTTATTTTATAATAAAAATTTGATTTAATTTTATAGTAACTAGCTGGGATAAATAAGTATTATCATGATTAATAGTAAAAGACTATTTCATTTTGAATAATATGTACTCATTTAAATCCCAAACCTTTAGTTACAATATCATTAGATCTTTAATTTATTATTATTATGTACATGAAAACATGAAATTAAGAAAAAAAATATGAAGAGAGAAAACAATATTTATTGACAACTAAAGAAAAAAATAATAAACATTATTGTCAAGAAATAAATAAAAATATATTGATATATTAAATAGTAATAAAATATTAAGTATGATGAATTGGTAACATTCCATCAATTAATGATAATTAGTAAATAAAATATAATGAGGCTAGGAACACTTATCTAAACAATTATAATTATAAAGTAATCAACTAAATAAATAAAAAATAAAATGAGGTTATGAATACCTTAATGTTCAAAAATTGTGTTTTTTATAATTCAGGCAGTTGGAATGAAATTTTATACTTAATATAATTCATCTATAATGACAGTCATATATGAAACACAAGTATGATTCACTAAAAATCATATATATATATATATATATATATATATATATATATATATATATATATATATAAAATAAAAAA